>ENA-UOUL01000420-UOUL01000420.1-bioreactor-metagenome-genome-assembly--contig:-NODE-420-length-72336-cov-17.053336_pt1 | contig 72336 bp, 45 predicted proteins | sample MGYA00249838_ERZ747220 | MGnify/ENA primary metagenome ERZ747220 (study PRJEB28778, sample SAMN05720191) | bioreactor metagenome | isolation source: Anaerobic biogas reactor | place: USA:Washington... | reverse complement strand
GACATACTCGACGACACCATGAACATGGTCTCCGTGGACGGGGACCAGTCCACCAACGACACCTGCATGCTCCTGGCCAACGGAAAGTCCAAGGGTCATTGCGCCGACGACGACCCCGGGTTCCTGGAGGCTCTGGTCGCTGTGATGAACCGCATAGCCCGCACCATCGCCATGGACGGCGAGGGGGCCACAAAGCTGATAGAGGTCCAGGTGACCGGCGCCAAGACCAAGGAGGACGCCCGCAAGGCCGTGAAGACGATCATGGACTCGCCCCTGGTGAAGACGGCCATCTTCGGATCGGACCCCAACTACGGGCGCATAATGATGGCCCTCGGCAACAGCGGGTGCGAGTTCAACCTGGAGGACGTCCGCCTGACCATACGCGGAGGGGACCTGGAGGTCCCCATACTGGACTCGGGGGCTCCCGTGTTCCAGGAGGAACGTTCGGTCGAGGTCGTCCGCATGGCCATGGACAACAAGGAGGTGACCATACAGGTGGACCTCTCCGTAGGGGAGGAGTCGGCCACCGGATGGGGCTGCGACCTGACCTACGACTACGTCCGCATCAACGCGGAATACGCCACATGAGGGCATGTCATGGACAACGTCTATCTCATCAAGTTCGGCGGCAACGCCATACGGGGCCGCCAGGACCTGCTCCGTCTGTCCGATGACATACGCCGCATGATCCGGGACGGCGCCAAGGTGGTGCTGGTCCACGGAGGCGGCCCGGAGATATCCGAGGAGATGGAGAGGCGCGGGGTCGTCCCCAGGAAGGCGGCCGGTCTCAGGATAACCGACGAGGCGGTCCTGGACCTGGCGACCGGGGTCCTCCGCAGGCTGAACGCCGAGGTGGTGGCCTGTCTGGAGGAGTGCGGCGTGAGGGCCGTGGGCATCCCGGGATACTTCGTGACCCAATGCGTCAGGATGGCGCCCGTCCCGATAACCGAGGACGGCGTGGAGGGGACCGCGGACCTGGGTCTGGTGGGGGAGGTCTCCTCGGTGGACGCCGAGACCATCTTCGACCTGCTGGCCGAGGGCATAACGCCCGTGGTCTATCCCATAGGGGCCCAGTCCGACATGCAGCACCTGAACGTGAACGCGGACACGATGGCCGCCGGCATAGCCGCCGGCATAGGATGCAGGGAGATGATAGCTATAACAGACGTCCCCGGGATAATGACGGACCTGGACGATCCTTCGTCCAAGCTGGACGTCCTGACTCTGGAGGAGGTCGACCGCCTGATCCGGGACGGCATCATATCCGGAGGGATGATACCCAAGGCCGAGGCCTGCCGCAAGGCGCTGCTGGCCGGGGTGCCCGCCGTGCGCATGGTGAACGGCAAGGACCCCGAATCGATAGTCTCCGGCGTGATGAACGACGGAAAGAAGGGCACAGTGATAAAGAAGTGATCTAAGATGGAATTCAGCGAGATAAAACGGCTAGGTTCGGAATACCTGTTCCAGAACTACGGGCGCATGGACATGGCGTTCACCCACGGAAAGGGCGCGTACCTGTACGACACCGAGGGCAGGGAGTACCTGGACCTGGTGGCGGGGATAGCCGTCAACTCCATAGGCTACGCCCACCCCTACTGGGTCGCCGCGGTCCGGGAGCAGGTCTCCCGCCTGGTGCACGTGTCCAACCTCTACCATGTGGAGGAGCAGGCGGTCCTGGCCGAGAAGATCGCCTCCATATCCCCCTGCGGCATGCACCGCACGCTGTTCGTGAACAGCGGCGCCGAGGCCAACGAGGGAGCCCTGAAGGCCGCCGTGCGCTACACCGGGCGCGGCAAGGTGCTCTCGGCGCTCAACTCGTTCCACGGACGCACGGCGGCCTCTCTCGGGGCGACCGGCCAGACCAAGTACCAGGAGACCTTCGGTCCGCTCATAAGCGACGCCTTCAGCTACTACCGCTACAACGACCTGGAGTCCGTCAAGGAGGCGATAGGCAAGGACACGGCCGCCCTGCTGGTGGAACCCGTGCAGGGGGAGGGGGGCGTCTGTCCCTCGGACGCGGAGTTCTTCAAGGGGGTGCGCGACATATGCACCGACAACGGCACGCTGATGATCGTAGACGAGGTGCAGACCGGCATGGGTCGCACGGGGAAGTGGTTCGGGTTCGAGCACTACGGGGTGGTGCCCGACATGTTCACCCTGGCCAAGGCCCTGGGCGGCGGCGCGCCCATCGGCGCGGTGGTGACCACCGACGAGATATCCGGCGTGATGACCCCCGGCAGCCACGGCACGACGTTCGGAGGCAACCCGCTGGTGTGCGCCTCCGGCTCCGCGGTGATCGACGTGATGAAGAACGAGCGCCTGGTGGAGAACTCCGCGGACCTGGGGTCCCGGTGGATGTCCGAACTGGGGTCCGCCGAGGGCGGCAAGGTCGCGGAGGTCCGCGGACGCGGACTCATGATCGGGATAGAGACGGACAGCCCCGAGACCGCCAAGGGATTCCAGGCCCACTGCCTGGAGAACGGAGTCCTGGTGAACGTGTGCCACGGCAACGTCGTCCGCCTGATACCCCCGCTGATCGTGGGGGCAGGCGAGAAGGACGTGTTCATGGAGCTTTTCCGCTCCTATCTGGGCTGAGACGCCCCCCGGCTCTGCCCCGGGGCAGCGTCCGGAAACCTTTTTCTCTTCTCATCATCCGCTTCATAGGAATGTTTAAGAACAAGATGTCATACCGCTGCTCAAACACGGCCGTTATCGACCGTTCTCTGCGGGGGATGTCACCTGATTCCGACGGACGTGTATGCATTGATGCTGTTCGCGCCAGCGTTTCTCGGCGCTGCAGCCTGCGTGTTCCCACGGGCCCCCCGGGGCCTGTCTCTGGCGCTCTGCGCCGTGTCCTGCATCGCCGGGGTCGCGGCCTTCCCGATGTTCCTGCTGTACGGGGACATCTCCGCGGTCCTGCCCATGCCCTCGGTCTGGGGGTTCTACGGGATACTGGTCGACAGGCCCTCTGCCATCATGATGTCGGTGTCCTCCGCGGTCTTCCTGATGACCGTCATCCACATGCGGGGCTCCGGTGCCTCGGCAAGGGGGCCCGCCTACACCGGGCTCGTAAACCTGCTGTTCGCGGCCTGCACCCTGGCCATGTGCGCCGACAACGTCCTCCTGCTTCTGGTGTCCTGGGAGGCGGTGTCCGTCTGCACCTTCCTGATGGCCTCCGGCGGAGGATCCGGGGAGGCCGCCAGATGGAGGTTCCTCGTGATCACGCACTTCGGGGGGCTGATGATAGTCGCCGCCTTCCTCTCCATGTACCTCGCTGCTGGCACGCCCGTGCTGTCCGAGTGGTCGGGCCTGTCTTCGGTTCTGGGTCCCGCGGGGTCGGTTGCAGCCGCGGCCCTGCTGTTCCTCGGATTCGGAACCAAGCTGGGCCTGGTCCCCTTCCACGCCTGGATGCCCGACCTGTACGCCGGAGCCCCCACCCACACGACGGTGCTGCTGACCACGGTCTGCTCGAATGCGGCCGTCCTGCTCCTCATCAAAGGTCTCTTCGGCTTCATCGGCGACGGCCCCGAGGTCTTCGGGCTGTCCTTCATGCTGGTGGCTCTGTCGTGCGCCACCGCCCTCTGGGGAGCCCTGGAGTCCCTCATCCAGAGGGAACCTAAGAGGATACTGGCCTATTCCAGCATGGAGAACATGGCCCTGGTCATGCTTTGCGTCTCCCTGGCCATGATGTTCGGTTCCTCGGGATCGCCGGAGCTGTCCGTCCTGCCGCTGACCGCGGCCTTCCTGCACACGGTCAACCACTCCCTCTTCAAATCCCTGATGCTGATGGCCGTGGGCACGGCGGAGGAGTCCACCGGGGAGACGTCCATCGAGAGGATGGGAGGTCTGGCCCTGAGGCTCAGGATACTCTCGGTCACAGCCCTGGCCGCGACCGCCTCACTGGCCGCGATCCCGCCGTTCAACGGCTTCGCCAGCGAGTGGCTGATGCTGCAATCCATGGTTGAGGCGGACGGCCTGGCGGCGGGGATCAGCTTCATACTGCCGTTCGGGGTCGCCGTCCTCGGGATATGCGGCGCTATGGCGGCGGTCTCCTATGCCAGGCTCTACGGGTTCATGTTCCTGGGCAGGCCCAGGTCCCCGGGGGCCGAGTCGCCCGCGCCCGTGAGCCGCTGGACCCTGGCTCCCATGGCGGTGCTCGCGGCCGCCTGTCTGGCGGTCGGCCTGCTGGCCCTCCCCGTATGCGACCAGATCTCCGCGGCCGCGGCCTCCATTGCAGGGCTTCCTCCCGGGACATCGTACCGCGAGCACCTGTCGGGGGCGTTCGAGCCGCTGGCCCTCTTCGCGCTCGGCGGCGTCATACTGATCGCGGTCGCGGTCGTCTCGCGCATCCGCCGCCGGCCCGCGGTCACCGCCGGAACATGGGACTGCGGAACCCCGCTGGACTCCGGCATGCAGTACTCCTCCGCCGGATTCTCCCAGCCTCTGGTCAGGGTTTTCCACCCCCTGTACGGCGACCTTACCGAGACGAGGGAGGACGGGGCCGACGGGGGGAAGACGTACAAGGTCGTGTTCTCAGAGCCCTTCGTCAAGGACCTGTTCGTCCCCCTGGGGAGGGCGGTCATGCTGGCCGCCCGCGCCGTGGGCCGGATCCAGACCGGGAACATCCAATCATACCTGGCGTACATACTGATCGTCCTGGTGTCCGTGCTGATGGCGGTGAGGCTCTTTTGACAGAGGTCTCATCCGTCATCGCTTTCGCGCAGGCGGTCCTCCTCCTGGCCTGTGCGCCTCTGGTCACCGGCGTCATACGTAAGATGAAGGCCATGATGCAGCACAGGGTCGGCCCCGGGGTCCTGCAACCGTACAGGGACCTGGCCAAGCTTTTCCGCAAAGGGGAGGTGGTCTCGGACAGCTCATCGTGGCTGTTCAGGTTCATCCCTTACGCGTGCGCCTCCGCCATGATCCTCCTGGCATTCATGATCCCCTCCGTCTATGCGGAGGTCTTCGCCCCCTACGGGGACCTCATAGCCCTGGTCTACATCTTCACGCTGTACAGGTTCGCCATGGTGCTGGGGGGCCTGGAGGGCGGATCCGCCTTCGGGGGCATGGGGAGCAGCAGGGAGATGATGATGTCGGTGCTGATAGAGCCCTCCCTGCTCCTGTCCATAATGGCCGTCGCCGCCCTCACGGGAGGCGGGACGGACATATCCGGGATACCCTCCCTGCTCTGTGCCATGGGCCTCTCCGCCTTGGGTCCCACCCTGATACTGGCCGCGGCGTCCTTCATGATAACCCTGGTGGCCGAGAACGGCCGCGTGCCCTTCGACAATCCCTCCACGCACCTGGAGCTGACTATGGTCCACGAGGCCATGCACCTCGAGTACTCCGGCCGCGGTCTGGCGCTGATGGAGTACGCCTCCATGCTCAGGCTGACCCTGTTCATGTCGATGATCGGGACGCTGTTCTTCCCTTGGGGCATAGCGCTGACAGCGTCGCCTGCCGATCTGCTGGGGGGCCTGGCGGCCATCGCGGCCAAGATGCTGGCCCTGGCATTCGTAATAGCCCTGTTGGAGTCCGTCAAGAGCAAGATGAGGCTGTTCCGCATACCCAACCTGCTGACGGTCTCGTTCGTCCTGTCGCTGCTGGCGATGATTTCCCTGTACATACTGTGAGACGATAAGATATGGAGACCGAGTTAGCGTTGAATCTGGTGGACACCTTCGCCGTGGGCATGCTGCTGCTGTCCATGCTCTCGATGGCGACATCCCGCATGGGGCAGCTCATAAGGTACTTCTCCCTGCAGTCCCTGCTCCTGGCGGCCATGGCGGCCGTGTCCGCCCAGGCCACCGGGAACACACACATCTACATACTGGCCGCGGTGACGCTGGCGATAAAGGTGGTGATAATACCCCGTTTCCTCAGGTACACGATGGCGAAGATCAACGTGGAGAGGGAGGTGGACACCCTGGTGGGCATACCGGGCTCCCTCCTCCTGTCCGCCGCCCTGATAATGGCAGCCTACTTCGTGACCGAACCGCTGATGGGCTCCTTCGAGACGCTCACCCGCAACTGCCTGGCGCTGTCCCTGTCCGTGGTGTTCGTGGGGCTGCTCATGATGTGCACCCGGCGCAAGGCGGTCACCGAGGCGGTCGGCCTGCTGATGATGGAGAACGGGCTGTTCCTCGGGGTGATGTCCGTATCCTACGGGATGCCCCTCCTGGTGGAGCTGGGCATATTCCTGGACGTGCTGATGGCCGTGGTGATCATAGGTATATTCGCATACAGGATAAACAGGACGTTCAACTCCGTCGACACGGGATTCCTTAGGAGGCTGAAGGAATGATCCCCCTGCCGGAGCTGATGATAGGGGCCTCCGCGGTGACCGCGGCGGTCTGCGCCCTGGCGCCCAGGGAGAGGACGATATCCCCAGCCAGCATCGCAGGCTCCGCCGTCGTCCTGGCAGCGGCCCTGGCAATGGCGGTCGCGGTCGGGACGGACGGCCCGATACGCTACGGCCCCTGGTACATAGACGGGCTGTCGACCCTGTTCTCGGTGACGATAGCCGCGGTGTCCCTGGCGGTCTCCATGTACTCCCGCGGTTACCTGGGGTTCGAGAGGCGGGAGGGCATCCTGACTACCCGGGGGGAGAGGTACTACTACGCCGCGGTGCATTCCTTCGCGGCGGTCATGCTCCTGACCTGCACGGTGTCATCCCTGGGGATGATGTGGATAATGATCGAGGCGACCACGCTGATCTCCGCGTTCCTGGTCGGGTACTACAGGAACGAGCAGGCCACCGAGGCCGCGTGGAAATACATCATGATATGCTCGGTGGGCATAACCCTGGCCCTCATGGGGCTAATGCTGGTCTACGCCTCGGCCTCGGGGGTCCTGGGGAGCGAGTCCGGGGCTCTGGACTGGCCGGTCCTGATGGCGGCGGCCTCCATGCTGGACCCCGAGCTGATGAAGGTGGCCATGGTCTTCGCGGTCATAGGGTTCGGCACCAAGATGGGGCTCGCCCCCATGCATACCTGGCTTCCGGACGCGCACAGCCAGGCCCCCACTCCTGTCAGCGCCATGCTGTCCGCCGCCCTGCTAAACTGCGCACTGTACGCCATACTGAGGTTCATGGCGGTGTCGGACGCCTCCGTTCCGGGGTTCTCCGGCGGGCTCCTCATGATGTTCGGATTCGCCTCCCTGGCCGCAGCGGCCGCGTTCATAATCATAACCAGGGACATCAAGAGGATGCTGGCCTACTCCAGCGTGGAGCATATGGGCATAATGGCCATAGGTTTCGGCATGGGGACCCCCGAATCTGTCTTCGGGGCCCTGTTCCTGGTCGTGGCCCACTCGGCCACCAAGGCCCTGCTGTTCTTCTCCGCCGGGAACGCCATACAGGCCTTCGGCACCCGGGACATGGACTGCATAAGGGGGATGGGCAAAAGGATGCCGTTCACGTCCTCGATGATGGCCTCCGGCACGCTGGCCATCGTGGGCATGCCCCCGTTCTCGGTCTTCGTGGGGGAGGCGGTGGTGCTCTACGCGGCGGTATCCGCCGGGCTGTACCTCCAGGCGGCCCTCCTGGCGGTCCTTGTGCTCACGGTGTTCGCCGGTTTCGTCATGCACGTGTTCCCCATGATCTCCGGGGAGCCGGAGAAGGAGGTCCGGGAGCCCGGCGGCATGGCCAGGGCCGCGCCGATGGTGATGCTCCTGGGGGTGTCCCTGTTCCTGGGGCTGTTCATGCCCGATCAGATGAGGGACTGGCTGGAATCGGCCGCGACCGCCGTGCTGGGAGGGGTCTGACACGTTCGCGCAGCACGTGGTGTCGGAGGGGGACGACCCCCGGGTCCTCGTCGATGCGATGAAGAGCAGAGGCTACAGGATCGCCAACATGTACGCCTGCGAGGGGATGGGCTCCGGGGACCGGGCGCTGGAGATCATTGACCGCAGCCCCGATATGCTGCTGCACATTCGCGGTATCGGGAAGCAGCGGCTGGCACGCATTCGTGACAGTTGGCAGCAGCAGAAGGAAGTCCGGCAGATCATGCTGTTCCTGCACGAGCTGGGCATCGGCTCGGGAAGGCGCGCGGTCCGCATCTACAAGACCTACGGCCGGGACGCCATCGCGACGATCCGCGCCAACCCCTACCAGCTGGCTGACGACGTCCGCGGCATCGGATTCAAGACGGCCGATCAGCTGGCCAGCCGTCTGGGTATCGACCCCCACTCCCCGGAACGCGCCCGCGCGGCGGTGCGGTACGCCCTGCAGCAACTGAGCCAGGAAGGGCATTGCGGATTTCCGGAACCGGGGGTCCTCGACAAGACGCAGCAACTGGTCGGCATCGACCTGGCGCTGCTGCAGGACGCGGCCGAGTCGGAACTGGCGGCCGGCCACCTGGTCCGCGAGGCGGTGCTGGACGGGAACTGGTTGTACCTGGCCGCGTTGCACCGGGCCGAGACCGGCCTGGCACAGCATATACACCGGCTGCTGCGCAACGCCGTGCACCCGCTGCCCCAAATCAACCTGGGAGCAGCGCTCGACTGGGTCCAGCAGCGGCTGGACATCGAGCTGGCCGCTGGCCAGCGCGAGGCGGTGCAGCTGGCGTGCCGCCAGAGTGTGGTGGTGATCACAGGCGGTCCGGGTGTCGGCAAGACAACTCTGGTCCGGAGTATCCTCGAGATCTTCACCGCCAAGAAGCTGCAGTGCGTGCTCGCTGCGCCGACCGGGCGGGCCGCCAAACGACTGGCCGAGACCACCGGACGCACTGCCACGACCATCCATCGCCTGCTCGAATTCGATCCGGTCACGGGGGACTTCAAACGCAACCAGCAACAGCCGCTCAAGGGCGACTTGTTCGTACTCGATGAGGTCTCGATGGTCGATGTGTTCCTGGCGTACCAGTTCCTGCGCGCCGTGCCGGACGGCGCGTGCCTGGTACTGGTCGGCGACGTCGACCAGCTGCCTTCGGTGGGTCCAGGCCGGGTGCTGGCCGACCTGATCGCATCCCGCGTGCTCCCCGTCGCGCGGCTGACCGAGGTGTTCCGCCAGGCGGCTCAAAGCCGGATTGTCACCTCGGCCTACAGCATCAATGCGGGGCGGCTGCCCGATCTGACCCGCTCACCGGACCTCACGGATTTCTACTTTCATGCCGCGGAAGAACCGGAAGCGATTCAGCGCACGATCGTCCGCCTGGTCCGCGAACGGATTCCCGACCGGTTTGGGCTGAACCCGCTCACCGACATCCAGGTGCTGGTCCCCATGAACCGTTCGATGCTCGGCGCGCGCCATCTCAATCAGGTGCTGCAGGACGCGCTCAACTGGCAACTGGTCGGCAGTCGCGTGCCGCTGGGCGCGACTCGGACCGGCACCTTCGGCGTCGGCCAGACGTTCGGCCAGCAGGAAGAGCGGGCGCGGATCCGCTCCGCGATTCTGTCCTTTATGACCGTCGACGCGAAAGGCGGCAAGGTCCTGGAATCGGGGCTGCTGGCCGACGTGCGCGTGACCGTGGACACCAACAGCAACGCGCTGGTCGTCACGGCGCCGGCCAAGAGCATGGGGTTGATTGAGGCCCTGATCACCGAACTGGACCGCCTGCCCAACGCCTCGGCCCAGATCAAGGTCTTTACGATCGTCAACGGCGACGCGACCCGCTTGTCCACCATGCTGACCCAGTTGCTGGGCCAGCAGAGCACGACGCAATCCACCGCCGGCACGCTGTTCGGCCAGGGGACGGTCAGCCCGTTCCTGACCTCGGGCATGCAGTCCGCGGCCGCCAGCGGCGAAAGCACCCTGGTCCCCGTCCGCTTCGGCGTCGACCAGCGCACCAACAGCATCATCGCTACCGGTTCCGAAGGCGACCTGGGCGTCGTCGAGGCCATCCTGATGCGCCTGGACGAACAGAGCCTGCGACAACACAAGACCATGGTGTACTGGCTGGCGAACGCACCGGCCGGCGAAGTGGCAACTGCCATGAATCAGTGGATCCAGCAGCGCACCACGCTGTTTCAACAGCAACTTCAGATCTCGCCGGAAAGCCCGGACATCCAATGGAACCGCCGCGTGATCGTCGTGCCGGAGACCATCAGCAACACGATCATCATCAGCGCGGCCCCGGAGTTGTTTGACGAAGTTAAACATGTCGTCGAATCGCTCGACCGCCGGCCGCCGCTGATCAAGATCGACGTGCTGATCGCCGAGATCAACCTGGGATACGATTTCGAATTCGGGACCGAATTCGGGTTGCAGGATGCTCTGCTGTACGATCGCACCTATTCCACGGGCAATCCAGGAACCAACGCCTGGGGCGGACGGCCCGGTTTCAATTTCAACAACAAGCCGTTGGGGGATACGACCGAAAATGGCACCAACAACGTGCTAGCTCAGGGATTGTCGAGCTTCGGCCTGGGGCGGATCAGTCCCGCCTTGGGTTACGGCGGTCTCGTGCTTTCGGCCAGCAGTGACGCGGTCTCCGCCTTGCTGCGGGCTCTGGAAGCGGAGGGACGTGCCCAAATTCTGAGCCGTCCGCAGGTGACGACGCTCGACAGTCAGCCCGCGACCGTCAATGTCGGACAGATCACCGCCCGTCCCGGCGACATTTCCCAGACACAGAACTCCACCAATCAGGCGATCGTCGATACTCAAGTCGGTTTGGTGCTCGGCGTGACGCCCCGCGTGACGCCGGACGGCCTGATCATCATGGAGGTCGATGCGGAAAAATCCCGGTTAGGTGATGCCAGCGACTCGGTCACCATCAACGGAAACGTGATTCCCAATATCAACAATGTCACGGCCAGCACCACGATCAGTGCGCGAAGCGGGCAGACCGTCGTCTTTGCGGGCTTGATCGAGACGTCGAAAAGTCACGCGGTCCGCGGCATCCCCTTCATCTCCGATATCCCCGTCTTGGGACGTTTGTTCGAGTCGACGACGGAAAGCGACGTGCGCCGGGAACTGTTGATCATTCTGACGCCGCACATCATCCGCAGCGACGACGACGTCGACAAGATCCGGTACGCCGAGTCGGAGCGGATGAGCTGGTGCCTGTCGGACGTGATGAGCCTGTATGGGGCCGTCGGCCTGAGCGCCCGTCCCGGTGATTGGTGTACCTGCGTCAGCGATGTACCGACGATCTTTCCGGACGCCAATCCGACCGGAATCGAGACGGCTCCTGCGCCGCTGTCGGGTCACGAAGGCCAAATCAGCCCGCTGCTGCCGGAGCCCGGCCACAGCAGCCGCCGGCGAACCCGCGAACTGGAGCCGTCCGAACCGGCGCCGAATGCCGTCCCTGCCGCCGAACCGGTTTCCAATACGGGCTACCAACCGTGGCCGCCGACGGCCGGGTATCCGGGGGCACCGGCACGTTACGAGGGGACGACTCCCGCGCCGCAGGATCGTGCCGTCGTGCCGTACTCGCCGAGTCGACCGGCTGGAGAACCTGATCCCTATACCCGGGCTCGTCGGTTGCCGCCGGCCCCGTAGCGGTGCGCCGGATGGGAGGACCTGTTTCGAGGAAGCCCATGTCAAGGATGACCGTCATGACACCACGACACTTGTTGCCCGCGCTGACACTCGTGGTCTTGGCTGGCTGCCAAACCCTGGAGTTCGGGGGCCTGCGCACGGTTTCTGACAAACTGGCGATTACCAATAAAGACGCGAAGAGCCCAGACAGCCAGTGCCAGACTCCGGTGCGACTAGCCGCCATTTGGTCGGACGCCATGTACACGCAGCCGGGCCTGCCACCGACGCGCGGGTTCGGCGGCCGGCTCTACTTCTACAACACCAAAGGCGAGCCGGTGCAGGTCGAAGGTCAACTGGTCGTGTATGCCTACGATGATTCGCAGCAGGGCACGCCGTCGCAAACGCCCAGCCGCAAGTTCGCGTTCACCCCCGAACAGTTCGGTAATCACTACTCGGTCAGCGATCTCGGCCACTCCTACAGTGTCTGGATTCCCTGGGACCAGGTTGGCGGCGTCCGGAAGTCGATCAGCCTGTTGCCCGTCTTCACCACGGTCGGCGGTCAAGTCGTGACGGGCGAACAATCGATCAACGTGCTGCCTGGCAAAGCGCCGGAGGTTCCCGAACCGGCGCCGCGCGGCTACTTCACGCCGCTGTCGTCGTCCGAACCGCAGCCAGGCGTTCGTCGCGTTGCGTTCGCCGGGGCCTTGGCCGAGTCAGCAGCCTCGCGCGACAGCTGGCAGCAAATGCATCCGTACGTGCCCACGGCCGACAATCAGACCCAGTTGCGTTCGACCACCATCCAGCTGCCGCCGAGCATGACCCAACGACTGGCCCAGCAAGAACCGCCGGGCGCGTGGGACAAGGATTCGAGGTGGGCGGCGACGACGGGCGGAATGCCGGAAGAAGACTCGTCCGCTACGGCGTTGGGGAGGGTTTCGGCACCGCCGACGGCCCCACCCGCAACTCGTTTCGTACGTCCGCGATCCCCGGCTCCAAAAGCACAAGCCGCCCCACCAAATCCCGTTCGTGCTGGGACGCTACCTCGCCGCGCAGAACCGCAACCTGACCCTCCATTTCCACCTTCAGCGAACCCGCGTTCTTCAACTGAGGGAGCCGCGCCAGCCGATCCTGCACCCGCAGGTTGGGCCCAGTCGTGATAGCAGTCGCCGGGGCAGAAAAGGGAAAACTGTTGGGGCCGATCCGCAACGGCACACGCAGCTGCTGGCGCTGCTGCCGGGTTGAGCCGAACGCCCTGGAGTTCATGAAGTTGCTAAACTGGCTTCTGGAACTGAATCCGCTAGCCCCGCCGCTTGTCCCCTGTCCGCCATCCGTCTGGCCGCGCAAGCTTCCAACCCCTTGCGTGGAACCGCCCACGAGTTGACCAGGATCGCGGTTGTCCCGCAGGAACCGCTCGTCGCCCGAGATTTGGCCAGCGACATTCGTCTGGTCGCTCGCTCCGGACCTGCTCGTGCTGGTTTGCGCCGTCACGTAGCACGGCAGAAGCGTGCAGAAACCAAAGACCATCGTTGTCGATAACCAACGCTTCCAGTGACTCGCCATGTGGGTGTCCCCTTTTGCCAGCCGGACTCCGGCCTTCCGTCAGCTTGTTCCGGCACCGGACGTCGGAGTCAGGGCCTTCCATCATCATCATCAGGCCCGCGTTGCTTTCCCAATGGCCATCTTACTGAAATCCGCCAAGAAACGCCAGCCACGGGCGAATCTTCGGTTTGAACGTCACGCCTTGCGTTGACGGAAAGTCCGGCCTATTTTCCGCGTTTTCTGAAAACTTCGCGCCCTGTTCGGCGGTATTGCCTTACGCGCGCCCGAATTTGTCTCGTGCAACCCGGAGCCCTGAAATGACTTGCCTCCGTCCTCGCGTTGTGACCCGCTGGCTGCCGGTGGCAGCAACGATCCTGTTTCTGCTGCCCGCCCTGGCGACCGCCGCGGAACGCCCCGATGCGGCGCATCTGCTGCCGGACAACACGGTCTTCTACCTGCGGTTTCCCGTCACGACAGAGACGGTGTCCAAGTTCCAGGAGACGGCGATCGGGCGGATCTCGCAGGATCCGGCGATGCAGCCGTTGGTCTCGCAACTGTACGGGTCGGCCATCGAAGCCTTTCAGCGCGCCGAGAAAGAAATCGGAGCCTCGCTGGACGACTTGCTGTCGCTGCCCCAGGGCGAAATGTGCCTGGCGATGGTCACCCCGGAAGAAAGCCGACCCGCGGTCGTGTTTCTGGTCGACGTCGGCCAGCGGCTGCCCGTCGTGGACAAGCTCCTGAACCGGGCTGGCCAAACGCTCGAACAGCAGGGGGCCAGACGATCCGAAGAGACGCTCGGCGACACCCGCTTGACGGTCTTTGACCTCCGCGGCGACGAGACGCGACAGTTGGTCGTCGCCGTCCGCGATAACGCGGTCCTGGTCGCCAGCGATCTGGACGTGGCCCAGGGCATGTTGAATGCCTGGAGCGGAAAGAAGACGGAAGGAGTCCGGGTCCTGGCCGACAATCCGAATTTTGCCGCCGTCATGCGCCGCTGCACGGGGACGGAAGACCAGCCGCCGCAAGTCGAGTTCTTCGTCGATCCGGTGACGCTGTTCAGCCGCGCGTCGCGCGGCAATGCGGGCGCCCAAACGCTGGTGGCCCTGTTTCCCGCCCTGGGCGTGAACGGAATCCGAGGCGCGGGCGGCAGCCTGACGTTCGCTACGGAGGACTACGACTCGATGACCCAGCTGCACCTGCTGCTGGACAGCCCCCGCACCGGCGTGCTGGAGCTGATTGCCCCGCGGGCGGGCGAGATCACGCCGGAGAACTGGGTCCCGGCGGACGCGGCGAGCTACGTGACAGTGAATTGGGATTTGGCCAAGACGTATGCGAGTTTCGCGTCGCTGTACGACAAGATCCGCGGCGAAGGGGCGTTGGCTGGGTCGTTCGAGCGCGACCTGAAAAACCGCTTGGGGATCGACTTCCGCAAGGACGTCGTGGAGGCCCTGGCCGGCCGCGTGACGCTGGTCAACGCCATGGTCCGGCCCGCGCGCTTGAACAGCCGCGCAAACCTCGTGGGCGTCAAACTGAAGGACGCGACCGCCTTTCAGAAGACCCTGGAAAAGGCGGTCGCCAAGGCGGGGCCGCAGATGAACCGCGAGACGTTCGCTGGCGTGACCATCTATCGGGCGCCGACGAGGAAACCGCGGGCCAAACAACCGCCGAATCAGCCGCTGATGCGGCAGCCCGATCCGGCCCTCGCGATCGTCGACGACTACTTGCTGGCGACCGACTCGCTGGATCTGCTGAAGCAGGCGATCGCGGCCCAGAGCGACACGAGCCAGTCGCTGGCCGGGCAATTGGAGTTCCGCCTGATCGCCAGCAAGATCCGCAGCCAGCCGGGCGGCGAGCGCGCCAGCCTGATCGCGTTCGACCGCCCGGAGGAAGCCCTGCGGCTGTGGTACGAAATTGCCGCCGCCGAAGCGACGCGGCAGCGGCTCTCGCAAGGGGCGGAAAACAACCGCTTCTTTCGCGCCGTCAACGACGCCCTCCGCGATCACCCCCTGCCGCCGTTCGCCGTCCTGGCCCGCTACCTGGCGCCCAGCGGCAGTCTGCTGACGGACGACGAAACGGGCTTGCACTACACCAGCTTCACCCTGCGGCGGAAGTGAGTGGATTGGTCGTTTAACCGCGACCCAACGGGGAGCGCGGGCGTGATGTCGGACGTCCGCCCCGCACGCTCCCCGTTGGGTCGCGGTTAAACGAGCGTGGCGAGATCGCGTGCGAACCGTCCGCCCAGCGCAAAAGAAAAGACCCTCGACGCCGGCACAGCGAAGAGGGTCTTGCGTTCTGCGACTTGGAGAATGGAAGGGAAGGTTGTGACGCGTCGCTTTCGGCCCGGTCAGCCTGGCCCCGTAGGGCGTGTCGCGCGTGCGTGGGCAGCTGTCGAGGTTCGTCGATGGCCTTCAGAAGCACCTGGGTTTCTCAAGCCAGCCCTGGGTTCTGCATCGCTGCTCGTTGCTGCGGGGCACGCGTCGGTTCTTTACGTCGAGCCGCAGTCCGAAACGCAACCGTCTTGGCCGTTCCGTTCTGTCGCCGCCTCATGCCGGCGGCGATCGCATTCTCGTCTGCTGTCTTCAGGAGACTGGAAACTTCAGGAATCGACCAACACCAAAGCGACTGGAAAAAAACCTCCTTTGGCAGTTAAGGGTTTCTGATCCTTGCTCCCCGTTTCGATGCCGCTCTCTTGCTCGTTCAACCACACGCGAGTTCGTCGCCCTCGAGGAGCGTCCGTCCGCTCCTCAGCGTTCCTGGTCCGGTGGTGTTTGCATGGCAGCCCTCCCTTGTCGCACGTGACAGCTGGCGGTTTCTACTTCGTTTTCCTTCACCCCACTCACGTCAACCAACACTGTAATTACATAGCCGCCGGGAAGTGACGGGGCAAAAAGATAGCGCCGCGTTTTTGCGAGATGTTAAGCTGTGCCGCCCCGCGAGTTCGCGAGACAACGGTCCGGCAAAGTGTGCGGCGAAAAGCGGGTTCCTTGGGCGGCAACGGGGCCGCAAATCTCCGCGACGCACCGCCTCAAGCCACCAGACTGCTGGCCAGCAACTCGGTGGCGAGGAGGCGTTGGGGGGCGGGCGCAGCGGTCTGGTCTTGAACACCGCTCCACGTTGGCAAGCAACGTGGTGGCGAGGAGACGATAGGGGGGCGGGCGCAGCGGTCTGGTCTTGAACACCGCTCCACGTTGGCAAGCAACGTGGTGGCGAGGAGGCGATAGGGGGGCGGGCGCAGCGGTCTGGTTGTGAACATCGCTCCACGTTGGCAAGCAACGTGGTGGCGAGGAGACGATAGGGGGGCGGGCGCAGCGGTCTGGTTGTGAACATCGCTCCACGTTGGCCAGCAACGTGGTGGCGAGGAGACGTTGGTGGGGGGCACAGCGTAGGCCGAGAACCCGTCGCTCCCAGCCGGCGTCGTGGTCGTTGTGCGAGTTTGCTGATCCGCCGGGAGCCGGGCAACTGGGAACGGCCCGAACGTTCGTTTCAGGCGCCCGTCGCCGCCAGGATCTGGTCGGGAGCCGACAGCGGCCCGACAGCGACGGTGGTGAGGACGCTCAGGGGATATTTCCGCAGCACGGCGGCCACGTCGTCACAGGTCACTCGCTCGTAGCTCTCGATCGTCTCCCGCACCGTGCGATACCGGCGGCGCGCGATCCAGTTGCCGCCGACGGAGAACAGGCGATTGACCGGCCGCTCGCTCTGCAGCACCAGGTACGAACGGATCTTGCTCTTGGCCTGGGCCAGTTCCGCCTCCGTCACTCCGTCGGTTTCCGCTTCGGCCAGGATGTCCCGGAGGCGGGCCAGGTTCTCCGCCGTGTCCTCCGGCGCGCACGACAGCTGGGTCATCAGGATGCCCGTGCCCTGGTATTCGCAAGCGCCCATCGAGGCGGATTCGGCGAAGCCCGGATCGACCAGTTCCCAGAACATGCGGCTGCCGCTGTCGTCGCCCAGCACCGCGGCCAGCAGTCGGGCTGCGTGCCGGTCGTCGTCCTCCAGCGCCGGACCGTTGGCGATCTGGATGACGTACTGCTGGACCGCCGCCGGTTTGTGAACGACCTGGAGGCCGCTGTGCGCCGCCGCTCGCGGGGTCTCGCGCGGCGCGTCGAAGGGCTCCCAGCTGCCGCAGAAGCGTTCGGCCCGCGTTACCAAACGGTCGAAATCGACGTTTCCGGCCGCCGCCAGCACGATGTTCCGCGGGCTGTACCGCTGGCGGAAGTAGTCCAGCATCTGGTCGCGCGTCAGCCGGCCGACGCTATCGGCCGTGCCCAGGACGCTGCGGCCCAACGGGTGGGCGCCGAAATGAGCGGCCATGCACTTCTCGTGCGCGCCGAACGGCGGCTGGTCTTCGTACTTGGCGATCTCTTCCAGGATCACCATTTTCTCCGTGTCGAAATCCGCCTGCCGCAGCGTCGGCCGCAGGATATCGCTCAGCAACTCCACCGCCTGATCGTGATACTCCGGCAGAAACGCCGCAAAATACACGGTCTGTTCCTCGCTGGTGTAAGCGTTGGAGTGCGAACCGATTTCGTCCAGCTCGCGGTTCACGTCGGCCGTGCTGCGCGTGGCGGTGCCCTTGAAGGCCATGTGCTCCAGGAAGTGGCTGACGCCGTGATTGGCGTCGGATTCGTCCCGCGAGCCGGTCTTGACGAAAAAGCCCAGCGCGGCCGAGTAGGCGCGCGGCGCCAGTTCGGCGATCACTTCCAAGCCGTTTTCCAGGGTCTGCTTACGAAATTCCAACGGGCAACTCCAAAGGTCTTTCGCCGAGCGTGACCAGGCGGAAATCGCGCGGCGGATGGGATTCAAGATAGGCGTCGATTCGGTCGCGGGACAAGCCGTCGATGATCGCCCGGACCTCGTCCACCGTCTGCACGCGGCCCAAATGATACCAGTCGGCGGCAATCGAGTTGCTCCGCGACGTGCTCGACTCCTGCTGCATGATCAGGCTGCTTTTGAGCTTGGCCTTCAGGCGGTCCAGCTCATCCTGGGCGACGCCGCGGCCCAGCCGGATCAGTTCGGCGAGGACGACTTCCAGGGTTTCCTGGGCCCGCTCCGTGGTCGTGCCGGCATAGCACAGCACGCTGCCCCGATCCCGGAGCGAATGGCACATGGCCTGGACGGCATAGCACAGGCCGCGGTTCTCGCGGACTTCGGTGAACAGCCGCGAACTCATCCCGTCGCTCAACACGCCGACCGCGGCCCGGGCTTCGTAGTAGTCGGGGTGCGCGTAAGGCACGCTGGGATAACCGATGCCGATGTGCGTCTGGCTGGAATCCTGCGGCAGGTGGACGACCCGCTCGGCGGCCGGCGTCTCCTCGCAGACCGGCGCCGTTCCCGCGGTCCAATCGGCCAGCAGGCTTGCGGCGTGGTCCAGCAGCTGCGGCCAATCGAACTTGCCAGCCACACTCAGAATGGCGCCGTTCGGGCGATAGGTGTCGCGGAAGAAGCGGGCCAGATCGTCCTGGCGGGCCGACTCAAGGCCCTCAATCGTGCCCGGCGCCGAGCGGCCGAAGGGGCTGCCGTACTGCAGCCGGCGCAGCTCTTGAAACGCCTTCTGGGCCAAATCGTCCTCGATCGCGCGGATCTCCTGGATGCACACCAGGCGGGCGTCCTCCAGTTGCTCCGGCGGCAGATGCGGCCGCCGCACGACGTCGACATAGATCGCCAGCGTCTCCAGCAGGCTCTCGGCGGGCATGGCGCCGCCGTAGCTGCAGTGGACGGTGGAGACCGACGCGGAAGTGTCCGCGCCCAGCAGCTCCAAGTCCGAGACAAACTGGCGGCTGTCACGCGAGCCGCAGCCGCGCTGGGCCATCTCGCAGGTCAGGTTCGCCAGCCCCAAACGGTCGGCCGGATCCCGACAGCAACCGGCTACGACCAGCAGCGAGAACGCTGCCGATTCGAGCCAGTCCATCGGCTCCGCGACCAACACCAGACCGTTTTCAAACTGATGGGTGTAGATGGGTTGAATCAAGGTGGCGAGAATTTCCCTGGGGGTCAGGCTGACCCCGGTTGCGCGAAATCAAAGTCCAGAGCGTACTCCAACCGTCAGGCGTACGCAACCTCGGCCGTCTTGTAAACCGTCCTCACGCACCGGAATCCCAGGCGCTGGTACAGTCGCTGGGCGTCCTGGTTTTCCGCCGTCACTTCGAGGGTTACCCGGCCGACGCCCGCCGCGCGAAATCCCTCCAGGCTGCGCTGCAGCAGCACGGTTCCCAGTCCCCGCCCCCGATGCGCCGGCACCACGCCGAAGTTCTGGACCGAGCCCCTGCGGTCGCCGTCGCGGAGGCCTTGAATCGTGCCGCAATAGTCGACGCGGCTGTTCCGCGGGTCCGTGCAAGCCAGCAGCCACGTGGCCTGCGGCAAGAAGCTCTCGCCCCCCGTGATGTCCCGCATCAGCCGCAGGCAACCTTCCGGATAGCCCAGCGAGGGAAAGACGTGGGCGTCGATTTCTGCGTGGAAACAGCGGTATTTCACGTCGGCGTGCGCTTCCAGCAACGCTTCGTCCCAGGGCACCAGCCGATAAGCGGAGGGCAGTTGCGCGGCGTCCGAAAGCCGACCGGAAAGGTCGATTTCCATTAAGAAGCGTTTGAAGTAGGTCAACCCCATACAGCCTCTGTCCCTGCAGGCATCGCGTCACATCGCGTTGGCGGCGATCATCGCGATATTGATGAGGATCCAGATGCCCGCCAGCACGGTCCCGACGATGCCGACGATCATGCCCGCCTGCGTCATCGCCTGGCCGCTGGGGTCCATCCGGCCCGCGCGGATTTCCTTCATGTCCGTGGCGCCCATCACCCAGGCGGCAATGCAAAACGGCATGCAACACAAGACGCCGAGGATGCCAAAGGTCAGGATCAATCCGCCGCGATGCGGCCGCAGGGAGTAGGGCGGAGGGTTGAACGGCGAATTGGCCGGTGAGGCATAGGGATTCAACGCCGGCTCCGGACGCTCGCCGAACGGGTTCTCGTCGACAGCGGGTTGGGGCGAGACGGAGAAGGGACTCTCCGTCACCGGCTCCAGCGGCGCCGCGCCGGCTTCCGGCACCTGGACAATGGTTCCACAAGCGGGACAGCGTGCTTTCTTGCCCGCGTGTTCGTCCGCGACGCGCAGCGTCTGACCACAGCCCGTACAGCCAATTTCGATCGACATTGTCAAAATCCCCGTTCTGCGATTCCGTCTGAGCCCACATGCCAGGGCGTCCACAACAGGCACACCGTGCCGACGGCGAGATCCGTCTTGCGCGGCGGCACCGGGACCTCCTCGACCCGCAATTGGTCCGCCGACGATTTGTGTTCGAGCTTGTCCATCTCTTCTTGGAATTCGGCTTCCAACTTGGCGATTTTCTCGTCGATTTGCTCCGTGGTTTCCTCCGCGCGGCCGATGTCGCCGCGCTGCTCCAGGCTCTTCCCCATGCCTTTCATCGCCGAGGCGGCCCGCGTGACGTTGGTGACGCTGGTCAGTTTCCGGCCGAACAGCGCGCCCAGGATCGACGTCCCGAACGAGATCACGGTTTGCATCTGGTGCTGCCGGTATTGGGATTTTTCGCGATCGACGCGATGCTCCGCGCGTTGCTTCTGGTCGGCCAGCGTGGCGAATTTTGGCTCGTAGCGTTTCTTCAGCTTCTCCGCCTCCAGATCCCGCAGTTCGCGGGCTGCGGTCTGCAGCCGGATGCGGAAATCCGCCTCGTTCTCGTCCAGCCGCGAGAACAGATTCAGGTCCGGGCAGAACCGCAACGTCAACGGGCGGTTCCGATACAGGCAGTCTTTGAGCGCCTTGGTCCAGGCGGCATAGCTCTTGCCACGGGCCAACTCCGGCGGCAAGGCGGCGAACGTGGCGTCTTCCTCCGGTTGGGCCTGGAGTTCCGGCTCGGCCTGCGCCAACTCCTCCGCCGTCGCCCAAACGTCGCCGGCTGCGCCGCCCTCCAGCACCGTCCACAAGGCGACGTTCTGCCAGTTGTCCGTGCCGCTCTTGGCGTGGACGTAGCGCAGCCGGGCCGTGCCCAGCAGCCCGGGCCGGTACACCAGGCGCTTGCCCGGCGGCGCGCCTCGGCCGACGAGAAAGAAATCCTTGACGTCCGGCGGGACGACGGGCCGCTGGGACGCCGGAGGCCCGCCGGAGGCGTCTGAAACCGCCGCCGCCGGGCCGGCCACGACGGTCGCGGCGGCGGGCTCGCCCGCAGACGCTCCGGCCGGCAGCGCCGCAGCTTTGCGGGGCGCCATCAGCGTCTGGATCTGCTGGCGCGTCAGCGGTCCCCGCAGGTACGACAGCGCCCAGCGGGTCTGGAAAATCGCCGGCTGGTCGTCATGCACGTTGTTCATCAAGAAGACTCGCTGCCCCAACCCGGCCAGGATCTGTTCCAGGGCCGCCCGGTCGAAGCTCCGTCCGGCGGCGGCCGACGCTCCCTCCAAACCTTCCAGCACGCGGGCCTTGTCGCGCTCTGTTTGCAGCCGCCCCAGGAACCAGGTGCCGGCGTTCGACAAGCCCTTGTAGTCCAGATCCACCGGATTCTGGGTGGCCAGCACCACGCCCAAGCCGAAGGCGCGAGCTTGCTTCATCAGCGTCAGCATGGGCAGCTTGGACGGCGGATTCGCGGTAGGCGGGAAGTAGCCGAAGACTTCGTCCATGTACAGGACCGCCCGCAGGCTGGACGTCCCCGCCTGGCTCCGCATCCAGGACACCACTTCGTTCAGCAGAATCGTCACGAAGAACATCCGCTCCGCGTCGGACAAGTGCGCGATGGAGAGGATCGACAGCCGCGGTTTGCCCTGCTCCGTGTACAACAACCGGCCGATGTCCAGCGGCTCGCCTTCCAGCCAGCCGGCGAAGCCCGGCGAGGCCAGGAGGTTGTTGATGCTCATCGCCAGACTGAACCGCTCCGCCGCCGGGAAAAACGTCTCCAGGTCCAGCAGCCCGACTTTGTCGAACGGCGGCGACTGAATGCCGCGGATCAGGTCGGCCAACTGCAGCCGGGCACCGGCCCGCCACGACTGGTCCAACAAGTTCGACAACAGGATGTGCTCGCGGCTCCGCAACGGGTCGGCGTCGATGCCCAGCAAGGCCAACAGGGCCGAAGCGGCGGAAGTCACGCGCTCGCGGAAGGCGTCGTTGTCCTGGATCACCGCCGGCGGCGGCGCATCGAAGGACCGCAGCACGGTCAGCGGCAATCCGGCACTGCTGCCCGGCGTGTAAATCGCGATGTCCGCCGCTTGCCGGTACATGGCCACCCGCGCCGCGTCCTGGCCCCAGGCCGCCAGCCCCTCCCGCCACTTGCTGGCTTCTGCCGCTGCGAACTCGTCGACGGTCTTGCCCTGCCGCGCCGCTTCCGCCGGCTCGACCCAGGGGCGAAAATCCGCCGGCTGCAAGTCCGGAAACGCGAGCAGCAAATTGCCCAAATCGCCCTTGGGATCGATGGCGATCGCCGGAATGCCGTCGATCGCCGCCTCTTCCAACAGCGACAGACAGAGCCCTGTCTTGCCGCTGCCCGTCATGCCGACGCACACGGCATGGGTGGTCAGATCTTTCGATTCGTACAGCAGCCAGCCGTCCTGCAACTTGCCTTGCTGCAGATCGTACTCTTTGCCCAAGTAGAAGACGCCCAGCTTTTCAAAATGTTGCGTCATACCGCGAACCGCCTGATGGATTAACACGGGCCAGGAACGTTTCCGAATGGAACTGCGGAACGCTCACGCGACCGGATTGGCTCTGCCGCGCGCGGGCGCAAGTGGCGCGACTGGCCGCACGCAGTTGCCGTCAATTCTATCCGCCGGCCGCGCGCATGGAAACGGGGAAGGGGCGTTTTGCCGAGGCCGACTCAACAGCCTGCTAGGCAGCGGGCTTCTCGTAATGCCGGTCGGCGGGGACGGCTTCCATCAGCATCTCGATCATCCGTTCGCTGTTGACGTTGTTGGCCTGCGCGGCGTAATTGCCGGCGATGCGGTGGCGGAGCGCCGGTTTGGCCAGTCGCTGGATGTCCTCGATCGTGGCGTGATAGCGGCCGTGCAGGATCGCCCGGGCCTTGGCGCAGGTGACCAGCGTCAGCACGCCGCGCGGGCCGGCGCCCCAGTTGACCCAGCGATTGACGAAGTCGGGAGCTTCCTTGGCGCCGGGACGCGAGGCGCGGACCAAGGCCCAGGCGTAACCCAGCACCTGGTCGCTGACGGGCACGCGGGTGACCAGTTGCTGCAGTTCGACGATCTCTTCGCCCGACATGCAGGCCTGGATTTTACCCTGCGACGCGGAGGTGACGCGGCGGGCGATCTCCCATTCCTCCAAGCCGCTGGGATAGTCGACTTTGATGTACAACAGGAACCGGTCCAGCTGGGCTTCGGGCAGCGGATAGGTGCCTTCCTGTTCCAAGGGGTTCTGCGTGGCCAGCACGAAGAACGGGGCGGGCAAGTGGTGCGTCTTGCCGCCGGCGCTGACGTGCCGCTCCTGCATGGCCTCCAGCATGGCCGCCTGCGTCTTGGGCGGCGTGCGGTTGATCTCGTCGGCCAGGATCAGGTTGGCGAAGACCGGGCCGGGGAGAAAACGGTGCTCGCGCTGGCGCGTCTCCGGGACCTCCTGAATGACCTCGGCGCCGGTGATGTCGCTGGGCATCAAGTCGGGCGTGAACTGAATGCGTTTGAAGGACAGGTGCAGCGATTCGGCGATCGAGCTGATCATCAGCGTCTTGGCCAGGCCCGGCACGCCTTCCAACAGCGCGTGACCCCGCGAGAACATGGTGACCAGCACCTGCTCGATCACGTCGTCCTGGCCCACGATCACCTTGGACAGTTCCTGGCGGATGCGCTCGTATCCATCCTGGCAGCGTTTCACGGCGGCAATGTCGTCTTGGGTCAAGGTCGCTTCGGTCATTCGAGGTTATCTCCAGGGAAGGGGTGTAATGTGCGCGGGGCACATGGGGAAGGCGAAATTGGTTTGGGTGGAGTTGGGGTCAGGCTTACAGAATTCAATTTTGGCCGAGCAAAGTCGTTCCAGATGGCTGGTCCCATTTTCGGCCAAAATTGAATTCTGTAAGCCTGACCCCGGAACTAGTCTAAACTTTCAAAGTATCTCCGCAGGCGTTCTTCGTAGCCGCGGGGGGCCGGGCGGCGGGCGCGGGCCTGGATCGCTTTGCGCAGGTCCGGCGGCAGCTTGGCGAACCAGGCTTCCTTCTCGACCTGGCGAAGTTTTACCTCCGCGTCCTCTTGGCTGTCCTCGGCCTGGCTGTCGCCTTCGGTCTCGGGTTTCATGCTCAAAGCCGACGGCGACGGCTTCTGGTTCTCTGTCTCTTCGCCGGTCTGCGAGACGCCGCCGCCATGGGGCTTGGGGTTGGTCTGGCCGGGCATCGGCTGATCCGCCTGACCCGCTTCCTGGCCTTGCTCTGAGGGCTCGGCCTGGCCCTGAGCCGTTTGCGGCTGGCCCTCGTCCGGCAGCGAATTAGCGGGCGAACCCATCGCTTCGGCTTGAGCCAGCGTCTGGGCCGCTTGCGCCATCGCGGCCGGACCTGCGATTTGCGCCGCGGTGACTTCGGGCGAGGCGGGGACGAAACCGGTGCCCAAATCGGTTGGCTCGGGCGCGGCCGGCGTTTCGCCCTGGCCGGCGGGCGGCGGAGGCGGTTGGCCGGGTTGGGGCGAGCCGGCCGGCTGGCCGGAGGGCTGGCCCGCGTCGCCGGGCGGCTCCTGACCGGCGGCCGGCGTTTCGCCCGCGGGCGGTTCAGCGGCTGGTTCGCTGGCATCGGCCATCGGTTCGTCGCCCGCGGGCGGCTCCTCGGCCGTCATCGCGGGCGCCGGTTCAGGTGGCAGGCCCAGCTGCAATTCGGACGCGGCTTCGAGGCCCTCGCGGAGCGGCTGGTTGGCGACCTGCTCCTGGCCGGAGATCTCGACGGCGCCTTGACCGGTAGCCCGCTGGGCCTGGGCGAACTGGTCGCTGGCCTCCGCCAAGGCCTGGGCGGCCGACACCGCTTCGGGCGATGGCGGAGTCGCTGGCTCCGACTGGCCCTCTGGCGTCGCAGCGCCCTCCGCCAGCTCCGGCTGGCCCTGGTCGCCCTCGGCGGGTTCCGGCTGAGGCGCCTCGTTGGCTTGAGCCAGTTGTTCGAGCGTCTCGGCGGCCTGTTCGATTTGCTCGCGGGCCGCCTGTTGTTCCTGGGCCAACTGGGCCATCGCGGCGGCGATGTCGCGGTCGCGCTGAATTTGCTGTTCGCGGGCGGCCAGACTTGCGGCGGCGCGTTCCATCGAGCGTTCGACTTGGTCCTGCGCGGCGACGGCTTGGGCCGGTTTTTCGGCGCCCTGCTGCGAGCCTTCTTGAGCCGCTTTCTCGGCGGTCTGCAGCGCGGCGGCCGCGTCCGGACTCACGTCGGCAGCTTGTTCCGCCAGGTCGCGGGCCTGTTGGGCCTGCTTTGCCAGCGCTGCGGCTTGCTCTTTGCCCAGTGCTTGGATCGCTTGTTCCAGCTGCTCGGCAGCCTGGGCCAGAGCCTCGCCCGCGGCTTGCTGTGCCTGGGTGGTTGCTTCCGCGTTGCCGGCTTCGATCGCTTTCTCTGCGGCGTCGGATTGTTGGCCAGCTTGTTCCAGGGTCTGGGCGGCTTGCGGAGCCGCTTCGGCAGCCAGTTCCTGAGCCTCGTGGGCCATTTCGCCGACGTGGGCCTGGGCCTCGGCGTTCGCCTGGCCAGCCGGAGCCTGGGCGGTGTCCGCAGCCGCCTGGTCGGCTGCCTGCTGGGCGCGATTCAGGGCTTCGTGGGCCGCTTGACGTGCGGTCTCGGCGCGATGCGGGTTGCCGCTCAGCGTTTCCTTGGCCGCCTCGGCGGCTGCTTCGGCAGCTTGTTTCAGGGCTTCGGCGGTCGCGCCCTCGGCTTGCTGGGCCAACTCCCCGGCTTGCTCGGCGACCTGTTGCTGCTTTGCGGCCGCGGCCGCCGGCGACGCGGCTCGGCCGCGCTGAAGGGCCTCGGCCGCCGCGTCGGCTTCGGTCTGCTGTGCCGCCGCTGCGCGCACCTCGCGGGCCAGTTCCGCGGCTTCGGCCGCCTCGGACCGGCCGGACGCCCGCTGCTGTTCCGTGCGAGCTTCGGCGACCTTGTCCCTTGCTTGCTGCAATTGCTCCAGCCGCTGGCCGGCATCCTGCGGCTGGGCGGCCATCGCTTGTTCCACGGGCGTCTGGACCTCGGCGACTTCGCCCAACTGTTTGTCGGCGAGCGCTACCAGGTCCTCCGCGGTCTTGCCCACCTGGGTGCGGAGATCTTGGGCGGCCTGTTCCAGCATCTGGGCGGCCTGGCCGGCTGCCTGCGCCACCTGAGCCGCGGTCTGTTTAGCCGGATCGCCAGTCTGCTGCTTGGCAGCTTCGATCCCTTGGGCCGCCTGGTCGATGGGCTGGGCCGCCTGCTGGAGCTGTTGAGACACTTGCGGTTCGGCCGTCTGGAGGCCTTCGGCGATCTTGGCGGCGGTCTCTTTCACTTCCGCCTGTTCGGCGGCGAACTCGCCGGCCTGTTCCTGCGACAGGCCTTGCTCGTTTGCGGCCGTGGCGGACGCCTTGGCGATTTCCCGCTCGCTGGCTGCGGCCCGCTCCAGGGCCTCGGCCGCGCGGGCCAATTCCCCCACCTCGACGGCCATTTGCCGGCGCTGGGTGTCGGCCAACTGGGCTTGGGTTTCAGCCAGCGCCTGTTGGATGGCCCGCTCCGCGCTCTGGGCCGCCTCCTGGCGAGCCTCCTGAGCGGCGGGCGAGGCGTCGGCCAGGGCCTGCGCGGCTTCGCTCACTTCTTCCTGAGCGTCCGCCAGGCGGGATTCCACGACGCCCGGCAAGTCCTGGTTGTTCTCCGTGGCGGCCTCGGTCGCGGCGGCCAGGTTTTTGGCGACCTGCTGCTCTTGCTGCTGCGCCTGGGCCGGATTCTGGGGCGCACTTTCGACCACCTTCTCCTGCTGCTCGGCGATCTGCTCCAGCTTCTCGGCCAATTGTTCCAGCCGTTTCACTTCCTCGGCCAGTTGGTCGGCGCTCTTGTCGCCCTGTTCCAAGTCGATGGCGTGCTTGAGCTGTTCTTCGATTTCGGCCAGGCTGCCGATGACCGTCGTTTGTTCGGCGATCGTCTCCGGTTTGTGTTCCTCGAACAACTGAGCCGCCGCTTCATAGGCGGCCGCCTTGGCCTGTTCCAGCAGCGGCTGCGTGGCGGGGAACTCGTCGAGCGTTTCGCTCAACGGGCCCATTTTCTTGTGGATTTCGGACTGCTGTTCGACCATCTTCTCGACGGCCTGCTCCGCGAGCTTCTCGGTCTGGCGGACTTCCTCGCGGAGCTTTTCTTGTTTGTCGAGCAGTTCGCGGACCATCTTCAGCGCCTGTTCGCGGTCGCTGCTGATCAGGCCCTGGGTCTCTTCGATTTTCTCCAGCAGTGCCCGCAGGCCCTTGATCACGGCTTTCTGGCTCTTGGCCGCGTCAGCGAACTTGGCCGCTGCCAGCGCGGCGTCGGCCGTATCGAGTTCCTGGCCGACCTGTCCCGCCTTGAGAATCCGCAGGCCGTCGGACGCTCCGGCGCCGACCTGGCCGCCCCAAGTGCCGACGTCCACCAGCGTATCGACCAAAACCAAGAACAGCGATTTCACGTCCAACTGGTCTTGGATCGTCGTCTTGTGGGAGGCGTCGCGATCGGCTTCCGCGATCGTGGGCAGCGTTTCGGTGGCGCTGTACGTCCGAGTCTCTATCGCGATCAACTGGCGGACTTGAGCCGCGATCCGGGCGATCTGCAGGCGGCGGAGCAGCTTCTGCCGTTCGGCCATCAGCCGCACCACGACCTGCCGAATCTCGCCCCGCGCCTGGTTGATGATCGCCAACTGGTCCGCCTGGCCCGCGTCGTGCGCCTTGGCCAGCAACTGGACGATGTCCTGCATTTCCTGCTCGACCAGGCCGTCGATGTTGCCGCGCATCTCGCGGACTTCCTTGAAGATGGGCAGTTCCGTCAGGCCGTTTTCCTCGAATTGCCGGATTTGGATTTCGAGGATGCCGGAGACCAGTTCGCGGGCCAGCGCCCGCGCTTTTTCCTGGGCCTGCTGCTTGTGCCGCAGCGGGTCGATTTCCGCGCTGCGGACGCCGGCGGGCAGAATCGAGCAGAACGCGGCCAGCGACACGATGAGAGCGGCACTCCGTTTCATCTTCCTTCTCCGATTCCCAACTGCTGTTTGATGATCTCTGTCAGCCGCTGTTCCGATTTCTCGTCGGCCTCGGAGATGGCGGCCAACACGCCCGCCTCGTCGGAAATCTCCAGGACCAACGGATCGCCCTGATACGATTCGCCCGGCAGTTCGCCGCGATAGTCGACGGCTTCCAGGGTCAGCTTCAAACGGTCTCCCTTGGCCAGGTTCGCCGGCTGCAGTTGCCCGCCGCGTTCGATCCGCAGGGCTGCCAGGTCCAGCACGTAGCGGCCGTCGACCGGGAGGCGGCCCGACAGCACCGGCTGGGCGTCGGGCAGCAGCGACAGCGTTTGCGTCTCCAGGTTGGCGTCGTCCCCCGTCGCCTCGCTGGTTCGCCGTTCGCGTTCCACGGCCACGTGCAGGAGGACCTGCGCCACGCCGTAGTCGTCGTTCACTCGGTACTCGATTTTCGGTTGGGCCGTCGGCAGGACGACTTTGTGAACCACCGCTGCGGCACAGACCGGCGGGCGGTCCGGTTTGATCCGCACGGAACCTCGAATCGGCGTCTCCAGGTGCAAGTCGTCTTCGTCGGTGACCTGGATCTCAAAGCGCAGCGGTTCCGTGACGCGGGAGAACGGCGAGTCGGCGGCGGCCAACGACCAGCGGAGCCGGCCGTCATCCTGGGCCGTCAAATCGTAGCGTCGAGGCGACGTAGGGGTCAGTACGGTGAGCCACGCGGAACGTAATTTCTTGCGGTTGATGCACTCGACCGCCAGTTTGACTTCGGAGCCTTCCAGGACGGAAATCTGCCGGGCCGCGGGCTCGGCCGGTCTCTCGTTGGCCACCTTGGCGTAAGCGGGCGGAACCGGAGTCAGCTGGGATTCGACGACGGGCAGCGGGATCATCGCCACGTCGGCCGAGTCGGTCCAACCGTCGCCGACATGAATTTGATACGTCACCGGTGACACCAGCCGCGGGAGCCGGCCGGCGTAGACGGCCGTGGCGTCTGCATCGCCGGGCCAGTCCTTGAGCAACCGATCCAGCTCGCCGGCCGCGCTTTCCAACTTGCCGACGTCCCCGGCCGCCGCTTCGATGGCGTCGGCCGCGGCGGGCGCGTCGGCCCTGGCCAGCGTGGCCAGCTCCCGCGCCCAAGTCCCGCCCAGGTCAAAGTCCTTGACCGCCAGCCCCTCGCGCAGACCGCCGGCCGCCTGCTGCAAGCGCTCGCGGCGGGCGTCCAGCGTCATCCGCTGCAGTTCGATGGGACGCTTGCGGTCGCCCGCCGCCATGAGCTGCGCCCGGCCGCCGGGCGGCAGCGTGCCGGAGCAGCTGACCCAGAATTCCAGCGGGTAGCCTTCGGCGCACTTGGCGTCGGCCGGCCGGGTGCCGTGCCGCGGGCGATCGAGGACGGTCTGGTGATTGAGCGCGATTCGTTCGATGACCGTGTCGGACGGGTAGTGGACGGACGCCAGGCAGAGCCGCTGCAGAAAGGCCCGCGTGTGGCCGGGAAAGCAGACGGCCACCGCCGCGGCCACCGCCACGGTGGCAAAAAGCGCGACGGTGCGGCGGCGCGGCTTGGGCTGCGCCAGACCTTCGAACACGTCCAGACGGCCAACCAGGTCGGAAACGCTTTCGATGACCCGCTCCTCCAGCTGGCGCGAGCCCCAGGCGGCGGCCTGGGGCTGCTCGAATTGGATCGCGGCGACCAGGTCGCTGTGGATGGCGTGCTTCTTCTCGACCAACAGGGCCAGTTCGATTTCGTCTTCCTGAACGCCCAACTCGGGCACGGCATAGCGGCGGAAGCTCCACACCAGGCCGGCTGCGCCCAGGGCCATCACCAGCAGCCGCTGAGCGACGTCCAGCTGAAACGCCACGTCGAGGGCAAAGACGGCCAACAACAGCCAGAGCGCCGCAGTGATCACGGCCGAATACGCGGTCGCCCAGCGTCCGAAAACGCGGGACCGCCGCAATGCAGCGAGGTGGCGATGGAGGGTGGAAAGTCGGGTCATTGTAAATGAATCATCTTCCTGGAAAACCATTCTCCCAGCATCAGCCCCACCAGGGCAATAAACCACAAGGGGGTGCTCCACAGCGGATGGTTCCGCGTGTAGCGTTCCGTGATCGCCTGCAACTGCAGGTCGTCCGGCAGGCGATCGACGGAGGTCAGGTCGTACGACCGGCCCCCCGTCTCGGCGGCCAGTTCTTCCTGCAAGCGGACGTTGCGGACGCCGCTGCGGCGCTCGGCCGACAAGCCGGTGACGTCGAACCGCACTTCGCTGAAGGTGTTTGCAATCGGATCCTTGACCCGGATGCTGTACTCGCCGTCGCTGTACACCGGAATCTGGGCCTCGAACACGCCCTGTCGCAGCAGCGGGACCGCGACTTCGCGCAGTTGGTCCGCCGTGCCGGCGCCGCCGGGAACGGTCATCTCGGCCGCCAGCGACTGCCGCGGCATGTCCTCCCCGGCCAAGGGCTCGAAATTCTCGTCGTAGGCTTCGACCGTCAGCGTGACTTTCTCTTCCACCCGATACTGCTGCCGGTCGGTCCGCACGACGAACCGCTTCTCCGCACCCAGCGCGTGGCTCATGCCCAGCCGATAGATCAACTGCGACCAGAAGCGGCGGTAGTACTGTTCGCCGTACAGCCGCCGCAGCCGCCACATTTCGTTGAAGCCCAGATACACCACTTCGCCCGCGCCGAATTGCCGGATGGCGATCAGCGGCTGGTGCGTCTTGCCGTCGCGGCACAGATCGGTAGGGTGCTCGGCCAGGGCGTAACTCTGGTCCTGCAACTGGGCGACGGGCTGGTACCAGGGCAACAGCCGCAGGTTGTTCCAGGCCTTGTTGTTTTCCGCGTCGTTGTCGCCCAACTGCATGAACGAGTAGCGGGCCGCGTGGGAGGTCAACCGGAGCCGGAATGGACGTTCCTCGCGCAGACGGGCGTCGGGATCCAGGATCACGGGCAGCATGTCGGCCAGCGGCGTGCCGGACAGTTCCGCAGGCCCAAACCGCGGGCCCGTAATCACCACCAGGCCGCCGCCAAACTGGCTGACAAACTCGCGGACCATCCCGCAGAACCGCTCGTTGATCGCCGTCCGCGGCATGTCGTCCAGGAAGATCACGTCGTTGGCAAAGAAGTCGCTCCGCTTGGGCGTCAGCGTCGGCAGGAACAACACGTTGGTCTCGCGGACCTGCGGATCGGACGAGGCCAGATAGGTGCGAAAGCCGTCCATGCCGATCAGCTTGTCGCGGTGGAAGACCTCTTTCACAAACCGCCACTCCCACGATGGTTCGTGGGCGACGTACATCAGCCGCAGGTAATCGTCGATGATGTTCACCTCGCGCGTCGCCCGATTGTTCTCGGCGACGATTTCGCCGTCCAGCGGCTCGACGACGGCGAGGAACTCGAACCGGCCGGCGTCTTCGGGCGTGAAGGGGAACTCGACCGTCTCCAGGTTCGTCTTCAACGGCACCGTCTTCTGGCCGATTAGGATCTCGGCCGATTCGGACGCGCCAAACTCGCCGCTCAACTTGCGGGCCGTCACCGTGACCGTCGCGGAACGGTCCTGCAAGCCGCTCTGCCGCAACTTGGCCAGCACCTTGGTCCGCTCCGCGCGCTTCATCTTCGGATCGGTCTGCAGATCGACCGCCAGGTCCAAGGCTTCGGCCGCGCCCAGGCCCACCGTGTAGATGGGCACGCCCAGTTTCGTGGCCGGCGAACCGGACGATTCGCTTGGCCCGCCGATCGGCGCCAGGCCGGAGTTCTGGGCAAAATCACTAAACATCACCACGGCCGCCAGATTGCCCGCGCCGAACTGCTGCGCCATGTCGTTCAGCGCCGCGCCCAACGCCGTGACCTGGCCGCTGGTCGTCAACTGGGCCGCAAGGTGCTTCGGGTCCGGCGTGTCGCCTCCGCCCGGCCGAAGTTCCAGCTTCCGCAACTGGCTGGTCGTGTTGCCGTCAAAGACAAACGCTTCCAGCCGATACCGCTTGTCCTGGGCCAATCTGGCAATCAGATTGTCCCGCTCCCTGCCCAATAACGACTGCAGGTAATCGGCGCGGGACGGTTTCTTGCCCGCGGCGCCGTCCGGTGCCTGCCAGCCGGTGGCTTGGGCCAACGCAGACTGCCGGTCATCCGGGTATTCGTCCTGAATCGCCATGCTGTCCGTGCCATCAAAGACCAGGTACAAGAGCGGCGGCTTGACGTCGGTCAGCGAAACGCGAAGCACGGGATCGGCCAGGGTCAGCAGCAGCAGGATCAGGAGCAGGCCGCGACTGAGACCCAACGCCAGCCGCGCGCCGCGCGATCCGCGATGCTGGTACTTGAGATAGAACACCAACGCCGTGACCAGCAACGCCGCCAAGGCCAAGAACACCCAGAACGTCCCGCCAGCTGCCCACGGCGCCGCCAGCGACGGGGCGATCTCGTCAATCGACTTGACGTTCTTCAGACCCAGTAGCCAACCTAAGGCTTGATTCATGAGCGTCCACTTGTCATTCGTCATTCGTCAGTTGTCAGTTGTCAGTTGTCATTGGTCCGTTCTTGCCGATTCCTGATGACCGGTCACCGGTTACTTGGTGGCCGGCGCGGGGAGGGAAGCGTTGGTGTTTTTGGCCACCCAACGGGCGACCAGCAGTAGTTCGATCAACAACAGGCCCAAGACGGCCAGGATCAGCCACCACCAGCTGTCCTGGCCGCTGACCTGGGTGCCCGCCAAGCTGATTTCTTCGTCCGGGCCGACCCAGCGCACGGCCGCATCGCCGACGCGGGCGTCGAACTGGTCGCGGCCCAGCGGCTGCAGTTCGGATTCGTCGGCTTCGCCGTTGACGGCCAGCGGCAGATCCCAGGCGGCTTGCCGCGCGGCGAGATGGACAGGGCCGCCGTTTCCATTTTGCCGGACGGCGGTGACGCGGTAAACGCCGCGGGCCAGCGGCTGTTCGATGTGGAATCCCAGCTGCGCTTTGCCGACGAAGCCCGTGTCCAGCAGTTCCGGTTGCTGGCCCCCGTCGGGCCGCCGCAGCGTGAGGGCGATTTCCCGATCGTTGGTCGGCAGCGGCAGGGCGATCCGCTCGGCCGGGCCGAAATTCCGCGGCGGCAGCGTCGCCTGGATCATGGCCCGCAAGGCGCGGTCGAAGATCACCACGGCATTGGTGGTCGGCAGCGTGTTCCAGCTGGACAACAAACCGCTGGTCGCCAACAGCACGTCGCCGCGCCCGATCTGGCGGATCAGCAGGAAGGGCGTGCCGGCGGGGTCGTCGAAGCGAGCCAGGACGCGCGGCAGCGTGCGTTCGGCCAATTCCTGCAAGCGGCGCTCGTGCTGGGCGGGATCTTCCGGCAACGGCTCTTCGTCGCCGGCCGCCATCTGCTGGCTCCACAACAGCCAGGCGGGACGCAGCGTTCCCGCCCGCCGCTCGTCGCCCCGCAGTTGCTGCTTTTCCGCCTCGTTCAACGCCGACTCGCCGCCGGACTGGACCGCCTGCTTGCGCCGCGCGGACGCCTGGGCCAGAAACGCTTGCTCATCTTCCAGCCGTTTCCGTTCCGCCTGACGCAGCGCCTGCAGCGTCTCGTCGCTCACGTCGGCCCGCACGGCCTTGAAGAAGAACGGATCGGAATACAGGTCCCGCAACTCCTGTTCGGACACCCCGGCCAGCTGGAAGAACGGATGGGCCTGCAGGCTGTCGAAGGCCAGAAAGAAGGGCTTCCATTCGCCCGCCGCTTCCTCCGGCAGCGCGCCCAGCGGTTCCGGCAGCAGCGGAGCGGGCAGAATGCCCATTCCGTCCAGCCAGGCGGCTTCCGTCCAGCGCACCGGATCGAAGCCCGAGTTGCGGCCGGGATCATACGCGCCGCCGGCCGCAATCACCAACTGCCCGCCCTGCTCGACGTACTCGCGCAGCAGCGACGTCTTCTCGCCCGGATCCGCGATGCCGGCGACGACGACCAGCCGCGCGTCCTCCAACAGCTCTTGCGTCACCTGATCGAGCTTGACGTGCCGCACCCGGACCAGTTGCCGCGCGCTTGCCGCGCGGCTGGCGACCGGCGCCAACAGCTTGCGGAGCAGCCGCGTTTCGCCGAGCCGATTCTTGACCGGATCCTCTTCTTCCGCGCCGTACTGATCGACGCACACGACCGGCAGTGCGGCCACGACGGGGACGACCAGGCAGCGCTCGTCGTCGGCCGGCAGGTTGTCCGGCGTGAGCGAGACTTTGACCGGCACGGACAGCGATTTGCCCGGCTCCGGCTGGTAGGCGTTCAACAAGTGCTCGAACGACACCTCGCGCGCGCCCTGCCCCGGTTCCAGCGTCACCGTTTTCGCGGCGACCGGCTGATCGTCCACAATCAATTGCACTTCCACGTCGGGGCGCGGGGCCGGGCCGTCGTAGCGGATCTCGACCAGGAACGTGGTCGGAGTTTCCACGTCCGCCACGCCGTCTTGAACGCGGAAAGCGGAGATCCAGGCGTTTTGCGGATCGGCGGCCGAAATGTCGACGACCTGAATCGGCGGCACGTCCTGGAACTGGTCGGGCCGCGTCAGGTCTCGCCAATTCGAGATCTGCTGGTCGCTGAACACCACGATCCGGTGGCCCAGGGCCGGCCCCGCCTCGCAGGCTTTCTGGGCTTCGTTCACGGCCCGCAGGATGCTCGCCGAGCGGTCGACCAATTCGATCTTGCCCAGCGTCTGCAGGGCACTCTCCTTCGTCGCGGCGTCGGGGCTGTAGCCCCAGCGAGAACCGCACAGCGGGATGACCGTCACGCGGCTGTCGGCCGGCAATCGGTCGATGAACTGCCGCGCCCGCTCCCTGGCCCGGTCCAGCAGCGTGCCCTCCAGCGATTCGTAGCCCATGCTCAGGCTGTTGTCGATCACCAGTACGGCGTGCAGCGGCTTGGAGCTGTCGAAGGCCTGCTCGCTGGTCGAAAAGAACGGCCGCGCCAGGGCCAGGCCCACCAACAACACGGCCAAGGTCCGCAACGCCAACAGCAGCAGGTCCCGCAACGTCAAGATCTTGCGATTCCTCTGCAGGGCCTCGCGCAAGAAGTCCATCGCCGCCCAATGGACGATCCGGTAACGCCGGCGATTCAACAGGTGGATGATCACCGGGCCGGCCGCGGCGATCAAACCGGCGACGGCGAACGAGGCGGCAACGAAGGACGGTACCAGGTTCATGAGGGCGGGACGAAAGTCGGTGGTGGGTCAGTTCATCAATGTTGTGCCACGGAAGACGGATCGCCGCAAGTCTTCCGCTCGTTGGTGGGGCCTGTTCCAGCTTAGCGTGCGCCGGGCGGCCGCGTGCGCAGGCTCTCGATCTTACCCTCCTGCAGGATTGGCAGGTAACGGTTGGGGATGGCCAGGATAAAACACGCGACGGCGGTCCCGTACAGCTCGCCGGGCTTGCCGCCCACGCGCCCGCCGCCCTCCTGGCCGCGGTCGTACCAGCGTCCGTGTTGCGACGCGTTGTTCACGTCCACGATCTGGGTCGTGACCAGGTTGTCCCGCAGGATCGGGTAACTCTGCCGCCAGTCGTCGCCGCCCACCTGGTACAACGCCTGGCCGACGTAGTACAACGTGTAGGCGTCGAAAGGCATCGCGCCCGAGCGCGGCGTCGGCTTTTTGAGCTGCCGGATGCGTTCGGTGATCAGGTCCATGTTCTTCGAGATCCGCCAGTCTTCGTACTGGCCGAACTCCTGCAGGCAGACGACGCCTGCGGCCGCCATGGCCGTCGTGCCTTGTCCGCCGCCCTTGGAATAGGTGAATTGGCCCGGCACTTTCATCTGCTCGGCCTCCGGCGCGTCGCGGCGCCCGCCGCTGGGCGTGTAGTGCTCGCGGACGCTCTTGATCGCCAGATCGACCACCGCCGGCGGGACTTCCAGTCCGCTGTCCATGGCGCTCCGCAACGCCTTGGCCTGCATCACCGCCAAGCTCAAGTCGTGCCCCCTCTGCTGCGGCCGGGCGTGATAATCCCAGCCGCCGTCCTGGCATTGCGTGGCCGCGATCACCTTCAACGCCCGGTCCAGGACGCTGTTCAGGCGGCGGTCGCGGCCCGTCGTCATCCCGTGAGCCTGACCCAAGACGAACGCCGACAGGCCGTGGTTGTACATGTCGTGCTGCTGGTTGGAAATGTTCAGCAATCCCGACGGCTTGGCGTTCTTCATCACGTAGTCCAGGGCCCGTTGGACGGTCTTGCCGTACTTGCCCCGCCCCGGCGCGTGCCCGGCGGCCATGAAGGCCAGCGCTCCCATGCTCACCAGGCCCGTGTCGTTGGACGTCCAGTTGCCCTCCGGACCCTGATTCTTTTCCAGCCATTCCAGGCCGCGCAGCAGCGCCTGTTCGCTTTCCAGGGTCAGCTCCCAGTCGCCCTCGCCCCGCGACCTGCCCGGCAGCATCGTCACCAGAACCGCGGCGGCGCACGCAGCTACCCAACTCCTCATCGTCTCGTTCCTCAAGCTTCCGGACGAAGCGTCCCACCTGCCCCAGGTGTTAAGATAGTAGGGTTGCACAAAAAAACAAGCGAGGCAGGCCCGGATCAACGGCGTTGCGAGCGCCACTGGGGTCAGGCTTACAGAATTCAATTTTGGCCGAGCGTGGCACCAGCCCGATGGTACGACCGTGCTCGGCCAAAATTGAATTCTGTAAGCCTGACCCCCGCCTCCGCGACCGGCCTCCGTGACCCCGCCCGGCGCCGGGACTTCATCAGCGGTGCCGAAATCCCGTTTGCTGTTAGCGCCCGACTTGGTCGCCGAGCAAGCGGCGGGCATTGGCGTGCATGATCGCCTCGCGCTGGGCGTCGGTCAGTTCCGATTCTTGCAGCTTCAGGACGGCCGAATCGGGGTTGTACCAGGGACAATGCGAGCCGAACAGCAACTGCTCGACCGGAAAATGGCCCTGGAGAAGCAGCTTTTCGATCCCGGCCACACCTTCCAGCATGGCAAACTCATAGAACACGTTCTTCTGGCCGGCCAGCGGCGCGGCTGGCCGGCCGGCGCGCGTCCCGTTCAGGATCACCAGGCGAAGTTGGGGATGGGCTTGGATCAGCGCCGGCAGCGGCTTGGGATCAACGTTTTCGACTCGCAAGAGCGGATGCCGCACGCGGTCGTCGTCCATCACCAGCGGCAGTTGCACGATCAGGCCGCGGGCTTCCGCCTCCTGGAGCACCGCCTCACAGACCGGGTCGTCGAGCGTGTAACCGTGGTAGTTCGGGTGCAGGCGCACGCCGGGCATGCGATACACTTCCTGGCAGCGGCGCAGGTCTTCACGCCAGTCGGGCAGTCGCGGATTGACGGCGCCGAAGGGGACCAGCAGCCCCGCCGGCCATGCGGCACACTCGGCCGCCAGCCGGGCATTGACGCCTTCGATGTCGCGGTGCAACAAGGCGTCGAAGCTGCCCACCCAGGCCTGGCCGATCCCCAACTTTTTCAGCCGCTCGACCAGCCGCGGCGTTTCGTCCAACGGCAAACGGCGGCAGGGCCAGCGGGACAGATACACGTTGACGTCGATGATCACAGTTGGATCCCCTTGTCGGTCAGAATCGGTCGTAACAAGCGTTCGATATTGCCGCCCAGAATCAGCCGCCGTTGGCTTTCGGAAAGGTCGGCGGACAGGACCTTGCTGAGTTGCGAGGCGTAGCTCCGCCCTCCGGCGTCGCTGCCGTAAATCACCCGCTCGGCACCCAGTTCGCGCACCGCCATCTCCACCACGCCGGCCGTCGGGTCGAATCCGCTCACTTCCGTGTACACATTCGGGACCGCGCGAACGCCGCGAATGCCCCGCTCCCAATCGTTGCCCGAGTGGGCCGAGATGAACGCGACGTCCGGGTGCCGCGCGGCCAGTTCGGCCACATGTCCGGGATGCGATTCGTCGGGCAAGTTGGGCACGGTGCGCCAGTAGGCATGTTGCAAGATCACGGCCTTTAATTGCCCGGCCCGCTCTGCAATCGGGTCCAGACGCGGATCGTTGCACTCCAAGGCAATCCACAGCTTGACGCCGACCATCGGCCCGTCACGCACGCAGCGGTCGAGTTCCCGGACGCTTTCTTCGACATAATTCGGATTCAGGTACACGAAGCCAAACAGCCGGTCCGGCGCCGCCTCCAGCACGCGCAGCACCTCGTCGTTGTCCTCGCGGAACTGCGCCGGCGGCGGAGACGGCATGCGCGAGAATCCCAGGAACACGATCAGCCGGTCGATGCCCATGCGGTCCGCGTATTTCAACAGGGCTCGGGCCCGCTCTTTCCCTGTCCCAGGAAATCCCGTCAGGTGCGTGTGGACGTCCCAAACGCGGCCCGAGCTGCGATCTTCCCGCTCGGCTGCCTGCGCCGCCCAAGGAAGTTGAGCGGCCAAGGCCGCACAGCCCGCGGCCTGCGCACCACGAGCTAACAGCGTGCGACGAGTCAGTTGCGCATCAGCGTCGAACATTGGAATCCTGCCCTCCCCCAAGTCAAGGAACGCCCGACTATCGTACCCCAGACCGCCTCGGCGGGCAATCAACCGGCCGCTGCGCCCACGTCCTCCGGTGCGAGCAAACGGCCCCCAGGCCCACTGCTTCGCAAAACTTCGTGAGGTGCAACTTCGGACGCAGGCCCTGGTTACAAGGCTCTGCCTCGTAACCCACTGTCCGCGAGGCACCGCCTCGCATCCGGTCGGCAGAGTCGAAGAGACCGTGCGTTCCCAGGCAGAGCCGGGAACGAGGTGCCGCGAGATGCGCACAGCAGTGGCCCCCAGACACCTTGTCGAAGATGCGCGAACTGCAGCTGCCGGCCAGTGACTCGACGGGACGAGGCGAGCAGACGAGTTAAGGCATTCTTCACATTCGCTTAGCGATCTCTTAACAGGCGAGCGTTAGAGTCTCAGTTCGTACGATGCGCGCGTCACGCGCGCCTCTTGGGGTGGCGAGCGGGGCGGCGTCAGCTCCCCGGTTCCCGGCAAGTTGCCCGGCTCAGAACCGGGGGGCTGACGCCGACCCGCTCGCCAATTGGGTTGCGGCCATCGGCCGCGTTAGGTTAGCAGCCCGTTGAAGAAAAGGGAACTCGCTCCGAGTTGCGTTGGCGAAACCCAACGAGAACGACGATCGCCAAGTGCCTATCCCTTTTTTCAACAGGCAGTTATGCGCGGGACACGATCTTTCGCGCCGGAAGCGACTGAATCGGAGTTCTTGAGCGAGGGTTCTGTCTGAGTCATTCCTGATTGTCCGCCTCCGATGCCTGCTCAGTCTCCACACGTACCGAGCGTTCCGCCCATCGCATGGTCCTGCAACGGCAAGCGGTTGGGGCTGTCTGTATGGTGCCTGGTTGCGGCCTTCGGCACGTACTTCTGCATGTATGCCTTTCGCAAACCGTTCACCGCCGCCGAATACGCTGGTTACAGCTTGTGGGGCTGGGAGTTGAAGACGGCTTTGGTGGGCACTCAAGTGCTGGGCTACACGATCTCCAAGTTCATGGGGATCAAAGTCATCGCCGAGATGCCTCCCGGCCGGCGAGCGGTCACGTTATTGCTGTTGATCGGATCGGCCCAAACCGCGTTGTTGTTGTTTGCCGTCGTCCCGGCCCCCTACAACTTCGTTTGCCTGTTTTTCAACGGCCTGCCGTTGGGGATGGTGTTTGGACTGGTGTTGGGGTTCCTGGAGGGCCGCCGCGTGACGGAGGCGTTGAACGCGGGGCTGTGTGCCAGTTTCATCTTGGCGGACGGGGTAACCAAGTCGCTGGGCGCCTACCTGTTGGCGTGGGGAGTCAATCAATTCTGGATGCCGTTCTTGGCGGGGCTGTTGTTCGTGCCGCCGCTGGGGTTGGGCGTTTGGATGCTGACTCGGATTCCGCCACCCGACGCCGCGGATGTCGCCCAGCGAAGCGTGCGGATGCCGATGAACCGGACGGACCGCTGGCAGTTCTTTGCTCGCTACGCGGGCGGCCTGACCTTCTTGGTCTTGCTCTATCTGTTGATCACAGTCCTGCGCAGCATCCGCGCCGATTTCGCTCCGGAGATCTGGCGAAGCTTGGGCACCACGCAGCAGCCGAGCATCTTCACCATGTCCGAAATGCTAGTGGCGCTGGGCGTGGTGCTGGTCAATGGGCTGGCCGTCTTGATCCTGGATAATCGGCGGGCATTTTTTGTCGCGTTGGGCACGTGCGGCGTTGGGATTCTGCTGTTGGCGGCCGCCTTGGTCGGACAAAGCACTGGTTCGATGAGCGGCTTTGCGTTCATGGTGCTCAGCGGCCTGGGATTGTACTTGCCCTACGTCGCGGTCCACACGACGATCTTCGAGCGACTGATTGCGATGACCCGCGACCGGGGCAACATCGGCTACTTGATGTATCTGGCCGATGCTTTTGGGTACTTGGGGTACGTCGCCGTGATGTTCGGCAAGGGCCTGTTCGCCGTGCGGGGCGACTTTCTGGTCTTCTTCACGGCGATCTGTGGGATCATCACGGCGAGTGCCGCCTTGCTGTTACTCGGGGCGTGGTGGTATTTTGCCCAGCGCTGTCCAGCGACGGGCGTGTTGAAACCGGTAGCCGCGTTGGGCGGCTGACGAGGAAGGACCGAGTGGAGGACAGCCGATGACGAATTTCCAGCCAACAGGAGCGTTGGCCGAAGCGCGGGTAGCTCGGGCCGCCGTCTTCAGCGGTGTGGGCCGGCCGTTGGAGTTGCGGTCCATCCCGGTGGCGGATCCGCAAGAGGGCGAAATTCTGGTGCGCGTCGTGGGCTGCACGTTGTGCGGCAGCGACGTCCACACGTACACAGGCAAGCGGTCCACGCCGCTGCCCACGATCCTGGGCCATGAGATCTTGGGCCGCATCGTGGCTTTCGGACCGGCGGCAGCAAGACGCGACGCCCGCGGCACCTCGCTGCATGAAGGCGATCGAGTCACGTGGGCGCTGGTGGCCAGCTGCGGGGCGTGCTTCTACTGCAGGCGGGGTTTGCCCCAGAAATGCCTTTGCGCCGTCAAGTACGGACACGAACCGTTGCACGAGGACGCCCGCCTCCGCGGCGGATTGGCGGACTATTGCCTGCTGGCGCCCGGAACGGCGGTGGTGCGGTTGGAGGATGCGTTAAGCGACGAGGCGGCTTGCCCCGCCAACTGTGGCACGGCGACCATGGTGGCGGCAACGGAGGCGGCGGGGGACATGCACGGCGGCTGTGTGGTGGTACTGGGGGCCGGACTGCTCGGTTTGACCGCCTGCGCGCTGGCCCGCAGCCGGGGCGCGGCCGACGTGATCCTGTGCGACGTGCAATCGCCGCGGCTCGCGCGGGGCGCGGCCTTTGGCGCCACGCGCGTGGCGGCTCCCGGCGAATTGGGTGCCGCCGCCGCGGGGGCGACGCAGGGGCACGGCGTCGATGTCGTGATCGATTCCGCCGGCACGCCGGAAGCCTTCGAGTCGGGCCTCGCCCTGCTTCGCCTGGGCGGGGCGTTCATCCTGGTCGGCGCTGTGTTCCCGACGCGGCCGGTCGAGTTGCACGTAGAGCGCGTGGTGCGCCGGAACCTGCGTCTGTGCGGCATTCACAACTATGCCCCGGAACACTTGGTCAAGGCGGTCGCATTCCTGGAGCAAAGCAAACATCCTTGGCACTCTTTAGTGGCCGATTGGCTGCCACTGTCCGAATGCACACGGACGTTCCAACGGGCCCAGGACCCGGCGGTCCTGAGGATCGGCGTGCGTCCGTAGAGCACCAGAAAGGCTTGCCATGAATATCCCTCACCGTTTTCGCCGCAGCTACTGTGGGCCTGTGCGGGCCGTGGTTTTCGATTGGGCGGGCACGACGGTCGATTACGGCTGCCGGGCGCCGACCGAGGTCTTTCGCCGCGTCTTTGCCCAAGCCGGAGTCGACATCACGATGGACGAAGCACGCGGCCCGATGGGCACGTACAAGAAGGACCACCTCCGAGCGCTGCTGCAGATGCCGGCGGTGGCAACCCGCTGGCAGGCGGCCTACGGGCGTTTGCCGGACGAGCGCGACGTCGAGACGCTGTACGCCCAGTTCGAGCCGCTGCAGATCGCCTGTGTGACGCAGTACGCAGACTTGATCCCCGGTACGCTCCAGACCGTGGCAGCGATTCGAGGACGGGGTATCCGCATCGGCTCCAGCACGGGCTACACGGCCGCGATGATGGAACCGCTCGTGGCGGCAGCCCGCGAGCAGGGATACGACCCGGATGCGATCGTGACCATGTCCCACGTGCCCGCCGGCAGGCCGGCGCCCTGGATGTGCTTCGAGAATGCCCGGCGTCTGGACGTCTATCCGATGCAAGCCGTGATCACGGTCGATGATACTCCCGTCGGGATCGAAGCCGGTTTGAACGCGGGCACTTGGACGGCGGCCGTCGTCCGGACCGGAAACGAGGTCGGACTGTCCCTGGAAGAAGTCGCCGCCGTCAACGCGGACGAGTTGCAGCGCCGGCTGGACCGTGCCGCGACACGGCTGGCGCACGCGGGGGCGCACTACGTCCTCGACAGCATCGCGGAACTGCCCGCATGCGTCGACGATGTGGAACGGAGACTGCGGGGGGGCGAACTACCGTAGTGCGTTGTTAGGGCTAAAAGCGGGGGATGTGAGCGGAACGGCGCTAGCCGCCGGTTTCCAGTACTACCGGCGACCAGCGACGTTCCGCTCACTCGCGGCAACCCCCAATACCGCACGGCGTCGTTTGCGATCAGGGCCGGGCCGTCGCCGTCCTTTCCATTCGCGTCAAGGGAGGCGTCGGCGGTGAAGAAATGCCGCTTCCATTCCGCTTCGGCGATCCCGGTGCGAGTCGATTTTCGTTTCAAACACAAAACTAACTCGCCGGTCACATGCGCCTAACTTGCGGCCCCTACACTTCTCCGACAAAGAGTCGGGGTTTGCACGATCCAGTTTGCTCCGCTCCAGAATTCCTGCTGCAACGGAGGGAGCAACGGAAAGAAGGGAAATGGACATGCGACTTTGTCAAAAACGCCCTGCGTTCACGTTGGTCGAACTCCTGGTGGTCATCGCCATCATCGGGATCTTGGTGGCGCTGCTCCTGCCGGCGATTCAGGCCGCGCGGGAATCCGCCCGCCGCATCCAATGTGCCAATCATCTGAAACAGATCGGGGTGGCCCTGCACAACTACCACGATTCGTTTCAAAAGTTCCCCTACGGGTGGGACAACCGCGGGGTAGGCTGGACGTTGCACCTGCTGCCGTTCGTCGAGTTGAACAGTGTCTACAGCACGATCCACTTCCAGGAGAGCGGTCCGGGCAACTGGGATTCCGGGTCCGAGAACCAACTGGCCTGCGAGACCGTCGTCCCCGTCTATCGCTGTCCGTCGATGCCGCTTCCGGAACACATGGACTACAACGGCATCGAAAAACGGGTGCCAGCCAGTTATCGCGGCTGTTCGGGCTCGGAGGCGAGCAGCGACGACACCAGCACCATCGTGATTCCCGGTTCCAAATCAGGCTCGTTGGCCGCAATTCACGACGCCTCCGGTCGGCCGGGCGGCTCGCTCAAGGACCCGATCTCGTTTCCGTTCGCAGGGCTCCCGTGTCACCGGCGGCGGGTTCGGCCTGATCGCCGAAGACGTTGCCGCCCTTGACGGCGGCCTGCCATACGCCGGCCGCGCCTTCGCCGATCGGCGTGGTGCATTGATCGAACACGTTGTCCCGGCAGATGAAGCGCGGCACGTTGCCGAACGGGTCGGGCTGCAGCAGCAGGGCGACGGATTGGGGGCCGTCACAGCCGGCAAACTGGTTGCCCGTCACGCGCCACGCGCCGCGGAGCGATACGGCCACGTCCAGCTTCGCGATTTCGCCGCGCGCCAGCAGGTTGCCGCTGAACACGGCGGTCGGCCCGCCAAACACGTCCAACTCGGCCAACCGGTCACAGTTGTTGATCACGTTGTGATGCAGGCTCCAGTTGAACCCCTGGGGTGCATACACGGCGAACTCCGCCCCCGGCTTCAGTTCGCAGTCCTGGGCCAGCCGAAACAGGCCTTGATCGACGTCAAAGGTCTCGATTTCGGGACCGGGCGCGGCCTGGCCGCCTGCCAGCCAGGCGATCCGGCAACCGCGATAGGTGTGGGTGCGGCGCCGCGGCCAGGGCAGCGGTCCGCTGGACCGGAACGTGCGCGCGTCGAGCACCTCTGCGACGCGCCCGGTCCGCTTTCCGCCCTGCAGCCCGACCGCGCAGCCGCGGATGAGATTGTCGTGGACGACCAGGTTGCGCGCCGGTTCCGTCAAGACAATGCCCTTGACCAGCGGATCGACCTCGCCGCGCACGTAAATCTGGTTGTCGCTCACGATCGTGTCGTCCGCGGACACGCCGATGCCGACGCGGGCCCGCGAATCGTCCCGCACGCAGGTCAGGTCGATGACGTTGCCGCTGATGACGGTGTTGGCGGCGGGCAGATGGCGGGCCTCGCCCGAGCCGTTGGCTTCGATCGCCGAGGTGTTGAAGTTGACGAAGATATTGTCCGTGACGATGACGGGAGTCGAGCCGTGGCACGTGCGGATGGCGCAGCCGCCGTAGACCATCTCCTGTTCGAACGTGTTATGGGCCACGATGTGCTGGCCGGTGGGCAGAAGGTCATACCTGGCATCGCGCGAGCCGATGTTGCCCATCGCGACCGTGCCGGCATTGCGGACGTAGTTGCCGACGAACTTGACAAACCGCGACGCCCCTTCCCAGGTGCACCCGCCCACGTCCTGGACCCGGCAGTAGAGCACCGCGGTGTTCTCCGCCATGTCGTTGTTGTTGAACGCGTTCCGGGCACAGTCGGTCACCGTACAGTTGCGGTACACGATTGACTTGGTGTAGCGGGCCGGGTCGGTGTTGCCCGAGCGGCTGCTGCTGGCGGAGTAGAAGCATTCGGCGGACATGCCGGTCGCGTGGCAGTTCTCGACGAGCACCCGTTCCGGACTCTGAATCCCGACGGCGCTGCAGTGCTTGATGTAAAAGCCCCACATCTGGGCGTAGCCGGGCAAGGGCCGCGAGCCCATCTGCTTCCGCTCGGCAAAGCCGCTGAAGCCGCGGAACCGCAGGTTGCGGAGCGTCACGGACGTGCCGCCCCGGACGGTGAGGCACGCGCCGGTGCCGTTGCGGATGTCCAGGACCGTGCGTTCTTCGTTTTCGCCCTCGACCGCGATCCCGTCGGCATACCGCAGGTACAGACCGCGGGTCAGGCGATAGCAACCGACGGGGAGGAACACATTCCGGCCCTCGGCGACGGCCCGGTCCAGTGCGGCCTGCAGCGGGCCGCTGTCGGTGTGCTGCATGACGCAATCCTGGGCCCCGATGGGAGCCGCGTCTGTCAGCGTCACCGTGCGGTCTTCGACCTTGCGGATCGTGCTGATCAGCTGGTCGCGGCCGCTGAAGGTGACCAGGCAGGGCTTCGACCAATCGCGCTGGCCGAACTTCACCTCGACGCCGCCGCTCAGCGGTTGCCATTGGCCGGTGACCGGCACCTTGGTTTCTTTCCAGGTCAGGGCCAGGTCGTCGCTCCAGCGGAACGTGGGCGGCGTGGCGCCGGCGAAGTCCAGCATGTACACGGTCCAATTGCCCAGGCTGCCGTCGTAGCCGCGGACCTCGATCTGCTGAGCCTCGGGCGACGAGTCGCCGCCCCAGGGCTGGCCCATTTCCCAGATGTGCAGATCGCTGATGTGAGGGTTGCACTTGGACACCGCCACCTGCTGGCCGGCCTGGAAATCGCCGGCGTCCTGGAGCACGACCCGATTCGATCCGGCGGCGGTTTCCGCCGTAGTTTCGAACGCCGAGCCGCTGGCGCCGAAGGCTCGCACGTCGACCGGCGTCTCGGGCCTGACGAACCGTTCGCCGCGGACGTCGTCCAGGTCGGCTTCGCTTCCGTCCGGCACACAAACGACGAAGGTGGTTCGGGCGATGCCTTCGGGCAACGTGTACACGCCTTCGAGCGCCGCCCAGTCGCCGCGGCGCACGGGAGTGGCCAGGCCTTCTGCAAACGGCCGATCGGCCTTCAGTCTGTTCTGGTCGTCATACTCGTAGACTTTCAACTCGACCGGGCCGCCCCGGTAGCGGAGTGTGAACTTGTACGTCAAGCCGGGCCGCAGTTGCGGACAACTCTGGATCAGGTGAGCCGCCCGCTTGGCGCCGGCGGCCAGACGCAGATATCGCCGGCCCTCGGCGGCGTCTCCCTCGGCCAGCTCCAACTCGCCCGGAAACGATGCGTTCAGCATCCACGCCGCGGGGGCCTGCTGGTCGCTTTTCAGGACCCAGCTCCCGAAGTCGTTCCCCGGCGGCGGCGCGGCCAGTCGCTGGATCGCCTCGAAGCCGCCGTTGGCGAGCAAGCTTGCGGCTGGCTCCGGTTGGCCTTCCCTGGCCGCCGCGACCGAGTCCTCGCCGGCAAGCGTGGCGGCCCCTCCCAGGGCTGTGATGCCTAACGAAACAAGCAATATCGTGCGTTTCATGGTGCGCCTCCCTGGCCTGGGCCCGTCGAAGATATTTGCAGGCGAGCCGGTTCATTCCCGCGCAGACAGCAACCGCGCGCACCGCGTCAGCTTGGTTCGAGCGTCGTCCAGGTCACGGAGTTCGCGGGGAAAGTAGGCCGCCAAAGCCGGACCCGTCACCGACGCAGCCAGCGCGTCAACCTTTTTGGCAAGCGACGCCAGAGCGCCCGCCGGGTTGGCCGACCCGGCGGCGGCGTCCACCGACTCGATCAGCGTCTGGAGTTGTTGCTCGTATCCCGCGGCGAGCGTCTGGGCCTTGGTGGCGGCCGCATCTTCCTGCTCGAAGCCGGGGGCGGCCAGCAGGTTGTGTTCGCTCCCGTCGCCGCTGGTCAGCGACACGTCGTCGAACCACGCGGCCCCCTGGGGCTGGTGGAATTCCAGCAGGACCAGGGCCGTCTTGACCGGGCGGGTGGGCTCCACGCGGACCGCCTTCTCCTCCCAGTCGTGCGTGCCGGGCGTGAAGCTCACGGTATGCACCTCGGGCCACTCGCCGTCCTGGTAGTCCAGATACAGGTGCAGGCAGTAAGTGCGGCCCTCGCGGGCGTCGAAGTGGCGCCGCCGCGCGGCCGGGGTATCGAGGACGCATGCCTCCGACGCGGCGACATCCTGGGCCTTGCTGAAGGCCCGCGCCGCGACGGGCTCGGGGGCGGTCTGGTTCAGCGAGACGAATTGCGCCACGCCCTGCCGGTTGAAGTATTTCCACTTCGGCATCGGGCCGGTGAAGGTGCCGCCCGTCAGCGCCAGGCTGCCCTTGCCCGTGCGCGCCGCCGCAACGTCCCACTTGCCGGCCTGGCAGAATCGCGACCAGGCTTTGCGGGGAAAAGCGGTGCCCAACTCGCGATCCAGGGCCCGCTGGGTGAGTTGCAAGCGAAGCCCCTCCGCGGTGCGTGCCAGGATGTTCTTGGCCACCGTCGGCGGGGCGGCCAATTGCACGACGCTGGGGCCTGCGAGGGTCTGGAAGGTGAGGGTGTCGGCGGCGAGCCGCGCGTCCAGCACGCGCCCGGCGAACTCGTCGAACACCACGGTGTCCGCGGTCACACCCAGCTTCGCCGCTTCGCAGGCCACCGTCTCCGGCTGCCCCGAGTCCACGAAGAGATACACGCCGCCGGCGACGTCGTGCCCGTAGCGGACAATCCGCGGCGCCGTCTCCGCCGAGCGCCCGGTGATGCGGTCGAGTCCGGCCTCGCGGCGCTTCACTTCCTTCACCTGGCCCAGGGCGTTGACGGACACTCCGGCCGGGGCGTCCGCCGGCGCGGTGCGCGGGCCGGGCGTTGCCGCCGACGCCAGCTTGGCAGCGGGGTCGGCCTGGCAGCCGGCGCGCCGGAGCGCGCGGGAGACCGGCACCCGCTCGCGCAGCACCCACCGCTGATGGTGATACACGTCGGGCCGCGAGCAATACCCGGAGTAGCGCGCCCCGGCCGCGGTGCCGCCGTTGGTGTAGCCGAAGAAGACGATGCCGTTGAACAGCTTGCTCTTCAGATAAGCGTCCAGCTCGCCGCCGGACAGGTGCTGCATTGTGAATTCGCCCAGGATGCCGCGCAGGCCCTTCTCGCGCGCCTGGCGGGCGTAGTTGAGCGAGAACGGGAAGCCCTCGTTGCCGAAGAAGTCGATGTAGGCAAGGTACTCGTCCGGACAGCCGTTGGCGGCGATGCCCAGGCCGCGGGCGTTCAACTGCCGCGTCAGCGCCTCCAGGAATTCCCGAGGCACCTTGCCGGCGTTGTCCAGGCCGATGCCGCCGCGCGTGATGCCGTCCCGCTCGAACCCGCGCAGGTACCCGGCCATCACGGCCTTGACCAGGTCGTTCTCGGACGACAAGTCCATGCTGCCGTAGACGTCGCCGTAGCTTCCCTGGGGATAGTAACGCACGTCGGCGTATTTCGAGAGCCCCTTGACGCCATAGCTGCGTTCCATCCACGCGTCGAAGGCCAGCCGCGCGGCTTCCTCCTTGTCGGCCATCTGGCTGAAGTCGTACCCGGAGCCCTTCAGCGAGGTTTCGACGATGCTGTTCCAGTAGCGGAAGACCGAGACGCCCAGCGCTTTGACAGCCCGCCGGTCCTCGCCGCCCCAGACGATCTCGTAGCCCATCTCCGTCACGTCCGCGAGATCGCGCGACGGCGTGCCGAAGGTAATGCCGATGCCGCCCCGCCACCCCGAAAAGTCGCGGGGGGCCGACGCCGGCTCCGCCCGAACTGCGCCGCTGGCGCCGAGCATGCACAGCGATGCCGCGACGACCGCGCACCGCAGGACCGGTCTGCTTGTCCAGAACCGGCCAGCCACTGCCGCTGCCGAGAACATAGGCTTGTCCTTTCCGGGATTTTTCCGCGTTTTTTTCGGAAGTTGGGTGCTGTTTGCTTGCGGGGCTTGGCCCCAGGATCACGAGACCGGGCGCGCGCCGGCCGGACTCCGACGCCGGGCGGACGGCCGTCGACGGTGGAACACAAACGCCGCCGCCACGGGGACGGCGCGTCTGGCCGGGGTCCCGCCGACGGAAGCCGGCGACGCGGCGGGTCCGCTCAAATCTCCTTGCTGGCGCCGGGGACTGGCGGCGCGTAACGGCCCTGGGCGTCGGGCATGATCGGGGGCGGGCTGTTTTCGTTCAGCGTGTCGATGTACGGGCAGAACTGGAACGTCGATGCCATCGCCTCGTCCCAGGTGATGACCTTGCCCGTGTGCACCGCGGCCCGGCCCATGATCGACGCCAGGTCGGAGTAGGCGGCCCGCTTGGCCTCGTTGTGCGGCCGGTCGTTGCGGATAGCGGCCAGGAGCACGTTCCATTCTTCCTGCCAGGGACTCTCCGCTCCGCGGAATCGGGTGGACCAGGTCTTGTCCGCCTTGTAGCCGTAATTCCAGTCGATATTGTCCGGCGCGATCCGCTGGTCGCGATACGTGTGGACCGTGGGGGCGTGGATGTCGCCGGAGAACTGCGCGGCGCACTTGGTGCCGTGTACGAACGTGGCGAACTGGTTGTAGCAGTTGGGAATGTAGCGGCCCACAACCATCGCCTTGGTGCCGTCGGCAAAGGTGTATTCGATCGAGTACGAATCGTGGTTCTCGCTGCAATCCGGACTGTTGGCGATGCGTCCGCCCACGCCGTGCACCGAGACCGGCCAGGCGTCCTTGATCCAGCAGCACTCGTCGATCTGGTGGACCATCAAGCCGATGAAGCGGCCCGACGAGCCCCACAGGAACCACGGCGCCCGGCGGATCTGCCACATCAGTTCGCTGTCGTCGCCTTTGCGGGGCGGCAGGCCGCCACCGGCGTCCATGCGATAGGCGCGGATCAGCTGGATCTGGCCCAAGGCGCCGTCCCGGATTCTCTGGATCAGCGCCTGCCGGGCCGGGGAGTGCCGGCACATCAAGCCGGCGGCGATCTTCAGATTCTTCTTCTCGGCCGCCTCGCCCGCCCGGATGATCCGCTGGATCCCGGCCGGGTCGGGCGCGAAGCTCTTTTCCATAAAGACGTTGACGCCCTTCTGCACGGCGTACTCCAGGTGGACCGGACGGAAGCCGGCGTGAGTGGTCAGCAGCGCCACGTCGCCGGGCCGCAGGCAGTCGATCGCCTTGCGATAGGCGTCGAAGCCCAGGAACTGCCGGTCTTGAGAAACGTCGACCGCCGCGCCGAACTCGCGGGCCAGGGTCCGGAGCGAGGCCTCCAGACGCGGCTTGAAGACGTCGGCCATGGCCACGAGCCGGGCGTTCCCGTTGGGCACCGTCAAGGCATTGGCCACGGCCCCGCTGCCACGGCCCCCGCAGCCGATCAGCGCCAGGCGGATCGTGTTGTCCTCCGCCGCGTGGACCGCCGGAATGGCCGCTCCGGCCAGCACGGAGCCCGCGGCCAGGATCCCCCGCTGAGTGGTAAACTCGCGCCGCGACACCGAACTCGCGGCCGCCTGTGACAGATCCTCCCGCTTCATGGCGCTGACTCCTTAAGAACAGAATTGGTTGTTGGGCAAGGGCGTCCCCCAGTGTATTCGACCTCCCACCGCTGGCAAGACCCTGTCCGCTTGCCGCCTGTTCGCTCGCCGCGGGCGCAGCGCGCGAGAATCGCCGCCCGTCGACCGGCACCGCTCGACGCGCGCCCGGCGGCGTGGTAGGGTGGTTGAAATCGTGGTGAGTCAGTTTCTGAAGTATCGAATCAAGAGGAGCCTGCAAGGAGAATCCATGATGGCACAAGTAACGCGACGCAAGTTCTTGGCGTGCAGCGCGGCCGCGGGCGCCGCCGCGGGTTGGGCTCGTTTTGGAGGTCAACCGGTCCAGGCCGCCGAACCGCTGGTCCGGGGCACGCCGGCCGCCGACAAACTGGGCTGGCGGGTGGGCTTTTCCGCCTACACGTTCCGCGGTCTGACGCTGTTCGAGGCGCTGGACAAAATCGCCGCGGTGGGACTCCGCTACACCGAACTGTTCGCCTGGCAGAAGCTCAGCCCGCAACACGCCGACGCCAAGCCTGGGCCGGCCCTGTCGAAGACCTTGCGCCAGGACCTGAAGAAGAAAGCCTCTGATTTGGGCATCCAGATGATCGCCTGCTATACCGGCCTGGACAGTCCGGATGCCGCCAAGGCGTTTTTTGAATTCGCCGCCGACATGGGCTTTCAAGCGCTCGTCAGCGAGCCGCCGGAAGGCGTGCTGGACGCGATCGAAAAGCTGACCGAGGAATACAAGATCGATCTCGCCCTGCACAATCATCCGAAGCCGTCTCATTACTGGAATCCGGAGACGGGACTCAAGGCGTTGGAGGGCCGTTCGCCCCGGATGGGATTCTGCTGCGACACGGGCCACTGGTGCCGATGCGGCCTGGAGCCGGTCCCGGTGCTCAAACAACTCGGCGCCCGCGTCAAGACGTTCCACCTGAAGGACCTCGACGATTTTGGCGTGCCCGGCGCACGCGACGTGATCTGGGGTCAGGGCAAAGGCCGCATCGCGGAGATTCTGGCGGAGGTCAAGCGGCAAGGCTTGAAGCCCTACTTCGGCATCGAATGGGAACGCACGGCCGACAGCGAACCGGCTCTCCATGCCGAGGCGGTCGCGTTCTTGGAAAAAACGGCCCAAAAACTGGTGGCCGGCAGCTGAGGCCGAAACGCGGAGGTTGACGAATGGAGGGCGCGGGAATGAAGGGCGAGAGAATGGAGGCCGCGAGAAGCCAACGCGGAAGAAACTCCTTGCCCGACATTCCTTGGCCCAAGGACGAGCTGGGACCAAGCGCCAGCTGGTCAGGACGGCTGGCGCGACTGCGATCGAGGAGTTCATCGTGAAACACGAAAACCGAAGAGATGTCTTGAAATCCCGCCACGCGGCCAGCGTCCTGTGGGCCACCGCGCTGATCGGGGTGTGGCTGTCGTTGGCGACCACGCTGCCCGCCGCGGCCGCGGAACTGTGGATCGGCGGAGCCACGGTCGAGATCACGCCCGATCGGCCGGTGGCGCTCGACGGCCAACGCAATGCGCGGATTTCCAGGAAGGTCGAAACCCCGCTCTCCGCCACGGCGCTGGCCCTGCAATCGCGCGACGGCGACAAGGCGGGCGACGAGGCGATCCTGGTCTCCTGCGACCTGGTGGCGATTCGCCCGGGGATCCTGGACAAGGTGCGCCAGAAGGTCAAGTCGCGTTTGCCCGACTTTGATCTCAGCAAACTGTCGCTGGGCGCGACGCACACGCACACCGCGCCGGTCACGGCGGAAGGCCGCTATACGCTGCCGGACGGGATCATGACGCCGACCGAGTACGCCGAGTTCCTGACGGCGAAGGTGGCCGACGCGGTCGTCGAAAGCTGGCAGAAACGCAAGCCCGGCAAGGTCGGTTGGGGGCTGGGCCAGGCGGTCGTGGCCCAGAATCGCCGCACGGTGTATGCCGACGGCAGCGCGCAGATGTACGGCAGGACCAACCGCCCCGACTTCCGCGCCATCGAAGGCTATGAAGACCACGGCCTGGAAGTCCTCTTCTTCTGGGACCAACAGGAGAAGCTCATCGCCACGGCGGTCAACATCGCCTGCCCCTCGCAGGAAGTGGGCGGCGGCTCCAACATCAACGCCGACTTCTGGCACCCGGTGCGCCAGACCCTGCGCGAGCGGCACGGCCAAGACCTGCTCGTGCTCGGCTGGGCCGGCGCCAGCGGCGACCATACCTCGCGGTTGATGTTCGGCACCGCGGCGGACGAGCGGATGCGCAAGCTGCGCGGCGGCCTGACGCGATTGGACGAGATCGCCCGCCGGATCGTCAACGGCTGGGAAGAGGCCTACGAAGGAGCCCGGAAAGACATCCGCAGCGACGTCCGCCTGGCGCATCGCGTGCAGGCCGTCGAGTTGCCCTGGCGCGAGGTGACCGAGGCGGAAGTCGCCGAGGCTCGCCAGCAGGCGGCCAAGTACGCCGCGGATCCCGCCCAGCGCTGGAACTACCTTTGGAACCAGGCCGTCGTGGACCGTTACGAGGCCCAGCAGGCCGGCACCGCCGGCATCTTTACGATGGAACTGCACGTGTTGCGCCTGGGCGACGTGGCCATCGCCACCAACGAGTTCGAACTGTTCACCGACTACGGCGTCCAGATCAAGGCCCGCAGTCCGGCCGTGCAGACGTTCATCATTCAACTGACCGGCTCCGCCGGCTACCTGCCGAGCCAGCGTGCCGTGCGCGGCGGGGGCTACAGCGCGGTGATCCAGAGCAACCGCATCGGCCCCGAGGGCGGCCAGGTGCTGGTCGAGCGGACGCTGGAGACGATCCGGGAGCTGTGGAAGGAGTAACCTCGCAGTTGCACGCCACGGCGAACGACGGGCTGACGCCTCGCCGCGTGGCGTTCGTGTCCCGAACAGGTGGATGAAGGAAGTCGGGCAGGCGTTCCCGTTGTCCCCGTCGAATCAGCGAAAGGACCGAGTGCAGGACGGGGCGGGCAGCCAGGCGCGCACCTTGGAAACCCTCATCGGCGAGCGGCTCCGGGAGTTCCTCGTCGAGTGAGGGCAGATGGACTTTGGCGAGGGACGCGCGGTCGGCCTGCTCTCAAACCGACACTTCGGCCTGCAGCCGTTCCCGCCCGTAACGCTGGCGGACCGGCCCCACGATCTGTTCGACGAACTCGTCCACCTGCTGCGGCGCGCGGCCGAAGAACTGGGCGGGGTCCAACGCCGCTTCCAGGTCGATCCCGGCAAAGGCTTCGTCGCCGGCCAGTCGCTGGATCAAGTCGTTGGGGCGGCCCTCCAGCTTGACCGCCGCGGCGGCCGCCTGGCTGTGCTGGCGAATCCGCTCGTGCAACAGCTGCCGGTCCCCGCCCGCCTTGACGGCAGCCATCAGGATGTTTTCCGTGGCCATAAACGGCAACTCGTCCCGCAAGTTCTTGGCAATCACCTGGGGATACACGCACAGCCCGGAACAGACGTTCTGGCACAGGATCAACACCGCGTCCACGGCCAGGAAGGCTTGCGGCAGGACCAGCCGGCGATTGGCGCTGTCGTCCAGCGTCCGTTCCAGCCACTGCACGGCCAACGTGTTGGCGGGACTGGACTGCAGGCTGATTACATAGCGGGCCAGCGAACAGATCCGCTCGCTGCGCATCGGGTTGCGCTTGTACGCCATCGCGGACGAGCCGATCTGCTTTGCCTCGAACGGCTCCTCGATCTCCTTGCGGCTGGCCAACTGCCGCAGGTCCGTGGCCATCTTGTGCGCCGACTGGGCGACGCCCGACAGGACGTCGACCACTTGCGAGTCGATCTTGCGCGTGTACGTCTGCCCCGTGACGGCGTACGTGGCGTCGAAGCCCATCTTCGTGGCCACCAACTGGTCCAGACGCCGGAGCTTGTCGTGGTCGCCGTTGAACAGCGCCATGAAACTGGCCTGCGTCCCCGTCGTGCCCTTGGCGCCGCGGGCCTTCAACTGCTCCAGCCGGTGCTCCGCTTCGTGCAGGTCCAGCGCCAAGTCATAGGCCCACAGACAAGCCCGTTTGCCCACCGTGGTCGGCTGGGCGGGCTGCAGGTGCGTGAAGCCCAGGCACGCCAGGTCGCGATGTTTGACCGCAAAATCCCCCAACGCGACGATCACCCCCGCCAGCCGGCGGATGACCAATTGCAGCGACTCGCGGAACAGGATCAGATCCGTATTGTCCGTCACGTAACAGCTGGTCGCGCCCAGATGGATGATCGGGCCTGCCGCCGGGCAGATGTCGCGATACGCGTGGACGTGGGCCATCACGTCGTGCCGGACCTGGCGCTCGTACCCGTTCGCCGCGTCGTAATCGATGTCGTCGACATGCGCGCGGAGTTCGGCGATCTGCTCGTCGCTGATCGCCAGGCCCAACTCCTGCTCCGCCTCGGCCAGCGCCACCCACAACCGCCGCCAGGTGCCGAATTTCTTGTCGTCGCTCCACAGCCGGCTCATCTCCTTGGAAGCGTAACGGACAATCAACGGATTCTCGTATCGGTCGTGGGGCATGGATCACCTGGTCAGTTGAAATCGGCGCGGCCGGAATTGCCCAAAGAGCTTAGTCTGTTTGCGCCCGGCAGACAAGAAGCGTCTCAGACCGGCGGAGCATCGTTCGAGAGCTGACGGTCGCCTCGTCAAAGCAGCCTCCACACTCCGAGGTCGGGGCGCGAACGCCAGAGCGCGGTCCGGAACGGGACAAATGCTGACACGACAACGAATTGCGATGGGCAGTTTGGCGAGTTAAGGGGTGGCAAGCAGGGGACCTGGCGCACAGGGTTTAGAGGATGTGCGAACGAGAAGACGCGGTGTTTTCGAGGATTTGTCTGCGGACCCGCTGTTACCACCAAACGGGATTCCGGCACTTGCCCGCGTCGTTGATGAAGTCACGGTTTTGGTGCTGGGGTCAGGCTTACAGAATTCAATTTTGGCCGAGTAGAGTCGTACGACGTGGCTGGCACCCAACTCGGCCAAAATTGAATTCTGTAAGCCTGACCCCATTTCGCGCGACCGAGCGGCTGGCGAAACGACCGGGAAACCAGGCTTCCTGGACGCCCCGCCGGAGCCCGACTTCCCTGGCCCGCCAATCCGCTGCCGGTGTGTTTGATCTCTCACGTCGGCGCGTTATAACAGGGCCTTGGTTCGCTCTTGTTCCGACGTCCAGCAGGTGAGATTTCATGTCCGGCTTTCTCGACGAGTCCGAGGCGGCGTACTGGCGTTCCCAATGGCACTTGGCTCCGGGCGTGACGTATCTGAATCACGGTTCCTTCGGTCCGCCGCCGCAAGCCGTGCGGGCCGCCCGGCGCGCCTGGCAGGAGCAGATGGACGCCCAGCCAATGGAGTTCTTTTTCCGCCAGCTGGAGCCGGCCTGGTTCCAGTCCCGGCAGCGGTTGGCCGGTTTGCTCGGCGCGGAGGAACGGAATCTGGTCTTTGCGGAGAACGCCACAGCGGCCATGAACGTGCTGGCGCACAGCCTGCGCTTGGGGCCGGGCGACGAGGTCCTGCTGACGGATCACGAGTACGGGGCGGTCCAGCGGATCTGGCGCCACGCGGTGGAATCGGCCGCCGGCGCCGTCCTGGCCACCGCCTCGTTGCCGCTGCCGATCGAAGCGGCCGATCAGGTCGTCGAGGCGATCTTCGCTGCCGTGACCGAACGCACCCGATTGCTGGTCGTCAGCCACATCACGTCGCCGACGGCGGTCACGCTGCCGGTGGAGCCGATTGTCGCCGAGGCCAAACGGCGGGGGATTCTGGTGTGCATCGACGGCCCTCACGCGGTGGCCCAGTTGCCGCTGGAGTTGGAACGGCTGGGCTGCGATTTCTACTGCGCCAGTTGCCACAAATGGCTCAGCGCTCCGTTCGGCAGCGGGTTTCTGTACGTGGCGCCGCAGCATCACGGGCTGATCCGTACGCCGCTGACGAGTTGGGGACGGCTGCCGCCGGGGCGGCTGGAGACGTGGAGCGACGAATTCATCTGGTACGGCACGCGGGACTTCTCGCCCTATTTGACGATTCCGGCCGCGATCGACTTTCTGGAGCAAGTCGGCTTTGACCGCTTCCGCCGACACACGCACGCCCTGGCCCAGTACGCGCGCCAGCGCCTGGTCGAGCTGACCGGGCAAACGCCCATCCTGCCGGATTCGCCCGACTGGTACGGCTGCATGGCCCACGTGCCGCTGCCGCCGGGCGACGCGGCGGCACTGCAGCGACAGTTGTGGGCCGACGAGCGCATCGAGGTGCCGATCGTGGCCTGGAAAGACCGCCGCTGGATTCGCGTCTCGTGCCACCTGTACAATACCTGCCACGAAATCGACCGGCTGGTCGAGGCTGTGGACAAGAGGATGAAGGATGAAGGATGAAGGGCTGGGATGCAGGATTTGAGATCTTCAAGGGAAGGCTTCCCGTCTCCGAACCGAAAGTCAAGACCCAAGTAGTACAAGCGATTGACGAAAGGAGCCAGTATGTCATCTTGTGACGCACCGTCCCGACGCGACTTTTTCCGAATGACCGGTGCTGCCGGTTCCGCGCTGGCCGTCGGCCCGGTTTTCGGGCGGCTCGGCGCCGCCGCGGAAGCGAGGCCGGAAGCCGACAGGAGAAAAGCTTTGTTTTCGCTGGGGCTGGCTTCGTACACGCTGCGGAAATTCGACCTGGACGAGACGCTCGCCATGACCCGGCGGGTGGGCCTGACGCACCTCTGCTTGAAGAGCTTCCATCTGCCGCTGGACGCCACGGCCGAACAGATCTCGGCGGCGGTAGCCAAGGTCAAACAGGCGGAACTCGACTTGTACGGCTGCGGCGTTGTTTCGATGAAGACGGATCAGGACGTCAACCAGGCGTTCGACTATGCCCGGGCGGCCGGCATGCGCACGATCGTCGCGGCTCCGCTCCCGGAGTTGCTTCCGTTGCTGAACGAAAAGGTCAAGCAGTCCGGCCTCGAAGTGGCGATTCACAACCACGGGCCGGGCGACAAGATCTATCCCACGCCGGAGAGCATCTACCGGAAAGTCGAGAAATTCGACCAACGCATCGGTCTGTGTATCGACGTCGGCCACACGGCGCGGATCGGCGCGGATCCGATTGCGGATGTCGAGCGGTTTGCCGACCGGCTGCTGGACCTGCACGTCAAGGACGTCTCCGCCGCCGCAGCGGAAGGCAAGACCGTCGAGATCGGCCGCGGCGTGCTCGACATTCCGGCGCTGCTGCGCGCACTGCTAAAAATCAACTACTCGCGCGTGGCCTCGTTCGAGCACGAGAAGGACGAGCGTGACCCGTTGGCGGGCTTGGCGGAGTCGGTCGGTTACATCCGCGGCGCGCTGGCCGCGATCGGGTAAGCATGGCTCGCAAAACAAGGGAGCGGAATGACGCTCGCCACCGGTGACCGGCGATCCGCCCGACTGGCGGCGAGCGCCCTGGCACTCGCCTGTCACCGGACAGCGCTCGGTCGAACGAGGCCCGCCGGCGACGGGGCGGGCCCGGCGCGAAGAAGTCCGGCTGTTCCGAAACGCCGGGCTTCGAGCGGCGCGCGTTTCGAGCGTCCGGCCGCAGGCGATTCGCGGATCGCAAACCTTGCGATCATTCGCGGATTTCCAGGGTCCTTGCCTTGCCGGTTCCCAGCAGGTTCAGCGAGCCCTGTTGCGGGCGTCCGCCGGCGGCCATGGTCCGATCCCAAAGCATGCCGTAGGCGGCGAAATTGCCGGTGTTGGCGTCGGCCACGTAGACCACGCAGACGGCCGGCATCTGCGCGCCGCCCCCGCGCCGGAACTGCATCTGGCCGGTCACCATCACGTAACTCGGCTCCTTGCCTTGCTGGACGCCCAGGTCATTGATGACGTTGTACTTGTACACGCCTCCCCACTGGAACGTGCGGGGATTGAGCACCCAGCACTGCAAGTCGCCGGTCAGGTAGTCCAGGATGTACACGCCCTCGGCTTCTTCGTCCACGTAGCCCGTCGCCATGGCCATCGACTTGCCGCTGTGCGACGCCGAGGCGTGCAGCAGGGTCTCCGGGAACTGCAACCCGGTGGCCGGAGCCTGTTTCACGGCCACGAGCGTGCCGAGCATCATGCCCACGCCGACCAGCAGGCCCATCGCCAGCCCGGCCAACAACATCAACAACGACCGCTTCGGTAACCGACGAAACATGTTGAGTTCCTTTTCAGTGTGGAGGAGCGAACCTCAGACCAAATTGCCTGGCCTGCGCGTCATTCTAGGCAGCGCGACACCGCAGAGCAACAGGGACCGCAGGCCGCGCCGGCCGTCCGGATTCCGGGAAGCCGCCGGACGACTGGTGCAGCGGCCGCTCAGAAAAACCGCTGGATGTCCAGGCCGAACACCAGCACCATCAGGCTGAGCAGGCAACCGACGCCGATCAGCGTCAGGGTGACCTGCAGCCGTTCGTTCAGCGGCTTGCCGCGAATCCCCTCGGCGGCCAGAAACAGCATGTGACCGCCGTCCAGCGCGGGGATGGGCAGGAAGTTGAGAACGGCCAGGTTGGCGCTCAGAAACGTGAGGAACACCAGCAGCCGCGCCACGCCCTCCGAGGCCTCGGCTCCGGCCGCCCGCACAATCATGATCGGGCCGCCCAAGCTGCGGTACGAGATGCCTCCCGTAAACAGACGATGCAGGACCGCCAAGACCTTCTTGACGCTGATCTCGGTCTCGACGTAGCCCAAGGACCAGGCCTCCGACCACGATTCGGCAACCCGCACCGGGGACAGCGGCCGAGTCGTGAACTGCCTCACCGGGTGGAAGAAACGGTCCGAGAAGGCGGGGACGAGCGAGACCGTCTGTTCGGCGTCCGGGCCGCGCCGATAGGTCAACTCCAGGTTCACGCTGGGAGCGAGATTCAAGACGCTGTGCACATAATACCAATTCGGCAAATCCGTCTCGCCCCGGTCCGACTCCTCGGACTCGCTCCCCAGTCGCCGCCGTTGCCGCGACAGCCAGGATTCCGTCCGGATCAGCGCAATGGGATCCCCGTCTTGCCTGCCGTCGCGGATGAACGCGGCGGAGACAATCCTGTCCCCGGCGCGGAATCCGGCTGCGGCCGCAGGACTGTCGGCCACGACCTGCTTGACGACGTTCGTGAGTTGGAAGGCCAGCCCCAGGCATTCCAGCGCCACGGGCAAGCCGGGGCTGAACCCGTCCTGGAACGAGTTGGGGGCGACCGGCGTGGCGCGCAACAGCAGGGGCGCGGGGGCGCCGGGCCGCCGGACTCCGAATTCGACCTCCTGGCCGACGAGCGGCAGCAGACGCTGGGCCAGCGTCACCGCGTCGCCGATTTCCTCGCCTGCCAGCGAAACCAGGACGTCTCCTTCGCGGAACCCGGCCTGCTCCGCCGGCGAACCGAGCCGCACGCCGAGAACCGGACCGACCTCCATCACCAGCCCCGTCATCCGCAGCGGAGTCGGCGGCAAGGTGACGTCCCGCGTCTGGTCCGCGCGGCGGATCGTCAGTTTCACGGGCTGCGTCATTCGCGTCGCCAGCCGCCGCTCCAGTTCGTGTTCGAAGATGATTCCCGCGTCCGCGTCGCGGGGCAGCGGCTCGCCGTCGAGCGCCACGATTTCGTCACCCGCCTGCAGTTCGTCATAACCGGAACCGGCGGCCGGTTCGCTCGTTTCGGGCCGGACGGCTGCCACGATGGTCGTCCCCGCGGGCCGGACGCCCAGCGTGGCCGGGCGATCGAAATCGGCCAACCGGTCGGTCGGCGTCAGGGAAAGCCACTCCGGATCCCTTTGGCCCGCGCGGCGCACGAGCAGATCCAGTGGATGCTTCGCTCCGTTGAGCGTCACGTCGATCATCAGGTCCTTGTCGAAACGCAATTGTTCGTCGGGCCGGCCATGGCGGCCGATCTGCAGGATCTTGTCGCCGGCGTTCAGTCCGTGGACCCAGGCCGGATCGCCGGGCGCGGTGCCGCCCACGACGCAGGGCATGTAGCTGACCCCCTGACGATAAGCGATGGCGGCGAATACCACGGCGAAGATCAGATTCATGATCACGCCCGCCGAGATGATGATCATCCGCTGCCAAACCGGCTTGGCCGGATAGCTCCGCGGATCCCAGACGAACTCGCCGGAGGCACTGGCGGCCGTGCCGGCGTCGGTCGCCGCCGCTGGCGGTCCGTCCGCGCCGTCCGCGAGGTCGGGCGCGTCCATGCGGACCTTGATGCGTTCGTTCTCCTTTGCCTGGTTGCGGGGATTGTCGTCTTGCCCCAGCATCTTGACGTATCCGCCCAGCGGCAAAATGCCGACGCCGTATTCCGTTTCGCCGAGGCGGAACTTGAGCAGGCTCGCAGGCAGCGGCCCCATCGGGATGTCGAAGCCGACGTAAAACTTCTCGACTTTGACGCCGCAGCCTTTGGCGGCCAGGAAGTGCCCCAATTCATGCACGAAGATGACCAGCCCCAGCCCGGCCGCCACCGCGGCAATCATCCAGAGCGTCGACAGAAACCCGCTGATATCGGCGATCAAGCACCAATCCACTTCGTCATCTCCTTCCTGGCCCACGCATCCAACGCCAACAGTTGCGGAAGCGAGGGGTTCGGTTCGTAATTGTGTACGTCAAGAACGGCTCGGCAAGCGGGCACGATCTCCGTGAAACAAATTTGTCGTTGCAGGAAGGCGGCTACGGCCGACTCGTTGGCCGCGTTCAACACCGCCCCGGCCGTTCCGCCCTGCCGCGCCACCTCGTGCCCCAAGGCCAAAGCCGGGAAGCGCCTCGCGTCCGGCGGGAAAAAGTCCAGCGAAAACACGCGGCGAAAATCCAGCTTGGCCGCAGGACTCTCCCACCGCTCAGGATAACTCAAGGCGTACTGGATCGGCAACTTCATGTCCGGCGTCCCCAACTGGGCGATCACCGCCCCGTCGCGAAACTCGACCAGCGAATGGACCACCGACTGCGGGTGAATCACCACGTCGATCTGGTCCGGCTGTAAGTCGAACAGCCAACGGGCCTCGATGATCTCCAGGGCCTTGTTCATCATCGTCGCCGAATCGATCGTGATCTTCCGGCCCATGTCCCAGGTGGGATGGGCCAGCGCGTCTTCGACCGTGACGGTTTCGAGTTGTTCTTGAGTGTGCTCGCGAAACGGCCCACCGCTGGCGGTCAGGACGATCCGCTGTAAATCCTGCCGGCGGCCCGCCTGGAGCGCCTGGAAGACCGCGCTGTGTTCGCTGTCCACCGGCAGGATCGTCGCCCCGCGCTCTGCCGCCCCCCGCATGACCAGCGGCCCCGCCATGACCAGCGTTTCCTTGTTCGCCAGCGCCAGCGTCTTGCCCGCCTGAACGGCCGCCCACGCTCCCGCCAGGCCGGCGCTGCCCACGACCGCGGCGACAACCACATCGACCTCGGCCTGGGTCGCCATCCGCTCGATTCCCTCCCGGCCCAGCAACAGCTGCGTTTCCCTGGGCAACTCCGTCCAATCGAACTGCCGACCGCTCTGCTCGTCCGTCACCACGACCCAGCGCGGACGAATCCGCTGGGCCTGTTCCAGCAACCGCTGGCAACTGCGGTTGGCGGACAACCCCACCACCTGCAGATTGCCCTGCGACGCGGCGGCAACGTCCAGTGTGCTGCTGCCGATGCTGCCAGTCGAACCAAGGATGACGATCTTACGTGACGGACGGCTCATGGAAAAAAGATGACTCGCGGGAGTCGGAGAATCGGCGAACTCTGGTTGCCGAGCAGCAGTTTATTGGGAAAAATACTCTGTGGTTGGAACAATCCTACATGTTGGCGGGAACGGTCTGACGCGTGCGTCCCAAACAGGGACCCGTGCGATTGCACCGCCCACACCGTTGGAAAGGGGCCAGGTCAGACCGGGCTGACCCCCGCCGCCCAGGCCCTCAGAATTCGCATCGGTCGGTGCAACTTGCTTGGACGCATGGAGTTTCGTCCGACGGCGAATTTTAGACGGGCATTCGTGAACAGGCAACCCGAATAACCGGGAGTCCTTCGATGAGCGACAACAGCGGCAACTCGCGCCGCCCCAACGAACCCAAGAACAATTCCGGCGGCCAGAGTGTGTTCTGGTACCTGATCCTGGTCGGGGCCGCCACCTTCGTGGTCACCATGTTCTTTGTGAACAACGTGGGACACGATATCCCCTACTCGGACTTTCTGCGGCTGATCGAGGTCAGCCAGCTGGATGAACAGGGAAAGCCGGTCCACAGTTCGCCTCACATTGTGGTGAAAAAACCTGCCGGAGAAGGACGCTTCAAGTTCTTCCGCTACAGCAACTTGCGCGAACTGCGTAACGGCATGCAAACCATTAGCGGGTTGGTGGACATTCGGGAACTCGGCGAGACGGCGGGCGAGGAGCCCAGCGAGCCCACGGCCCAAACCGCCAGCGGCGAAAAGGAACGCGCCGGCGTGCCGTTCCGGGTGGTCAAGTCAACCTCCAGCGAGGCCGAACAGAAGCTGCTGCAAAAGCTGGAGGAATGCCGACTGCCCTACGCCAACGAGCCGGGGCCGAGCATCTGGAGGTCCTACATGCCGCTGCTGATGATCTCGGCCCTGTTCGTCGGGCTGTTCTTCTTCATGCTGCGGCGGTTGGGCGGCGCGGGCTCGCCCATGTCGTTCGGCCGCAGCCGGGGGCGGTTGTACGCCCAGGAGGACATCGACATCAACTTTGACGACGTCGCGGGGATTGACGAAGCCGTCGAGGAAGTCCGCGAAGTCGTGGACTTTCTGAAGTCGGCGGAGAAGTACCAGCGTCTTGGCGGACGGATTCCGAAGGGCGTGCTGCTCGTCGGCCCGCCGGGTACGGGCAAGACGTTGCTGGCCCGAGCGATCGCCGGCGAAGCGGGCGTGCCGTTCTTCAGCCTGTCCGGCAGCGATTTCGTGGAGATGTTTGTGGGCGTCGGGGCGGCCCGCGTGCGGGACCTGTTCCAGCAAGCCGAGGCCAAGGCCCCGTGTATTATTTTCATCGACGAATTGGACGCGCTGGGCAAGAGCCGCATGGGCAGCGTCGTCGGCGGGCACGACGAGCGCGAACAGACGTTGAACGCCTTGCTGGTCGAAATGGACGGTTTCGACTCGAAGGCCAGCGTGATCGTGATTGCCGCGACGAACCGGCCCGAAACGCTGGACCAGGCGCTGCTGCGGCCCGGACGGTTCGACCGCCAGGTGCTGGTCGACCGGCCGGATATCCGCGGGCGGGAAGCGATCCTCAAGGTCCACGTCAAAAACGTCAAACTGGACGAGACGGTCGATCTGAAACAGGTCGCTTCGATCACGCCGGGCTTCGTCGGCGCCGATCTGGCCAACCTGGTCAACGAAGCCGCGCTGCTGGCCGCGCGCAAAGGCCGTTCGGCCGTCGGCATGGCCGAATTCAACGACGGCGTGGAACGCGTCACGGCCGGACTGGAGAAGAAACAGCGCGTGATGAGCGACGACGAGAAGCACCGCGTGGCCTATCACGAGTCCGGGCACGCGCTGGTCGCCTGCTCGCTGCCCAACACGGACCCGGTCCACAAAGTGTCGATTATCCCCCGCGGTCTGGCGGCCCTGGGCTATACGCTGCAGCGCCCCGAAGGCGACCGGTTCCTGATGACCAAGTCGGAGTTGGCGAGCCGGATCCAGGTCCTGCTGGCGGGAACGATCACGGAAGAACTGGTGTTCACGGACATCTCGACCGGCGCGCAGAACGACCTCGAACGGGCGACCGAGATCGCCCGCAGCATGGTGATGGACTTTGGCATGAGCCGCCTGGGACGCGTCAGCTATCGCGAAACGACGCGGTCGCCGTTTTTGGCGATGGCGGGAGCCGAGGAGCGGCTGCGGACGCACAGCGAGAAAACGGCCCGCGAAATCGACGAAGAAGTGCGGCGGATCATCGAGGAGGCGATGGAGCAGGTGCGGCACATTCTGGAGACCCGCCGTTCGGCTTTGGAAGCGATCACGCGGCGGCTGATCGAAGTCGAATCGATCGACGCGGAGGAATTGCAGCGGATCCTCGCAGACTCCGACCCGGTCCCGCGCATCGTTCCCGGCACGGCCGAAACGCTGACACCTCGCACCCCCGACCGCCCCGCCGCCGAACTGCGCGACGCGCGGCCCGCCGAACAAGGCGGCTGACGCCGCTGCGGCGCGGAGAAGGTTTGAAGGAGCCGCCGCATGAATGAACCGTTGCAGATCCTGCGACAGTGGCCCGACGCCGTGGTGTGGGGCGGCGCCGTGGCGGTGGCCGCGTTCCTCCTGCTGCTGATCTTGTTTCTGTTGCTTCGCCGCCGCGCGCGGCAGCCGGAGCCGGCGTCGCCGGATTGGCGGATCGACGTGGCGGAGTTGCCCGCCCACGGACCGCCCGCGGACGGCCCGCGGCTGGAGTTCTACGGCACGCCCGTGCGGCTGGCGGTGCTCGTGCTGGCGCCCGCGGGGCGCAACAGCCCGACGCCTGCTGAGAGCGACGTGCCGGCCCTGTTGGACGACTTGGTGCCGGGCCTCGCGGACGTCGTCGCCGCGCAGGGGCCGCTGATTCGTCTGTGGCCGTGCCAGCTGAGCACCCGAGGGTTCGTCAGTTCCTTCTTCGGCAACGTGCGTTTGCCGGGCGACCGCGGCAAGGGCACTCCTTGGTGCGCCGCAGCGGGGCGGTTTGAGGCGGGCAGCCAGCAGCTGTTGGCGGGCCTGGTGTGCGCCGCCGATCGCCCTAACTCGCTCAGCCAGATCACGATCGCACACACCGGGCAGTGGATGGATGTGGTGAGGGTCAAGGAGGTGGACTGACAGCCCGGCCTTTCCTTGCAAGCCGGCTTGTTGAGTGCCGCTCCACGTCGCGCAAAGGAAGCTGCGGATGCGATTCCTGTTTCGGGCCAAGACGATCGACTCCATCGTTGCCGAGGAGCGGCGGGGGGGCGAATTGAAGCGGACCTTGGGCCCGGTGGATTTGATCCTGCTGGGCGTGGGCGCGATCGTGGGCGCGGGGATCTTTGCCCTGGTGGGCACTGCGGCGGCGGGCGACGCGCTGCGGCCCGGCGCGGGGCCGGCCCTGGTCGTGTCCTTCCTGCTGACGGGCCTGGCGTGTACGCTGACCGCGCTGTGTTACGCGGAACTCGCCGCGCTGGTCCCGATTTCCGGCAGCGCCTACACGTATGCCTACGCCACGCTGGGCGAAGTGATCGCTTGGATCATCGGCTGGGACCTGATCCTCGAATACGCCGTGGGCAACATCGCCGTAGCGGTGTCCTGGTCCGGATACTTCTGCGAGTTGCTGCGGGGGTGCGGCGTCGAGTTTCCGCGGTGGTTGGCCAGCGACCTGCGGACCGCGCTGCACACGCCGGAGATTCTGGATCAAGCGCCGCGAATGTTCGGCGTCCCGATCGTGTTCAACCTGCCCGCGGTCGCGATTGTCACGCTGTTGACCGGCGTGCTGCTGGTCGGCATTCGCGAGAGCGCCTGGTTCAACGCGGTGATGGTGGCGATCAAGCTGGCCGTGCTGGGATTGTTTGTGGTCTGCGGCCTGTTTTACGTGCGGCCGGAGAATTGGCAGCCGTTTGCGCCCAACGGCTGGCCTGGGATTCAGGCCGGCGCGGCGGTGGTGTTCTTTGCGTTCATCGGTTTCGACGCGGTGTCGACGACGGCCGAGGAGTGCCGCCGTCCCAGCCGCGATTTGCCGATCGGCATCCTCGGTTCGCTGGCCGTGTGTACCGTGATTTACGTCGTGGTGGCGGCCGTGCTCACGGGCATGGTGCCGTGGACGCAGTTGAACACGGCCGAACCGCTGTCGGTGGCCATGCGCGTGGCCCAGTTGGATTGGGCGGCGGGGATTGTGGCCTTCGGCTCGGTGGTGGCCCATACGGCCGTGCTGTTGGTGTTTCAACTGGGGCAGCCGCGGATCCTGATGTCGATGTCCCGCGACGGGCTACTGCCGCCGGTGTTTTCGCGAGTGCATCCGCGTTTCCGCACACCGTACTTTGCCACGCTGGTCACGGGGGTCTTTGTCGCGGGGGGCGCGGCGTTGGCGAGCCTGGAGGAGATGGCCGATCTGTGCAACATCGGCACGCTGTCGGCCTTTCTGATCGTCTGCCTGGGCATCCTCGTCCTCCGCCGCCGCGACCCGCACCGCGAGCGGCCCTTTCGCACGCCGTGGGTGCCGGTGATCCCGCTGCTGGGCGTCGTCGCCTGCCTGTGGCTGTTGGCTGGCCTGCCCTATCTGGCCTGGGCGCGGTTCGCCGTGTGGCTGGCCGTGGGCCTCGCTTGCTATGCGGTCTACGGCCAGCGGCGCAGCCGCCTGGCGGACTCCAAGAGAGGCGGCGACTCCTCGAAGGCCTGAGCCTTGGTGCGTCTCGATCGAGGGCGACAAACTCTACGCGTCGTTGATGAAGCCCCGGTTTGGGCGCTGGGGTCAGGCTTACAGAATTCAATTCTGGCCGATCGTGACGCCAGCCATCTGGTACGACCCTGCTCGGCCAAAATTGAATTCTGTAAGCCTGACCCCATTTCGCGCGAGCGTGCCGTCATGGACGGCGTCTTTCCGTGTCCGTTTCCCGTTTGGTGCTGGTAATTACCGCAGGGCGGTGGTTAAATAACGGAGTCTCCTGGGCGCCCCCATCGCGGGTCGTGATTTTCTCGATGTCCGTTCATGTCTCACGTTCCTGCACGGAGTCGATCGAGTATGAAACTCTTCAGCTCACTGGCCGTCGCTGCGGTTTTCTTGCCAGCCGTGGCCCTTGCGGCGGACGCGCCGAGAGTCGAGGCGGAAGGCCCCCAGGCGGGTGCGCTGGCGGCGCTCGAAGAACAGCTGCGACGGAATCCCGACGACCTGTCCGTCTGGAATCAGTACATGGCGAGCAACTTCCCGCCGTTGTTGAGGCTCGGCAACGTCAACCCCGACGAGGCCCAGAAGCGGGTCGAGGCCATGAGGCGGTTTTTGAATTCGCTCCAGCCGACCCAGGACGAGACGAAGAAGATGCTCGCCAGAGCCCGGTGGACGCTCGGTTTCCGGGAGCAGCGGATCCGCCTGGTGCGGATGCCGCGCGGGGAACTGGAGGCCCGATTGGAGGCCCGGCCGGACGACGGACCGACGATCTCGCAGTACGCCCAGAAGGTGCGGATGGAGGTCCTGCTGCTGGTTTACTCGGCGACCGATCTTGCGGAAGAGAGTCTCAAAGCGGCCAAGGGCTTTCTGGACGGGCTGAGACCGAGGATTGCAGAGGGACCGGCCAAGAAGGCCTGGGACGGCGCCGTGCGGGATTTCGCTTGGCTGCAACACTCCATCGACGCGGCCAGGCAAGCCGCCAGACTGGCACGCACTCCCCGTGTGGAATTGGAAGCCAGGCTGAACGCAAAGCCGGACGAGGCTGCGAACATCGCCATGTACGGGCAGAGGCTGTGGATAGAACTGGGGCCCTTGGCAGCCCAAGATCCCGCGTGCGCCGAACAGACGCTGGCATCAGCCAAGGCGTTTCTGGAGGGGTTGCGCCCGAACGTGAAAGAACCGTCGGCCAAGTCCGCGCTGGAGGGGGCCGATCAAAGCTTGTCCCGTCTCCAGGGTCTGATCGACCGCGCCGGACAGCGGGCTGCCCTTATCGGCAAGGACGCGGCGCCGCTGGACGTCGAAGCCTGGATCAACGGAGACCCGCTGACGGCCGACGACCTGAAGGGCAAAGTCGTGCTGCTCGACTTCTGGGCCGTCTGGTTCGGGCCCAGCCTTGCCGCGCTTCCCCGCTTGCGCGAGTGGCATGACAAATACGCGGACAAAGGCCTGGTGATCATCGGCTTGACCCGCTACTCCAACTATGTGTGGGACCCGAGACTCCGCCGCCCAGTCCGCGCTTTCGGCCAAGAAAAAGTCGCTCCCCTGAAAGAACGCGAGATGCTGGCCAAGTTCGCGGAGCGCCACCAACTGCGCTACCGCATCGCCATCCAGAAAGGCAGTTCGCTCGCCGACTACTATGTCGTCCATCGCATTCCGCACGTCGTGCTGATCGACCGCGAAGGCAAAATCCGCCTGATCCGCGCGGGCGGCGACCCGAAGCACGTCACGGACATCCAACCGTTGCTGGAACAACTGGTCGCCGACGGCGAATGATCCCCGGAGCGGTCGCAGGCGTCTTCCCCGGCCGCTCCCCGCCGATCCAGTGGAGCGGGCCGTGACGCGAGCGGCCGGACGGCCTGCTGCTGGTCGCGCACTTCGTCGCCCCGTTCAACACGGAACGGGGTGAGTTGGTGCGCGATGTGGCCCTACCCGTCCTCGATGTTCTGACCCGGCACACCTGGCTCCCGCAACACGTTGCGCGCCAAGCTCCGCACGCTCGGCCTGAGCCCGCACGCGCAACACTCGCCGGACGTTGACCAGGAGGCCGAAGCCCCGGCCAGCCAAGCGAACGGCGACCGGGCCTCGCCGCCGGGGCCGGATCGTATTGCCGCGGCGTCTTCCTTGACTTTTGCCGGTCTTTCGACAAAATGCAGTTGGCAGCCTGACACGGCGTTTGCCTTTCGCTGCGGCGTGTCGCGGAAGACGTGCAGCACTTGCGGACGAGGAACAGACGATGCCCACAGAAACCGGAACGGTCACGGTCAACGCTGCGTTCCTCCAGGAACTCAAAGAAGACAACGAGAAGCTGCGCGGTCTGATGGCCGAGTTCTCCGCGGTATGCGATCTCCGGCCGCCCCTGCGCCTTTCGCACAAGAGGCTGGCGTCCCTGCTGGCGCAGTTGCGAGACGAACTCGCCATGCATTTCTCGCTCGAGGAGGCGTTCGGCTACTTCGACCGGCCGACGGCTGTCGCGCCGCACCTGTCCGAACAAGCCTGCCGTCTGCGGGCCGAGCACGCGACCTTGTACGAGGATGTTGCGCGGATCGCCGAGGCGGCCGAAGACGCCCGCTCCCGCTGGATAGCGCAGTCCGAGGACGAGGACGAGGACGAGGACGACCCGGTCAAGCAACGGATCGTGCGACGCTGCCAGAGCTTCTGGGACAGACTGCAGCAGCATGAAGCGGGTGAGAACGAACTGATGTGGGCGGTCGGCTGCTGCGCCGATCCGGCCGCGCCGCCGGCCCGGCGCGCCGTTCACAGATAGGGCGACAGCAACCGGGCCGCACCGTCGCGGAGCCGCACGGGCAGTGAGCGGCCGTCCACCTCGGCTAACGTCAGGCGCCGCGAGGCGGCCAGCTTCTCCTGGACCAGGGCCTCCAGCGTCTGCGCCAGTTCCGCATCGTAACACTCCACGTTGAACTCAAAGTTCAGCCGCAGGCTGCGGGGGTCCCAGTTGGTCGAGCCGAGCAGCGTCCATTGGCCGTCGACCAGCATCAGCTTCGTGTGATCGAAAGGCGGCGGAGACAGCCAGACTCGGCACCCCCGCTCCAGGACTTGCCACACCGACGCCCGGCAAGCCCACTGGACGAGCCTCAGATTCGTCTGCTCCGGCAGCAGGATGTCCACCTCCACGCCCCGCATGGCGGCGACGTTCAGGGAGCTGATCAGGCCGGCGTCGGGCAGGAAGTAGGGCGTCACGATCCGCACGGAGGACTGAGCGCAGGCCAACGCTCCGAGTAGGGTCAATCGCAGTTTTTCGAAATCTTCGTCCGGACCGTCCGGAATGCCGCGGGCCAGGACCGGGCCGGCGGGATCGAGCGGCGGGAACCAGCGGTCGCCTTCCAGCCGTTCGTCCGTGCAGAACGCCCAATCCTCGGCGAACACCTCCTGCAATTGGGCCACGACGGGACCGGCCAGGCGGAAATGCAAATCTTCGATGGGCCGCACCGCCCCGGCGTCGGCGCAATGGCCTTGGCGGATGTTCATGCCGCCGGCAAACCCCAGCCGGCCGTCGACCACCAGGATCTTGCGGTGGTTCCGCAGATTGGCGTAAGGAAGCGCCCGCGGCAGGATCTTGCGGAGGAACCGGGCGACGGGAATCTGGGCCCGCCGCAGTTTGTTGACGATGGACGGCCAGCTGTAGCGGGCGCCCAGGTCGTCGACGATGACCCGGACCGCGACGCCGCGGGCCACCGCCTGCGCCAACGCGTCGAGGAACATGCCGCCCGCCGGGTCGTTGTCGAAAATGTACGTCGTCAGCGTCACCGAGTGCTGCGCGCCGCCGATCGCGTCGAGCATCGCGGGGAACGCGGAATCGCGCCGCAGGGGCAGCACCGAGTTGCCGGCCAGCAGCGGATGTCCGGTCACGTCGCGGACCAGCTTGGCCAGTGCCCGCAGTCCGGTGTGGCTCCCGCCAGCCGCGCCGTCGGCCGCTGCGAGTTCGCCGGCGGCCTTGGCGACGGGGTCTTCCGGTTGCCAAGCGCCCTGCCGGATCGACCGCGCCCGCCGCTGAATCCGATTGATCCCCAGCATCAGGTACAGAAGCCAGCCGATGACCGGGACGAACCAGATCAGGCCGACCCAGGCGACCGCGGCATGCGCGTCGCGCTTGTACAAGATGGCGTGGCACGACAGACCCACATCCAAAACGAAGGTCAACAGCGTGAGCAGTTGTGGCCAGTGGTCGTTGAGTAGCTCGGTCATGCAAGGATTTGAATCTCTGGGATTCACTCCCGGTGCGCTGCGGTCGATCCGCCCGGCCCCGCGGTCGGGCCGTCGCCGCCGCGCATCGGTCGCGGCGGGACGCTGCGGACCCGGGCAATCCCCCGCAACAGACGGCCCAGGATATCCGCTCCGGTGATGATGCGCTTGTCGGCCGGGGTCCAGACGAGGATCAGGTCCTCGTCGATCACGTCATCTCCCGGCCAGTCGGGACGGACCGTCAGACGCCCCAGGACCTGGCCCAGCGGCAGCCTGCTGTCGCGGACGATCAGCGGGCGGTGACAGGGGCTCAGCGGATCGAAACTCTCGGCGTCGAAGAGCGCCTCGCGCAAAAACTCGTCCGCATCCATGACAAAGCGAGGTTCTCCCGAAGGATCGGTGATGACGACCCACTTTTTGCCAGACGCTTCGAGTTGCCGCAAGAAGGGATCCTCCGCCAAACGCTGGAAGTGCGGAAAGACCGGGAAGCCGTCCCGCAGCGGGAGGGCCAGGATGCTGAGCGGATCGAGACGCTCGCCCTCGTTCCCCACCGCCACGTCGTCCAGCGCCAGGAAGTTGACGGCGCCAGTGGCCTCCAAGCGGCCGACCTCCGTCCCGTCGTGGCGGGCGTGGTGCAACAGGACTTCCCGCAACTCCGCCTCGCGGAACCAGGGGATGCCCTCGGGCCCGATCCAGGAATCCAGCAGCTTGCCGACCGGCCGGGCGAACGGCCACAGCAACGCTTGATAGAGATGAAGCAGCGGAGCCAGCCGCGCCGCCATCGGCAACGCGTGGCGAGAGAAATAGGCCTGCGGAGCGATTTCGCCGATGAAGGTGATCGCCACGGTCGACAACAGGAACGCCGCCAGGCCGGACAGCAGCGAGTCGGCCAGCAGGGTGAGCAACACGTTGATCGCGACGTTTCCCAGCAGGATGGTCGTCAGGACGAAATTGGCGTCGCGACGCAGCGTCAGGACGCGCCGAGCGTCCCTGTCGCCCGCCTCGGCGGCGGCTTCCAGCCGCAACCGGCTCAGGCTAAAGACAGCCAGATTCAGGCCCGAAAAAGCCGCTGACTGGAACACGCAAAAAACGATGCCCAGCCAGATCAGCGCTTCATGAAGCATCCCGCTCTCCGGATTGTTGAACCGATCCGCGGCGGCGCGCCTGCCCACTCCGTACCGCCGGCCCGCCAGACTGCATCGGGAACGAACGGTCGGCCGGCTGCGAGGTAGACTTGCCGCCTTCGCAGGCGGCAATTATAACGCCTGCAGCCGGCAAAAATACTCGGCGCTGCTGCCGTCGGCGGTTTTCCGCCTGCCAGGGCCAGCTTCCAGCGGGCGGTCCCGGTCCCTTTTCCGCACCCGCAAATGCGCGTGCCGGGCTTCGTCATTTCCCGTTGCCGGGACGAGGCGAGCGGCCAGACAATCCGCTGGGGCGACGTTCCCACTACACCCGCGGGCTGTTGATTTAGTGTCGGCGGGCAGGACGAATTCTGGCCCTCGCCGAGCGAGCGATCTCTTTTGGAGAACTG
>ENA-UOUL01000417-UOUL01000417.1-bioreactor-metagenome-genome-assembly--contig:-NODE-417-length-72569-cov-17.053509_pt1 | contig 72569 bp, 44 predicted proteins | sample MGYA00249838_ERZ747220 | MGnify/ENA primary metagenome ERZ747220 (study PRJEB28778, sample SAMN05720191) | bioreactor metagenome | isolation source: Anaerobic biogas reactor | place: USA:Washington... | reverse complement strand
CCCGCCATGTAAGTGAAGTAGCCCGGACCTTCGATGTACGCGGACGCCGCCCGGCTGACGAACTTGTCGTCGCCCGCCGAATCGAACACCTGGGCCTTGTCCAGCCCGCCCGCCGTGGCGTACGCCGAGACCTCGCCAAAGCCCTGGACGTAGTTGTAAAAGCCCGCGCCCTCCAGGTACACGTACGCAGAGCGGCTCACCAGCCGATCGTCCTCCGCCGAGTCGTACAGACGCACGTCGTCATTGCCGCCGCCCGCAGCAGAGGCCTCGATGCGGCCGGCCGCTTCCGCGTTCAGCACGTACCCCGGCCCCGACATCTCGGCCCGCGCCGGGTACAACTTCAACACGTCGTCGCCCGTCGAGTCCCACAGGTTCAACTGGTTGCTGCCAGCTCCCCCGTGAACGTACACGGGCAACGGCGGAGTTGTCGCGAAGCCGCCACCCGCGTCGAACCCCAGCTCATCATCCCCCGCGTGTCCCCGCACGCGCAGGCCCGTGACCGTCGCCAGGTCGTAGCTCAGCGGCACGCCGTTGATCGCTAACTGCAAACTGCCCGACGCCACCGCGACCACATCGTCCCCCAACGTCCCGTGCACGTACACCTCTCCGCCGGCCGGATGATACACGCCGGAGAACGGCGTCGTGTTGTCGCCCAAGAGGGCGTCGGCGTCGTTTTCCAAAATGGCGTTCAGCGGATCGAGGCAGACCAGCAGGTAGTACTCGGTGTCGGTCTCCTCCGCGCCGGCGCCGGGCAAGGCAAGCTCGGCGGGTCCGGTTCCGATCGCCAGCGTCTTGACGTGGGACCCGGCTGCCAGATCTGCCGGATTGCTAAGCGTCGTTTGGTCCAATCGCACGTCGGTGGGATCGAGCAGCGGGTCGGCGGAACGGTAGACGGCAACCTCCAGCGCGGCGACCGGGCCGCCCAGAATCTCATAGCTCAGCTCCAGCGACGCGTCGCCGTAGGCCGTGGCCTGCTGCAGGACAATATCTCCGCCCGCCGTGCCGTAATCCGGGAACACGGTCCGCAAGGCTTCCTGAATCTGAGTCTGATTCATGAACAGTTCCGGCACGAAGTTGTGCGACAGGTAATTGTCGATCATCAGGGCCAGCGGACCGTGGTCGATCGAGAACCCGGTGAAGTTGGCCCACGCTCCGCCGCACCGTTGGTAGGCGCATTCGGCCTCGCCCACTCCGACGGCTTCGAGCGCGTCGGCGACGTCGGCGTTGTAGGCGTCGGCGTAGCCGAACCGTGGGTGCAGCAGGTCCAGTTCTGCGGCCCGCCACAGCGAGTCGGTGGCCCCGAACCAGTCGTGCAGCACGGCTCCGCCCGAGGCGTAGATTGCCACCGTGCCGTCTTCCAGCGGTTGGACAAGGTCCAGCGTCACGCAATCGATCTCCACGCCGTAGCCATCGCCGCCGCTGACGGTCACGAGGATCTGATGGTTGCCGGCGTCCCAGCCCGACGGCCACAGTCCGAACGTATTTGCCGTGACAAAGACGTTCCAGCCGGCGCCGAAGTCTCCCGTGTCCTGGGCCTGGAACGTCCCGACGGGCGTCCCGTCGACGGACACGGCCACCGTTTCCAAGGGCCCGAAATTGTCATTGCTGTACCGCACCGTCAACTCGTACGTGCCGGCGCAGGGCAGGTTCACGCTGAGGCTGCGCGACTGGCCGCTGGACAGCAAGACCGTCTGCTGGTTAGAGGCGTTGGAACGCATGGAGATCAAGCCGTCGCCCGTGCCCGCTTCGGCTTCCGCCGTTACCACGCCGCCCAGTCCGCCGGCGTGCCGTGCCAGCGCGGCCGTGGGCGCTGCGTAGGCGTGATAGGCATCCAGCGGGCCATCGGCGGCGCTCAAAGCCCACAGCCGCGAGTCGTTTTTCCAGGTCGCTCGGTCCAAGGGATTCTGTGCCACGTAAGCTCGTGTCGCCGTGACCGCAGACCGAGTGTTGGCAAAGAAATCCAGCGGAGCCGCCGGATGGTTGTCCTGTCCCAGCCGGTTGGTATCCAGCCAGACGCTGCCGAACTCGTAGGTAAACAGCGCGCCGGGGAACGTCCTCACGAATTCGCCGTCGGCCGGGGCGCGGATCATGGCGTCCCAGACTTCCCGGCCCAGCCGATGCGCGGGATTCGGCGTGCCCATCGCCAACAGGGCCAGCAGCAGGCCTTCATCCGTATAGAAGTCGATGGTGGCCGGGACTTCGCCGCCCTCGCCGGGCTTGCTGGAATACTGCCCGGCGCCCTCCGCGTCGTCCAGCAGGAAGCGGCCCCACTTGCCCGTGTCGTCCCGCGTTTCGTTGGGTTTCCAGCCCAGGTAGAACTGGTGCGACGCGGGGTCCACCATGAAGTGGAAGTCGACCCGCGCGTAGATCGCGTCGGCCAACTGCCGAATCTCAGCTTCCACCGCGTCCGCGCCGTCGAAATACTGGCCGGCCGTCACGACGCCGGCCAGCACCAGTCCGGTGTCGATCGAACTCAGCTCGACCGTGTTCTGCGATTCGTCTTCCGGCGTGGCCACAAAATCGAAGTTCTGTTTCCGCAGTCCGTCGATGCCCAGGAAATGATAGAAGAATCCCTGGTGACCGATCGTGCCGACGCGGGCGGGACCTTGCGGGTGGTCGTGCAGCACGCGCAGCAGGCTGAGGGTCCGGGCGGCCGCGTCGGGGCGGGGCAAGTAGCCCTCCCGCGCATCGACGACGTAGGAAGTCAGCTGGAACCCGGCGCCTCCGACGGTCATCAAGTCCGCAAACGTCGAGCGGTCCTGGATCATTCCGCCGGTGCGCGAATCCGTCGAGGCCCAATCGACGAAGTACTGCGAACTCGTCGCTCGCACCAAGTTCAAGAACGACTCCTCGAAGTACGGGTTCAGCCCCAGGCCGGCCAAATCGGCCGCGGCCTCGACGTCCGGGTACGCGCCGCCGGCGTCGATCAGTTTCAGATTGTCCATCAGGAATCGGCCTGTGTCCGGATTGACGATCCCGTCGCCCACGTTCTCGCGTTCCACGATCACCGCGCACACCGAAACGCGGCGCCAGTCGAATCCGGCCGGATCGCCGTGGCCCGCCAACGACCGGTCGAACCCGTCCGGCACCGCGATCGAGAGCGTTTCCCAGTCGGCGCCGGCGTTCAGCGTGCGGCGCGTAAACACATCGAACCCCGCCTCGTCCTGCAGTTGGATCTTGACCGTGACGTTCTGGGGCGAGAGCAGCTTCGTATTCAGTTGCATCCGGTCGATGCGCCGGTCGGCCAGGTTCGCAAAGCCGCGGTACACGTCGGTCATATCCAGGTAGTAGCCGGGAAAGGGCGTGGGGGCCGGGGGCTCGACCCCGCTGCCGTCCAGAGACACGAGGGTATCGGTCAGGCCGAACAAGGACGAGAACGCGCCGGTAAACGAGTTGGCGGGCGCTCCCGTGAAGTTGAACTCCACGTCCAAGCTGCCGCCCGGCAGGCCGCTCGACTCGTCGGACAGGCCGATTTCGATCAGGTTCGGCACGGACTCGATGGCCCCCGAATTCCCGGCGAAGTCATTGTGGCCCAGGTCCGTTTCGGTCACCTTGTTGTTCCAGTCGTCCACGACGAAGGTCAGGCCCTGCGTCTGGTCCGGGATGTCCAACTGCGGCAGCAGCGGATTGACGCCCGCCGTGGCGAAATACGTCCAAGCCGTCGCCCCAGCGTGCAGCCGGGCGTCGTACACGGCGCCCAACGGAACGTCCAGCAACGAGTCCCGACTGGCCGCCACGATCCCGTAGCCGTCGGCGTGGGGATGCGCCGTCCGGGCCTTTTCCAGTTCGCCGATCAGGAAGTCGCCGTCGGACCCCTCGCGCCACAACCGGGCGACCACCGCGGCCTGCGCCGTGCCCTCCAGCCAGACCACGTCCGGCGTCGATTGGTCGCTGTAGGTCAGCCCGCACAGCGTGCTGTCACAGGCTTGCAGATGGTCTTCCACCCAGTCCATGACGCGCCGCCAGTCGATCTGCTCGGCATACTGGGGGAAGCGGGCCAATGTCAGCAGAGCCCAGGTCTGCGCGTCCAGGGGCACGGAACTAGTGTTGACGGCATCGCCCGCGCCGGTCCCCGTCCAGAACTTGCCGCCGACCGGGTCGAACATGTTCATCACGAAGTCGCCGGCGTGCGTCGCACGCGTCACAAAGTCGGCCTCGCGGGCGTCGTGCCGGAGTCCCAGCAGGACGGCAATGCCGCGATTCAGGGCGAACAGATCGATGTTGTGTTCGGTAGACCGCCAGGCATACGCGTTTCCATCCGGATCGTATCCGCCCCGGTACCCCTTCCACGCGCCCGTGTCCTTGAGGGAGCTCTCCGCCCAGTCGCTGATCTCGACGGCCCGATCCAGATAGTTGGCGTCGCCGGTCTGCCGGTAGACGTCCAGCAGGGCCAAGCCGAACCAGGCTTGATCTCCCAAGGTCCGCTTGTCGGAAAACGCCGCGCGCGGCGTGCCGTCTTCCAACAGCACATGGCCGCAGTTGCGGTCGTTGGAGTACGCGCCGTCGGCCAACTTTGTGGCCAGCAGCGCATCGGTGACGTCGCGAGCCATCTGCACCGAATCGGCGTCGCCAGCCGCCAGCAAGGCCTTGACCGTCAACGCCGAATCGTACAAGAAAGAGTGATTGGGATAGATTTGGGCGTCGCGATAGCCGAGGTCTCCGCCGGCCGGATCCCCGAATTGCGCCCGGTAGGAAACGGGTACGCGCAGCGGGTCGAATCCGTCCGTGCCGATTCGCACTTCGTCCACCCAGAACGTGCGGCCGCCGTCGTTGATTCCGTCCCCGATGACAAACTGGACCGCGTGCAGATCGTGCGGCGCCAGATTCAGGCCGCTCAGGTCGACGGCAAAATCCTGCCAAGCCGTAGACAGGTCGACGGCCTGGTTCTTCACCTGTTGCCAGCCGCCAGTCGCCGTGACCTTGAAGATCCGCGCGTGAATGTCCTGCCCCGCCGTGTCGCCCTTCGCCAAAAACCGCACGGACCTTGCCAGGCCGAACTCCGGGATGTCGCGGGGCCGATTGGGCTGGCCGTCGCCGAGCCAGAACTGGTACCAGCCATTGGCGCCGCTCCCGTCCCATGTCGCCCGCAGGCTCGTCACGCCGTGACCGGCGTCCGGATCGTTGCCGTCCAGCGTCATGGCCGAAGCCTGCAGGTCGCCGTACGTGCCTCCCGACCAGTAGTCGGAGTACAGATAGACCACCGGCTGTCCGGCATCCGACGAGTGGGAACTCCGGTTGCTCATGTCCACGGACTGCTGCAGAAAGACGAGACTGGGTTCCGTCGCAGCCAGCAGCCGGCGTTCTTCCAGCCGCTCGAAGACCAGCCGACGAGCCGACTGTTGCCGTCGTTTCTCGGCTTCGCGCAGACGGCCTCGATCCCCAAGACGCAGCGTTCGATTCAACCTGCTCATGACCGGCCTCCCTGAACTCCGAGCCACAAGACATGCGCGGCGTCAGAGGCACGTCCGGCACGGCTTGCCCCGCGAGACATTCGTCCAGCCGCTTTGGAAAGGGCGACGCCTGACCCTTCAGGGGCAAGCTAGCGGGGGCGGTCCAGGACCGCAAGCTGTGCGCCAGCGAAAAACCGCGGCCGGAGGCAAAAAGTCGGCCGAGGTCCGCCTGCCGCACAGGGCAGCAAAGACCACGGCGCAGCCAGACGCCGTGGTCCGGACGCATTGCACTTTCGGACAGTTATTTCTGGAACGATGCTCAGTGCCAACTGCCGATCTGCTCGAACAGGTAATCCGTCGCTTCGACGTCCAGGGTGTCGTATCCGCCTTGATCCGAGGTGGCCACCACGCGGTCCAATCCCTGTCCCCAGCTCCGTTTGGTCGGCCGGGGCACGAGCACGTTCAACAAGTCGTACGACAGTTCGTACCAGTCGCCGGTCCCTTCCAGGTGATCGTCGCCCGCGGAATCGTACAGCAGGGCTTCATCCGTGCCGCCCGCCGTGGCGTACACCGACACGTCGTAGAAGCCGGCGGCGTAGTTCAGATAGCCCGGACCCTGCAGATAGGAAGCGGCCGGCCGGCTGACAAACCGGTCGTCGTTGGCCGAATCGTACAGCGTCGTCGTGTCTGTGCCGCCCGCCGTGGCATACGCGAACAGCGTATCGAAGCCCGACGCATAGCCCAAATAGCCCGGACCTTGCAGGTAACCGTAATTCGGCCGGGCGACGAACGTGTCGTTGCCCGCCGAATCGAACAGCGTCGCCTTGTCCGCGCCGCCGGCCGTGGCATACGCCTTGACCTCGTCGAAGCTCTGCACGTAGTTGTAGAAACCCGTGCCGCTGAGGTAGGCGTTCGTCGGCCGATGGACAAACACATCGTCCCCTGCCCCGTCGAACAAGCGGGCCTTGTCCGTGCCGCCCGCCGTGGCGTACGCCGTGACCTCGTCGAAACCCGCCACGTAACTCAGGAAGCCCGGACCTTCCAGGTACGCATAGCTGGGCTGGCCCACGAACAAGTCGTCCCCCGGCGAATCGTACAGCACGGCCTTGTCCACCCCGCCCGCCGTGGCGTACGGCGAGACGGTCTCAAAGCCCGCCGCATAGCCCAGGTAGCCCGGACCTTGCATGTACGAATAATCGCGTTGGCTAACGAACCGGTCGTCGCCGGCCGTGTCGAACAGGATGGCCGTATCCGTGCCGCCCACCGTGGCATACGCCGACACCTCGTCAAAGCCCGCCATGTAACTCAGGTAGCCCGGCCCTTCGATGTACGCAGACGTGGCCCGACTGACGAACTTGTCGTCGCCCGCCGAATCGAACACCAGGGCCTTGTCCACCCCGCCCGCCGTGGCGTACACCGAGACTTTGCCAAAGCCCTCGACGTAGTTGTAGAAGCCCGTGCCGCCGAGGTACGCATGTTCCGGACGGCTGACGAACTGATCGTCACTCGCCGAATCGTACAGAGACGCCTGGCTGCCGCCGAGGGCGATCGCGCGGATCGTTTCCATGGCTGTCAGAGCCACCGCATAGCCCAATCCCGTGGCCGTGCCGGTTCCGGGTCGGAGTGTGGCGACTGCCCCGGCGGTCAAATCGGCCAGTCTCGCCGTGTCGTCGCCGGGGCCGCTGTGGAAGAACACCTGCAGGCTGGGCGTGCCACTGAAGCCGGCGCCCGGATCGAAGGCAACCTCATCGTCGCCGAGATGGCCCCGAGCCCGCACGCCGGTTGTCTGGGCCAGGTCGTAAGACAAGGTGTTCCCGTTCGCTTGTACCTCCAGCATCCCTGCGGCTCCCGGCCTGACCACAAGCTGGTCTGCGTCCAACGTTCCGTGGACGAACACATCGCCGCCCGGTGGATGGTAGACGCCGGCTAACAGCGCCGTGTTGTCCTCGCCGATCGGATCGACATCAAGTTCCAGGATCAGGTCCGCCGGGTCCGCGACGGCCAGCAGATAGTACTCGTCGTCGGTCTCCGCGACGCCCGCCCCCGGCAACTTGATCTGGCCGACCCCCGTGCCAATGCTGTACGACTTGACATGGACGCCCGGCGTCAGGTCCGCGGGATCGCTGACCGTGATCTGGCTGATCTGCGCGTCGCCCGCATCCAGGGACGGATCGGCGGAAGTGAAGAACGCCAGGCCGAACGGCGGCGAGGCCGCCTGCTCGATTGCGTAGGTGACCCGGAGGGTCGTCTCGCCGGTCGCCAGGGCTTCCTGCAGGCGGATGTCCGGAGGCGTCAGGGAGGTCAGGGCGAAGGCCAGGTCGATGGAATTCTGCTCCAGGGCAGCGTACGGATGCCCGGCCGGATACCGCAGTTCCTGCCAGGTCCGCGGCAGTTCGCTGCCCGCGTCCCAGACGGCGTCGTCCATGAAGTGTTCCGGCCACTGCCGCGTCTTCCAACCGAACTCTCCCCACTCCGTCTTGACGCGGACCTGCAACCAGTAGATCAGCGGCCTCTGCTCCGTGCCGGTCTGCAGGAAGGCCGCGCGCGGATCGATCGGGATGTCGATTTGCCAGACGCGGCGGTCGGCGCCGGTTTGGAACTCGCCGGTCAGCGGGTCCCACCAGCACTCGCCGGGCGCCGGCAAGGTATAGTAGGGTTTCGCGGTGTACTGGCCCGGCCCCACGCCCAAGGTCCACAGGACGTCCGGCTCCGGCTGCGAGAACGTGTTCTGCGCATCGGTGCCGCCCACCCCCGCCGGATCGTCGGCGTGGATGCTCAAAACAATGTTCTCGATCCGGCCGGGCAGGTCATCCTTCCAGGAACCCCACAGGCGCACGCCCGTCACGTAGCTCGTCTCCCGGCATTCGAAGTCATCCGCCGCGACGCGCAGGCCGTCCACTTGGACATCGATCCCTTGGGGCGACAGATCGGGCAGTTGCACCCACTTGGTGTTTTCCGGCAAGGCGACCAGTCGCACCGCGTGGTCCTCGACTTCGCCGTCTGCGGCCGGCCCGGTCGGCCCCAGTGCCCCGCGGCTGTTGATCCGCACGCGGGCGAAGGTCTGGCCCGGCACGGAGTCGGCGGGCGGCGTAACCGGCACCGTGTGCGTTCCGGGGCCGAACCAGCCGCTGACGAACTGTTCGGCGGCCTCCCACTGTCTGTTCCCGTTGAAGTCGATCCAGCCGTCGACCCACGCCGGCCGGTTGGGCAGTGTCTGGACCTGGAAGGACACGAAGTTGTTCTGCCCCACGACCAACAGCGGAATCACGACGCCGTCTTCGTCGTCATTCGTCGCCGGATTGAGGTCGTCGCCCAGCGCGGTGACGTGCGGCTGGCCGTCGAGTTCGGCGTCCGGCCGGTCGGACGCATCGCCCAACCAAGGCCCTTGGGGCACATGCCGCGCGCCGTTGTGGACGGCCAGCGTCGGGTACCCCAACGCGGTCACCCCGTCGGGGGCGTCGCCCCAGTCCCACGTGGCTAACTGGACTTTGTGATCTTCCACTTCGCCATCCAGCGCCAAGCCGGTAGGCCCCAGCGGTCCCTGGCTGTTGATGCGCACTCGGGCAAACGTGTCCGCCGCCATCCCTGCCGACGCGAGCGGCGGCGTCACGGCCACGGTGTGCATGCCGCCGCCGAACCAGCCGCTGACAAACTGCTCGGTCGCCTCCCAGGTCTTGTCCCCGTTGAAGTCGATCCAGCCATCGACGTAGGCTTGCGCCGGACCGCTGGCCGGAAGCGAAACCTCGAAGCTCACGTAATTCGTCTGCCCCCAGACCAACGGCGGAATCACGACGCCGTCCTCGTCGTCGTACGCGGGTGTCAGCGCGAGGTCGTCGCCCAGGGCGTCCGCCTGCGGCTGGCCGTCCAGTTCGTGATCCGGATTGTCGCTGGCATCGCCCAGCCAGGGACCGCGGATCACGTGCCGGGCCCCGTCGTTGGCCTTCGTCGTCGGATAGCCGGCCGTTCCCGCCACCTCCGGCGCGTCGCCCCAGTCGATCAGCGCCGAAACGCCTTCAAAGGTCAACGCAAACGCCAGGTCGATCGAGTCGCGTTCGAGCCCGTGGTAAGGGTGCCCCTCCGGATACCGCAGCTCCTGCCAGTTCCACGGCGGCATCGTGGTGGTCCACACCGCGTCATCCATGAAATGCTCCGGCCACTGCCGCGTCTTCCAGCCGAATTGGCCGCCCTCGGCTGTCACCCGGACGTCCAGCCAGTAGATCACCGGGTTGTTCTCCGTGCCCCGTTGCAGAAACGCTTTGGCCGGATCGATCTGGACGTCGATCTGCCAAACCTCGCTGTCGCCGCCGGGCACCAGTTCGTTCGTCAACGGATCCCACCAGTACTCGCCGGGTTCCGGCACCGTGTAGTAGAGCTGCTGTTCAAAGTCTTCAGGACCGAAGTTCATGGCCCACAGCACCTCGGGATCCGGTTTTGAGTACTCGTTCTGCAGATCCGTTCCCGCGGGGCCCACCGGATCGTCCGGATGGATGCGGATTTCGATGCTCTCGATCTTGCCTCGCTCGTCCTGCTTCCACGAACCCCACAGGTGGACGTCGGTCAACAGGCTCGTCGCCCGGCACTCGAAGTCGTCCGCCAACATGCGGACGGGCGAAGCGGCGACGTCGATGCCGTTGGGCGACAAGTCCGGCAACTGCACCCACTTGGTGTTCTCCGGCAACGCGACCAGCCGGACTTCGTGGTCTTCCACCTCGCCGCTGTCCGCCGGGCCGGTCGGCTCCAGCCCGCCGGTGCTGCTGACCCGCACGCGGGCAAACGTCGTGCCCGGCACGGCGCCGGCCGGGACCGCGACCGGCACATGGTGCATGCCGTTGCCGAACAGGCCGCCCACAAACCGCTCGCTGGCGTCCCATTGCCGGTCCCCGTTGAAGTCGATCCAGCCGTCCACCCAGCCGGCCATCGTGGCGTCCGTGTGGACTTCGATCGACACGTAGGTGGTCTGGCCCACGACCAGCGGCGGGAACACGACGCCGTCCTCGTCGTCAGCGACGCCGATGGGCGAGAGGTCGTCGCCCAGTGCCTGCGCGTGCGGCTGGCCGTCCGATTCCGCGTCCGGCTTGTCGCTCGCATCGCCCAGCCACGGCCCGCGGATCTTGTGGCGGGCGCCGTCGTGGACCGCCAAGGTCGGATACCCGGCAACGTTCGTGCTGTCCGGCGCATCGCCCCAATCCCAGAAGAGCACCGACACGACGAAGCTGTCCGTCCAGGTCCCCAAATCGTCGTCGGCCACCGTCACGGTTACGGTGAAATCGCCCGCATCCGGAAACGCGTGCGTCAACTCGAATTGCCGGGCCCCCAACTCGACGTCGACGGTCTGCACCGGACTGCCGTCGCCGTAATCGACGGTGACGGTGTGCTGGTCCAGCGTGCCCGGATCGGTGAAGGTGATCGTGCGGACGAAGTCCCCCGCTCCCGCCGCGAGCGCATCGTCCGACCCGGCCTCGAACGCCGGAGCGACGTTATCCACCTCGACCGTCAGCACCGAAGGCGCGGGCTGCCAGCCGATCCGGAACAGCGCATCGGACGTGGGACTGGGCGCGTCCGCGTACAGCGCCGTCCCGCCCGCGTACTGGTTGCCGATCGCCACGCGGCCCCACCGCTGCGTGTCGTTGGTCAGGACCGCCGTGTACACGTCGCCGTCCACCAGCGTCACCGCGCTGAAGTCCGCCGACACGAACCCCTCGAAGCCGTTCGACAGGCCCATGCACTGGCGCGTCCCCAGCAGCCGGCCGCCGGTCCCTGCGCCCTCGTACAGCGAGAACTCGATCGACAAGTCCGTCGGCGCTACCGAGGCGTTCATGTCGGCCACGTAGAACGAAATCGTGTCCAGCCGGTTGTCCGAGATCGCCGTGAACGTCTGCCCGACCGGCTCGCCCGCCTGGATCTGCTGCGTCACCGTCCAGCCCGTGTCGTTGTCGTCGTTGGAAATCTCCGGCGGGGAACTGTCCGGCTGCCACTGGACGACAAACAGCGCGTCCGAGGTCGGACTGGGCGACCCCGCGTACAGTGCGGTTCCGCCCGCGTACTGGTTGCCGCAGGCCACGCGGCCCCAGCGGGCCGTGTCGTTGCTCAGCACGGCCGTGTACATCTGGCCGGCGACCAGGGTCACCGAACTGAAGTCCGCCTCGATAGACCCCGCGAAGCCGTCTTCCAACTCGGCGCACTCCCGCCTGCCCAACAACCGCCCGCTGACTCCCACACCTTCGTACAACTCGAACGTCAGCGAGTAATCCGTCTCCGCCACGCTCTCGTTCATGTCCGCTACGTAGAAAGAGATCGACGCCAGGCGGCTGTCCGAAATCGCCGTGAACGTCTGCCCGATCGGCTCGCCCGCCTGGATCTGCTGCGTCACCGTCCAACCCGTTTCGTTGTCCTGATTGGCGATCCGCGGCGCGGCGGCGTCCGGTTGCCATTGCACGGCGAACAGCGCGTCCGACGTGGGACTGGCCGACCCGGCGTACAGCGCCGTCCCGCCGGCATACTGGTTGCCACACGCCACCCGGCCCCAGCGGGCCGTGTCGTTGATTAACACGGCCGTGTACGTCTGGCTGTCGACGAGCGTCACCGAACTGAAATCCGCCTCGATGAACCCCGAAAAGCCGTCCGACAGGCCGGTGGACTCGCGCCGGCCCAACAGCCGGCCGCCGGTCCCCACGCCTTCGTACAATTCGAACGTCAGCGAGTCATCGGTCGGCGCCACCGACTGGTTCATATCCGCGACATAGAACGAAATGGTCGAGAGCGGATTGTCCGAGATGGCCGTAAACGTCTGCCCGATCGGCTCGCCCACCTGAATCTGCTGGGTCACCGTCCAGCCGGTGTCGTTGTCCTCGTTGGCGATCCGCGGCGCCGGCGCATCCGGCTGCCACTGGACGACGAACAGCGCGTCGGAGGTGGGGCTGGGGACGCCGGCATAGATCGCCGTCCCGCCTGCGTACTGGTTGCCGCAGGCCATCCGGCCCCACCGGGCCGTGTCGTTGGTCAGCACGGCTGTGTACAGCTGGCCGTCGAGGAGCGTCACCGAACTGAAGTCCGCCTCGATGAATCCCTCGAAATCGGCCTCCAACTCCGTGTACTCCCGCCGGCCCAACAGTCGCCCGCTGGTCCCGAGGCCTTCGTACAATTCGAACGTCAGCGAATAATCCTCCGCCACGTCGTTGTTCATATCCGCGACGTAGAAGGAAATCGACGACAGCGGATTGTTCGAGATCGCCGTGAACGTTTGCCCGATCGGCTCGCCGACCTGGATCTGCTGGGTCACCGTCCAACCCGTCCGGTTGTCGTCGTTGGCGATCCGCGGGCCGACGAGATGCACCAGCGGCGTCTCGCCGCCGTCGCCGTCCGACACGCTCCCGGTGACGGCGTACCGGTCCGAAACCGTGCCGTTGCCCGGCGACGGGCCGTCGTCGGCATACACGTGTTCGACCGCGAACTCGCCGCTGGCCGGATCGTACAGCGGCGGGACCAGAAGGACGCTCTGGGTCGTCCCGTCGCCCCAATCGACGTTCAAGGTCAGCGGGTCCCGCGTCGTCTCCGCGTCGTTGGCCGGGTCCCTCACCGTCCCGCTCAAGGTCGCCGTATCGCCCTCGTTGATCGGCGAAGTCAACTCCAGGTCGGAGACCGTGGGCGCGGCGTTGCGCACTTGGATCACCGTGGTCGCCGTGCCGATCGCTCCCTCGTCGTCCGTCACGCGCAGGGTGACCGGAACGTCTACCGGTCCGTCCCGGCCCGCCGCGGAAAACGTCGGCTGGGGCCCGTCGGCATCGAAGGTTCCGTCCGAGTCGAAGTCCCACTCGTAGCAGCTAATCCCCACGTCGTCGTCGGAATCAAGGGCACTCAACCCCACGCTGCCGCCCTCGTCGACAAAATACGGCCCGCCCGCATCGGCCACCGGCGGCTGGTTCTGACGGTTGATGAACGTTACCGTGATGCTCTCGCCGGGGTCCAAGTCGATCGTCGCGGTCCCGGCGGCCAGGTCCACGGAACTGCCCCCGTCCGGATCGGAGATCACGATGCCGGCCAGGTTCCAACCGGTCACCGGCGGTTCTTTGACCGCGTACTCGCCCGGCGCCAGGTTGCCGAAGATCCGGCTGTTGGGCAGCGTGGGGTCGCTGTCGTCGTCCAGCACAAAGTTGCCCAATTCCTGACTGAAGAAGGCGAAGTTCTGTTCGTCGTCCGGCTGCGCGTCCTTCACGACGCGGATGCGGCCGGTGGGGATGGGGGTCAGCCGTTCGCTGACGATCCAGATCTCCGGATCCTGGATCCCGTCGAACTGTGCGCTGGGATACCAGGCGTCCGGGTCCATCAGCGCAATCGGGACCATGTCGGACGGCGTGGAGTACGTCTCGCCCGGCGCGGCCGGCTTGTACGTGACGACGGTCCGCAACCGCTCGGCGCCGGCGGCCACCAGGATGCGTCCGCCGATTTCGACTTGCAGGAACACGTCGAAGAAACTGAAGGCGGCTCCCGTCTCCGCAAACGGCGGCAGGTCCAGCGTGCCGGGCGTATTGTTGACCAACTCCTCGATCTCGCCCAGCGATGGCTGCCGCGGGTTCAGCCCGACCACCACCGGCCCCAGCGAACTGGTGCCCTCCAGGTGCAACTCGGTCAATTTCGCCGGGACTTGATCCCGGCCGTCTGCGTCCGTGTCCGCCGCCAGGCCCGTCGGGTCGATTCCGACCTCGATCGTCGCCGTGCCCTGCAGCAGTACGCGCTCCGTTGAACGGTCCGGAAGTAGGAGCACTAGTTCTTTGCGGGCGAAGGGAAACTCATCGACCTCCCACTCCGGGTTCGGGATCAGCCACTGGCTGAGAATCGAATACCCCGACGTCTGTCCGCCGTCCCACAAAGGGATAGGTTCCATGTTTTCGGGCGTGCGGTAGGCCTGCCCCGGCGCCGGCGGGAACTGCGTCAGCACGGCTTCCAGACGCTCTGGGACCCCTGTCTGCAGGAACTGCCCGCCGATCTCAATCTTCGGCCAGACGTCAAAGAAGCTGTCGGCGACGCCGGTCCCCGTGAACGGAGGCAAGTCCAGCGTGCCGGGCGTGTGATTGACGCGTTCTTCGATCTCGCCCCACGCCCCACCCGTCCCCAAGCCGACCCAGACCGGACCCAGCGAGCTGTTGCCCTTCAGATTCAAGTCGATGATTTCAACCGGGACCTGATCGAGGCCGTCGCCGTCCGTGTCCGCGGCCCACCCGGACGCGTCCGTCCCCAGACTCACGACGGCCGTCCCGGCGAGCAACACGCGCTCCGTGCCCCCGCCGGGCAACTGGAGGACCAGTTCCTTCTGCACGAAGGGCAACTGCTCGACCATCGGCTTCGGCTCCAGCATCACCCGCTCGCGGAGAATCTGGATGTTCGCGGGTTTGCCGTTGTTGTCCAGGAGGTCGATCGGCGTCATGCCCAGATATGTCGCGTACGTCTCGCCCGGCGCCGCCGGCGCCGCGGAGATCACCGCCTGCAGACGTTCGGCGGCGGCGGACTGATACACGTTTCCGCCGAGTTCAATCTCGACGAACACGTCGAAGAAACTATCGGCCAAGCCCGCCGCCGTGAACGGCGGCAAATCCAGCACGCCGGGCGTGTTGTTGGCCTGCTCTTCGATCTGGCCCGTCGCTGGCGAATCCGGATCCAAACGCAGCAACACCGGCCCCTTCGAACTCATCCCTACCAGTTCCAATTGCACGAGTTCCGTGGGAACTTCGTCCAGACCGTCGCCGTCCGCATCGACCGCCGTCCCGTACATGTCCGTCGCCAGCGCCACCGCGGCGGCACCGCTCAGCAGCACGCGCTCGGTGCTGCCGTCGGAGAACCGCCACACCAACTCCTTCTGGACGGACTCGAAGAAGTAGAATTGCCGCTCCGGTTCCAGCGTCAGTTGCTGGCCGACAACCGAGAAACCCGTGGGCTTGCCGTTGGCGGCAAACAACTCCAGCGGCGGTGTGTCGGTCAGGAAGTACGTATCGCCCGGCGCCGGAGGCACGGAGTACAGCGTCGCCTGCAGATGCTCCGGGGCCGCCGTGTGCAGAGCCTGGCCGCCGATTTCGACCTGCACGAAGACGTCAAAGAAGCTGTCGGCGGGATAGTCCCCGTACGGCGGCACGTCCAGGACTTCCGCCGTTTTCTGCACCGTCTCTTCGATCTCCCCCAAGGACGGTTGCAGCGGATCCAGCGTGACCCGCAACGGGCCCAGCGAACTGGCGCCGGTCAAGTCCAGGGCCAGCAGTTGCGTCTGGACCTGGTCGAAACCATCGTCGTCCGTATCCGCCGCCTGCCCCTGTTCGCCGATGCCCACGTCCATCGCGGCCGTGCCGCTCAGCAGGACACGCTCCGTGCTGCCGTCCGGCAGGCCCAGCGTTAATTCCTTGAACACGTGCCCGAATTCATAGGTGCTCAACAGTCGCCGGTCCTCCAGGCGTTCGACCAGGAGGCGGCGGACAGCCCGCGTCCGGCGACGGTCCCGGTCCAACCAAGCGCGGGACGAGCGGACGCAACGATCCGAGTGGCGGCGCAGACTGACAGGACTCATGACAATTCTCCTCACGACGGAACGGACGGATGGTTTGCACGAGACGACACAGCGCGGTGCCGAGCAGCGCGGCGGAACGCAACGCCAGAGAGGGAGAGAAGACGCGGGAAAAGAGCGACGCGGGAGCCTCGCTCGCGCACCGATGAAGGACGTTCAAACGGCACACGCTCAGTCACTCGAGACGCCGATGGTCGTTGTCCAACCATGGCCGCGTCTCCACCAGAGCCTCAGATGCCCCGTTGCCCGCAGGCAACCCCCGCAGCGGACCCATGTCCACGGTCCGCGACTCCACGAGCGACCGCCAAGCCGCCTTCCCTGCTTTCTATCACGACACCCAGAATCTGTCAAACAGGCTGACCCGTCTGAGGCCGTCCCACCGCCGTGGATGCCGGAAATCGACCGCGCTGAAAGTCCCGGCATCTCCGCCGTCTTTGGGCTCGAAGCGGTGCTCTGCGGACAAAGCGGCAGGAGCCCAGGATTAGGACGCCGCTTGGAATCGCTCGCCCCCACGCCGGCCCAGGCCCCGCGATCGTTTCGCCCCGGCGGCTTAGGCCCAATTCCCGATCTGCTGGAACAGGTAATCCGTCGCCTCGACGTCCGAGGTGTCGTAGCCGCCTTGATCCGAGGTGGCCAGCACGCGGTCGAAACCCTGCCCCCAACTCCGCTTGGTGGGCTGCGGCACGAGCGCGTCTAACAAGTCGTAGGACAACTCGTACCAGTCGCCGGTCCCCTCGAGATCGTCGTCGCCCGCGGAATCGTACAGCAGGGCTTCATCCGTGCCGCCCGCCGTAGCGTACATCGACACGTCGGCAAAGCCGCTGGCGTAGTTCAGGTAGCCCGGACCCTGCAGATAGGAGGCGCCTGGCCGGCTGACAAACCGGTCATCGTTGGCCGAATCGTACAGCGTCGTCTTGTCGGTGCCGCCCGCCGTGGCATACGCGAATACCGTGTCGAAGCCCGACGCATAGCCCAAATAGCCTGGACCTTGCAGGTAACCGTAGCCCGGCCGGGCAACAAACGTGTCGTTTCCCGCCGAATCGAGCAACGTCGCCTTGTCCTCGCCGCCGGCCATGGCATACGCCTTGACCTCGTCGAATCCCTGCACGGCGTTGTAGAAGCCCGCCCCGCTGAAGTGGGCGTTCGTCGGCCGATGGACAAACACATCGTTCCCCGCCCCGTCGAACAAGCGAGCCTTGTCCGTGCCGCCGGACGTGGCGTACGCCGTCACCTCGTCGAAGCCCGCCACGTAACTCAGGTAACCCGGACCTTCCAGATACGCATAGCCCGGCTGACCCACAAACAAGTCGTCGCCCGGCGAATCGAACAGCGAGGCCTTGTCCACTCCGCCCGCCGTGGCGTACGGCGACACCGTCTCGAAACCCGCCGCATAGGCCAGGTAGCCCGAACCTTGCATGTACGAGTAATCGCGTTGACTGACGAACCGGTCGTCGCCAACCGTGTCGAACAGGATGGCCGTATCCGCACCGCTCGCCGTGGCATACGCCGACACCTCATCGAAGCCCGCCAGGTAAGTCCAGTAGCCCGGACCTTCGACATACGCATAAGCAGGCCGGCTGACGAACTTGTCGTCGCCCGCCGAATCGAACACCACGGCCTGGTCCAGCCCGCCCGCCGTGGCGTACACCCGCACTTCCTCGAAGCCGCTCGTGTAATTCGTGTAGCCCGGCCCCTCCAGGTAGGCGTTCGTCGGCCGGCCGACAAACCGGTCGTCGCCCAGGGAGTCGTACAAGGATACCTTGTCCAAACCGCCAGCCATCGCCTGGACCGTGATCGACTCGGCGTTGCTGAGTGTGACCTCGTAGCCAAGTCCGCTGACGGTGCCGCCGCCTGGGTTGAGTGTGGCCGCCACGCTGCCGGTCGAGTCGATCAGCGTGGCCGTGTCATTGCCGCCTTCACCGTTAACGAACACGTTGACCAGCACGGTCTCCGGCACGTCGTAGAGGGCTTCCGCGGAACCCATGCGGTGGAAACCGGGATCGCCTGGGACGGACCAGAAGTCAAACGTGTCGTCGTCCGGCGAACCGGGGACTTCCACGTTGATCGTGCCGGACTGCGCCACGCGGCCCAGCGCGTCTTGGAACGTGTCGAAGGCGTTGTAACCGAAGATCAGCGTCGGCTGGCCAACCGGCGAATCGCCCAGCGGCATGCCGGCCCAATTCTCGTCCACATACACCGGCGTCGTGCGGTGGTCGATCGTGTAGTCAATCTCCAAGGGCTCCGGCGTCGTTTCCGTGTCCAAGGGGTTCCCCGCCAAGTCCTCGATCGTCACGTCGGGTGCCAGATCAACGACCAAGAGCCCATGAGCCCACAGCGGGACATTCACCGTCAGATCAAAGACCGAGAATCCCATCATCGACACCGGCACCAAGCCACTGGCCGTCGCCAAGGCCCCCGCCGGTCCCGTAAAGACCACGTCGGCCTCGTCCAAGTTCTGCACGTCCTCGCTGAACGTAATCCGGAACGTCACGCTCGTGGCCGTCGTCGTCGCATCCGGCGGAACCTGCCGGACAACACTCAACACCGTCGGGGCCGCGGCATCCTCCACCACGTTGATGCCGACCGTGGCCGGGGTGTGCGCGTCGACCATGCCGTCGGAGGCGTTCCAGGTGAAAGCGTCCGGGCCAAGGTAATCCGGATGGGGCCGGTAAGTCAGAAGCGTCACGTCCGTCATCGCCACGGTGGCACCCGACGGAATCGGGGTTTCCAAGTCGTCGTTGAGGTAGAGATTCCCGTGCAGCGGCAAGGTCACGATCCTCAGCGTCATTAGCTCGTCGCCGTCCGCGTCGTGGAACAGGCTTTCGATCTCCTCCGGCGTAATCGTCAACATCGCGTTCTGCTCGGTTTGCAAGACGACGTCGTCCAGCAACGGGGCCACGTTCACTTCGTTCACTGTGACGTTGAACGTCTCGAAATCGGCCAACGCCGGTGTGCCGTCGTCCGTGACCGTGACCGTCACCGGGTACACGCCCGGCCCGTCGGCCTCGGTTGGCGTCCACGTGAACGCGCCCGACGCCGCATCGATCGCCATTCCCAAGGCCAGCGAGGCTGCATCCAGCGTGTAGGTCAACGTGTTGGCCGGATCGTCTGCGTCGGTCGCCGTCGCTTGGAACGTCAATTCGATGCCTTCGTCCACTGCCTGGTCGCCGATGACGTCCAGCACCGGGGCCACGTTCACTTCGTTGACCGTGATATTGAACGTCTCGAAATCGGCCAACGCCGGTGTGCCGTCGTCCGTGACCGTGACCGTCACCGGGTACACGCCCGGTCCGTCGGCCTCGGTTGGCGTCCACGTGAACGCGCCCGACGCCGCATCGATCATCATTCCCAAGGCCAGCGAGTCCGCGTCCAACGTAAAGGTCAGTGTTTCGGGCGGCGCTTCGGGGTCGGTGGCCGAGGCGACAAAGGTCAACAACGTCTGCTCCGCCACCGTCTGGGTGCCAATGGCGGCGAGCACCGGCGCGTCGTTGACTGCTTCGACGATCAAGAAGAAGTCGCTGGAGGCGATCAGGCCGCCGCTGTCCACGGCGATGACGGCCAAGCGGTACACGCCCACGTCCGCCTGGGCTGGTGTGCCGCTGAAAGTCCGCGTGCTGCCGCTGAAAGTCAGCCAGCCGGGCAGCGGGCTGCCTTCGAACAACGAGGCGTGGTAGGTCAGCGTGTCATTGTAATCCTGGTCGGCGAACGTGTTCGCCGGTACCGTAAACGACCACCCCGCGCCCTCGGATGCCGTCTGAGCGACCAGCGGCTCGGCGACCCACGGCGCGTCGTTCGGGTTGGCCGAGTTCACCACCTGCTGTCGGATGATCACATAATCGCCGCTGTAGGGATGTGGCGTTCCCGTGTCCGTGACGGCCTGTTTCGTCCCGTTGGCGACGGAGGGCGTATTGGTTGTGTCCCAGGCTCGGGCGGTCAGCGTGGCGTAGCCCGTAAGACTGCTCGGCGGCGACGGCGGGAGGAACCGCACGCGCGTCATGCCGTCGGCAACTAAGTGCAAGGCCTGGCTGTTGGAGACCGTGTCCATCGCGGTCCAACTGGCACCATCGTCCGTCGAATACTCCCACTGGCCCAAGCCCGTCGCCCCTGACGCGGCGGTCAGCGCGATCCCGAAGCCCGTCCCATCGGGGTCCCAAATCCGGTCGACGGCAAACTCTTCCAGCGCCATTCCGCGGTTGCCGGTGTCGTTCACGTCGATCTGGGGCAGATTGATCGCTGTCTCCGGATCCCAATCCGGGGCGTCGTTCACGCCGGTGACCGTGATCGTGACCGTGGCCTCGTTGGCCGACTCCTCCCAGCCGTCATGCACCCGGTAGGTGATGTAGTCCGTGGCCGTCTCGCCCGCCTGCAGCCAATCGAACGCCGCATTGGTCTCATACTGCCAGTTGCCGTTGAAGTCCATGTAAGCTCGCGCCCCGGACGAGAACGTTACCCATGTTCCGGTGGGCGTCCCGCCATGAAACGTCGAAACTACTAACGGGTCGTTCTCGACGTCCGTGTCGTTGGCCAAGACGCTGCCCGAGCCGACGCTGCCATCCTCGTTCGTGGAAAACACCGTCGGTTCATCCACCGCCACGGGCGCATCGTTCACGCCGCTGACCACCAGGGTGACCACCGCCGAATCGGTGGCTCCCTGGCCATCCGTGATCGTGTACGTAAAAGTGTCCGTCAGCGTCTCGCCGGGCGACATTTGCTGCAGCGTTGGCGCCGCCGTCGGATCGTAGTGCAGGGTGCCGTCCGCGTTCTGACTGATCGCCGCGCCCAGCGCGCTGGTGGCGTCGAAATCCGTCATCGCGAACGCGTCGCCCGCGTCGACGTCGTAGTCGTTGTCCAGGACGTCCACGTCCAGGGAGGCGTCCTCATGGGTGGCCGCCCAGACGATCGGGTAACCCAAGCGAACATTGTCCATGAAGATGTAATCACTGATCACGTTCACGTCAAACCGCACCTCGTCGACCCCTTCCCACAGGCTTCCAAACGCAAAGGTCTGGTGCGCCGTCGTCAGCGCCAGCGTGGTCGACGCCACGAGGGCGCCATCGTCGTACGCGAACACGGCCACGTTGTGGTTGGACCAGCCCGACCTCGCGCGAAAACTGCGCAGGTCGAAGTCTCCCCCACCGGCTCGGAGGATGAAGGCCTCATACGCGGCCCCCCCATCGTACGCGTAAACACACGATGCGTCGCCGTCGCCGTAGCCCCCCTGATAAAGCGTGAAGCTTGACAGGTTGTAACCCCTGTAGTCCGCCAGATTGATCGCACCATTGAAGTCCAGCACGATCTCGCCGCCCAACTGTTGCAGGACGGACGGCACGTCGTCGTCCACGGCCACCGGCGGGTCGTTCTCCCCCGTGATCGTGATCGTCACCGCGGCCTCGTTCGAATCCGCTGTACCGTCACTGGCCGTATAGGTGAAGCTATCCGAGCCCGGAACTCCCGCCGGGAGTTCGTCGAAACTGCCGTTGGGGTCGTAGGTGTAGCTGCCGTCTGCGTTGAGTGTCAGCAAGGCGCCCGACGGGAGCGTGATTTCCGTCCCCACGTCCGCCGGTTCACCGTTCACCTGCGACACCGTCAGCCCGGTCCCGCTCCCATTGGGCCCGTTGGGATCCGTGTCGTTCGTCAGTACGTCTCCGCTGGTCGTGGCGTTCTCCGTCGTGGCTCCGCTGTCGTTCGCCGCGGTGGGGGCCACGTTGTTGACCGCGATCTCAAAGTCGGCTGTGGCCGAATTCCCGGCCTGATCGGTGGCCTGCACCGTGATCCACAGGGTATCCGAGGTCTCGTAGTCCAACTTGGTCGAATCGGCCACGGTCACGACGCCCGTGAGAGCGTCAATCTGGAAGGCCCCTCCGCCATTGTCTGTCAGGCGGTACGTGATCGAATCGTCCGGCGTGTCGTCCGTCGAGGTGGCGGTCACCCCCACCGCCGTGTCGACGCTCGCGCCCTCGTCGACCGCGTCGTCAGCGGGGTCGCTGTCCGAGGGCTCCGAGGGCGCGAACCAATCCAGCGGCCCCGGTTGAAAGCCCGGAGCGTCAGGCGGATTCGTCGCCGACTCGTAGTCGGTCCCGTCGGTCAGCCAGGGGGCGATAATCGCCTCGCCGAGCACGGTGTCGCCGGTGGTCGGATACATCAGCGGGTTCAGCGGGGTGTTCGGACCGTTGGAATCTCCCCACCAGTTGCCGCACGCATCCACCTCGCCCAGCGACTGGACGTCCAAGCCTGCCAGGATGTTGCCGGTGATCGAGTTTTCATACACATACACATCGGTCGGCCCGGCGTTGGTCTGGCCCGGTTCGCCGAAGCGAATGCCGGTCTGGTTGCCGGTGATGAAGTTGTTGGCCACCTCCACCGAGGTCAATGTGGCCGGGTTGGTCTCGTAGATTCCGTCAGCACCGCCGATATCGCGGGCTTTGACGGTCAACCCCACGCCGTTGACCGGGCTGCCGGTGCCTGAAGCGCTGATCGTGGAATTCAGCACCGCGAGCTCGGCATAGTTGCCGAACTTGAGGTTGATATCGACGCCCGCGCCGTCGGTATAGTCGCCGGAAGTGCCGCTCTGGTCGACCGTGATGGCGTCGAACTTGGCATAGTTCAACTTTTCGAGGTAGATGCCCTTCCGGGCGTTGTGATTGAACGTCGAGAATTCGACGTACAAATCCGTGAAGCTCTCTTCGTTGGTGGACGAATCCGGATCGGCCGTGGCGGCGAAGCCGTACAGGTTGCCGTCGAAGTGGCTGTCGGTCACGTACATGCCGTTGACGGTGCCCGTGGCGGCCACGTAGAAGCCGTCTCCGTTCGAGTTCAAACTGACCTGATTCAGTTCTAGATTCGTTACGGCGCCATTCGCGTCGACCAACACACCGTTGTTGTTCAGACTGGCCGCCAGGTTGTAGAGAGTGGCGCCATCGACGCTCGTATTGAACACCACGCCGTGGGTCGTGGCCAGACCGTCAGGGGCGGTCATACTGTCGCCCTGGACCAGCATGTTCTGCAGCGTCACGCCGTCCGCGGCGATCGTGAAGCCGACGCCGACCTCGGGGAGTTCCAGGGGAGGAACCTGGACCACCGTCCCGCTGCCGTCCGGGCCCGCACCGTTGATCGTCACCGACTTGTCGACTAGCACGTTCTCGACAAAGTTGCCGGCCTCAACGTTCACCGTATCGCCGTCGGAGGCGGCCTCGATGCCGCCTTGGATGCTGGAGTCGGTGTCGGTGGAACCGGGAGTCTGCGTTCCGGGGGCGGTCACGTAGACGTTGTCGGACACCCACGTGATCAGCCCCAACGACGCGTCGTCCACCCGGTGGTACATCTTGTCTTCGATGCGGAAGTTGTCGGTCGGGTTCGTTGCCGGGTCGAGCCCGCCGAAACTGCCGCCGGTTTGGGAAGTCAGGTCCAACGGCTGGGCGCTGCGGTTGTCAATGAAGTAATCGCTGGCCGCAAACGCGTTGCCATTCATGATCGTCATCGTGCCGGCGCTGTCTTCCAAACGAATGTCTGTCTGATTGGGCGAGCCGCTGTCGAAGTCCGAATTGCTCAGCGTAACCTGGCCGCCGTTGACCACGAAGAGGCCCGTCCCATTGGCGTAGATTTCCATGTCGTCGATAGACACGGTACCGCCGTCCACGTACACGCCGCGCGTCGCGTCGGTGGCAGCACCTCCGCCGGACGTGGACGCCAGGATCTGCGTGTTGACCGTTCGAATCAGGCGATAGGCCGATGCTTCCTGGACGTCGTTCGCCACGCCTGCCAGGGACACATCCACGTTCAGCAACTGCACGTTCGTCGTTTCTTTCAAGTACACGCCGCGGACGAAGGTGGTCGCCAACCCGTTGATGTTGCGAATCACGACGTCGCGATAGACGTGGTCCTGAGACGTGGGGCTCGGCGGGGGCAGCGGCTGGACAGCGATGCCCGTGGCCAGCGTGGATGACGCATACGAACCGACGATGGAGACGTTTTCCACCAGCACGTTTTCGAAGGTGTCATTCGCCTGCTCGTACAGTTGTGCAATGCCCGCCGCCTGGTATGTCGCGCTCAGGTTTTGCGCGGTGTAGTTCGTGAACGTGTTGTCCGAGCACACCTGCAGCAGAACGCCCCAAGCTTGGTTTGCGACCGTCCCCGGCAGGCCGCTGATCCCGTCGATGGTCGTGTCCGTGAACTGATTACCTGTAGCGCCCACCATGTAGATGCCGTAGATGCTGTTGGCCCCGCCCTGAACGTTCTGGATGGCCGTGTTCTGGAAGACGTTGTTGGAGGTCGATCCGAGATAGACGCCGCGCGAGAAGCTGCCCGTGGTGGTAACATTGGAAATCGTCAGGTCCGTGAACTGGTGGCCGCTTCCGCCGTTGACCAACAGCGCAATTGGGTCACCCGCCGCGCCGGTGATGTCCGACAGATCCACGCCGGTGAAGGTGCCGGCAACCGAGTCGCGAACTTCCAGGCCCCGCTCCCAGCCGCTGACGGAGAGGTCAACAATCTCGGCATGGTCGGCATGGTTGAGGTAAACGCCGTTTCCCGACACGTCGAAGCTTTCGATCACGACGTTGTCGGCGTTCGCTACGTCGATCCGCCCGGAGACGGCCGGCGGCGTGGAGGAATCGCCGATCAGTTCGAGTTGCTTGGCGATACTGACGTCGCCGCTATAGGTCCCCGCCAGCACCTTCACGGCCCCGCCAGCATCCACGGCGTTGACGGCCTCCTGGATCGTGGCGAAGGCGTCCAGACCGAAGTAGTGCGCCGGCGCACTCACAGGGTCGCCGAGGTTCAGTGTGCTCCAGTCGTCATCGACATAGACCACCGGAGACGCCGTATGAATCACGAATTCGGGATCCGGCGTGTGGGCTTCTTGAGCGTTTCCGACCGCGTCGTCAGCCCCGCTCACGCCGATCGTGATGTCATACTGCGCCAGGTTCGCGTCTGCCACGTCGTACGTGACGGTGTACGTGTTGCCATTGGGCCAGTCGCCCTGCGGATTGCTCAGCGTTGCCGAAACGTCCTCGCCGAAAGTCAGCACCGGCGGCACCAAGGCGTCCATGACTTCGCTGAACTGGACCGTTACCGTGAACGTCTTCCCGGGGCCTGTGTCCGAATCCGTGATCAGCACGTTGCTGACCTCGACACTGTCCACCGTCGGCCGCACCCCGTCCACGTTCACTCCGCTGGCGTCGCCCACCACGTTGAGCGTCAGGACCGCATCGTTTCCCACCGCATCGCGCAGCGTGCCGCCGTTGGCCTGCAGCGCCGAGACTTCGATTCCATCGGTGTCCAAATTGGTTTCGGCGACCACACACTGGAAGGTCAAGGCGGCCGTGCCGCTGCCCCCGGTGTAGTCCGCGTAGACCGTGCCGGAATCCAGCGTCAACTCGAGCCGCGGCGTCCCGCCTGTGGCGTCCACCGTGACGTTGTCGTCGAAGTTGACGGTAAAGTCCAAGTTGCCGTCGATGGCGTACGTCGCGTCCGCCGGGACGTCCACGCCCGTCACCGTCGGCCGCACTCCGTCCACGTTCACCCCGCTGGTGTCGCCCACATTGTTGAGCGTCAGCACGGCCGGGTTCCCCGCGCCATCCTGGAGGTTCCCTCCGCCCTGGTCAATGTCCTGCCCGGGCACGACGATCCCGTCGGTGTCGAGATCGTTTTCCTGTACCGTGTAGCGAAAGACCAACGCCGACGACTCAAGGCCCGACGCATAGTTCGCGTACGCCGTGTCCGCACCCAACGTGAATTCAATTCGCGGCGATCCGGGTTCGTCGTAAACCGCCTCGTTGAAGTTGACGGTAAAGTCCAAGTCGTCGCCAATCTTGTGGGCTCCCGCCGCCGGGACGCCCACGTTGGCCACCGTCGGCGGGACGATGTCTTTCACGATAATCTTCTGGTCATCCCCCGTCGTGCTGAGGGCGTCGACGGTGATACTGCCGTCGCTCAGACTGCCCAGGCTGAGCGTGTGCGACCACTCCCCGGCAGCGTTGGCGGTCACGCCCGTCGAGATCATCGTCGGAAACGGGCTCTTGGAGTCCGTCAACGTCAGTTTGATCGTTTCGTTGGCCCCCGCCCCGACGCCACTCACGGTGACGGCGGTGTACTCCGCCAGGTTGACTTTGTCGTCGCCCGCAATCGTCGAAATGGCGGTCAGGAGCATCCGGCCCTCCAACGACTCGAGCAGTAATTGTCGCCGCCGCTGCCGCTGCTCGCGCTGCTTGCGATTCGCTTTCGAGGACGTGCAATTCGACTTGCGGCCGAAGAACGAGAGGCGGGACAACATGATCGTGACCTCCTAGGACGTGAGTTGAGCTGTGGGTTGACGCTGCTGTCGATGCGCTGGTTGCCGGCACAAGAAAAAGACCGCAATTGCCACGCGGCAACCGTGGTCGCTGGTTGGTTCGAGCTGACGAACGCTGGGCCGCAGGACAGTCTCTTCCTCCGCCCCGGCCGAGCGCAGACTCCCAGCGGGGGCGTCTCCGGGTTGACGCGGCGGCGCCGGAATCAAATTGCTAACTCCGAGACGCTGAACGCTTTGAAAATCAGTAATCGACGATTTCCAGACGCTTTCGAAACCGATGCACTTCGCGCAGACAACGTCCTCGTGCGAATTGCACAACGGGCTTCGCCAAAACAACGACGGCAGGGCAGCCAGCCACGTCCCTGCAACATCATGCCACGCCGTGCTTGTCGGCATACACTCGCCAGAACTTCTCTCTTCGCACGCCGGTGTCCAACCAAACCCAGGTCGGCGTCTTTTGGACGGGGCCCGCCCCCGCCGGTAGGCCATGCTGCCGACAGGCGAGTCGAACGGCCTGAAGGCGGCACGACCAGCGCGGCGCGGATCTTACGCGCAGAGTCTTCGCGGGTCTATGCCATGTTTGGCGAAAAGTGGACAGGACCAAGACTGTTCGGCCCAATTCTTGCTGGTGCCGGCATCCTCGCCGCTTGTCGGCCAGTGGTTCAGGCGACGTGGATCGTAAGGCTGCGAGATGCTAGCAGCAAACGGGATTTCGACACTTCTCCGCGTCGTTTATGAAGTCACGGCCATCGGTGCTGGGGTCAGGCTTACAGAATTCAGTTTTGGCCGAGCAGAATCGTAGGACGTGGCTGGCTCCAAACTCGGCCAAAACTGAATTCTGTAAGCCTGACCCCATTTCGCGCGACCGTGCCATCATAGACAGCGACTTTCCGTGGCAGTTTCCCGTTTGGTCCTAGCAGCGAGAGTCAGGGGTCAGGCACTGCAGCCGAAAGAGTCCTGACTGACCCTTTTTCGCAAACTTTTCGCGAATCAACTCGCCGTCTTGGGGCCCCTGACGTGACGCGCCGCCCAGACAGCGAGTTGCTCGCGAAAGATCTTGGCGTTGTGGCGGATGTCGACGGGCAGGGCGGAGCGAATCAGGAAATCCCGGATCGGACGCGTGTGTGGGTGGGCCAGGGCCAGGTCGCGCAGTTCGCCCAGCAGGATGGCTCGCTCGGCCGCCGACCGCGGCCGCCGGTCGGGCCAGGGTTCCACGATAATCACCGGCCGCTGCCGGCCGACAGGGCCGACGCCCACCAGCGCAGAGCGGTAGACTTGGAGGTGCTGGTTGAAGACGGCTTCGCAGGGGATGGTGTACATGTCGCCGCCCGCCGTCCGGACGCGGTGGGATTTGCGGCCGCAGAACCAGAAGCGGTCCTGGTCGTCCAGATACCCCACGTCGCCCAGGCGGTGCCAGAAGGCGTGGCCGTCGCGGATCTTGTGGAGCGGATTCGCTTCGCACCGCGTGACGTACTGACGCGTCACGACAGGGCCTTGCACGATCAATTCGCCGATTTCGCCGCGAGGCAGCTCCGCGGCAGCCTCGATCGCGGGCAGCGGGCCGTCCTCGATGCGGATCACTTTCCAGCGGATGCCGGGAAACCGCCGACCCACGCACGTGCCGGCGCCGCGCCGACTGCGGGCCGCCGTCTCGTCCAGCACCTCGCTGGCCGAGATCGACGCCACCGGCAGCGCCTCGGTCGCCCCGTAGGGAGTATGCACGTCGCCGTCGGCGGCAATCGCCCGCCTCATCCGCTGCAGCACGTGCGGCGGGACCGGCGCACCGGCCGACAGAACGCGGCGCAGCGTGGGCAGGACGATCCCGCACTCTTCGCAGTGGCGACCGACGACGTTCCATAGGGCCGGCGAACCGAAAGCCTGGGTGATGCTCCAGTCGCGGACGGCCTCGACGATCAACTCCGGGTTGACTTGCGCTGGCCGCGTCGGGTCCATGTCCGGAATCACCGTGGTGACGCCCATGGCACAGTTGAACAAGCCGAACAGCGGAAAACCGGGCAGATCCAACTCGCCGGGGCGGATGCCGTAGAAGTCGCGAAGTTCGTCGACCTGGCGGTCGAAATTGCCGTGCAGATACAGGGTGCCTTTGGGCGGCCCAGTGCTGCCGGTGGTAAAGATGACGGCGGCCGGGTCGTCCGCCCGAGTTGCCGCCGACTGGAAACCGGGACTGAGCGGGCGGGCGCGAAGCCTCGCCAGCGTGGTTCCGCCCCAAAACCAGCGGCGGCCGACGGTCACATGATAGCGAGATTTGGGAAACCGTCGCCGCAACAAAGTGCGGACCGCGTGGACCAGCGGAATCGCGACAAACCCCTCCGGCTCCGATTCCGCCAGGCACCGCACGAGATTCCTTCGACCCATCCCCGGATCGATCAAAACCGTCACGGCGCCGGCCTTGAACAGGGCAAAGGTCAGAGAGATAAAGTCGATGCTCGGCCGCACCAGCAAGACCATGCGCGTCTGGTCGGACACGCCCAGCGAGCGCAGCCCGTCGGCCAGCCGATTGCTGTCATCCTCCAGTTGCCGGAAGGTCACCTGCCGATAGCGGCGTTTCCCCTGAGCATCCCGGCCCGCTGGCTCCGCCACGGCGATCCCGTCCGGATCGCAGGCCGCGGTGGCCGACAGACGCAAACCGACGTTGACGATGTGATTCATGATGCTTCGCGTACGGATGGCTCTTCAAAAAGCCCCACGAGCAACGGTGACCGAAATGACTTCCCGGTTTCCGCGGAGTCTGGGGTCAGGCTTACAGATTTCAATTTTCGCGGTCCCAGGGATTCCCACTTGGAAAGCGACTGCCCCGCGAAAATTGAAATCTGTAAGCCTGACCCCAGACGGTGGACGAACTCTGGCCGATTGCGGCCGTATTGTAGGCGGGAGCCGGCAGTTCTCGCAACGGCACCCGCGGCAATCCGCGCGTGGCACGCCGGGCCAGAGATGGAAGCCGACGGCCGGGCTGGGGTTTCTTCGGTCGGACTCACCTGGCGCCCAAACAGGCTGCCACCTCGGCCCATTGGACGTCGTGCGGCAGGCAGGCTTGCCGAGCGGCCAGCGCGGCCGTTGCGCCGGCGGCTTCGCCCATCGGCACGGCGTTGCCGGTGACGCGGTAGCTGGAGTGGGCCAGGAAATCGCCGCTGATGCAGCGGCCGGCCAGCAGCAGGCCGTCGGCGTCCTGGGCGATCAAGGCCCGCAGGGGGATGTCGTACGGCTGCGTCGAGCGTTTCGCGGTGTGGCTTTCGATGCCCGTCGAATGCTGCTGGCTGGTGGAGTGGACATCGATGCCGAAGCTCACGCGGCAGACGGCGTCGTCGTGCTTGGCGCCCTGCAGCATGTCGTCCACAAAGACCGTGTAACGGCCGTGGATACGGCGGCCTTCGCGGACGCCGATTTGCGCCGCGGTGGCGACGATCTTGATGTTCCGCCACGGATCGCCCAGCGAGCGCAGACCGTCGACCAGCTGGTGCAATTCCGCGCGGGCGCGGAGCGTGGCGTCGGTCAGGTGCTGGGCATCGATGCCGCGACAGCCGTACTCGTGGTTGATCATCCAGGCGTACAGGTCGTTGTGGATCTTGAAGATCGTGGGCCGGCCGTAGGATGGTTCCAGTCCGGCCCGCTTGAATTCCGCCAACAGGGCGTCTTTCGGCGCCGCCCAGGCGCGGCCCGTGCGCTCGTAGAATTCGGCGACGGCCTGGGGATCGATGCCGGTGATGAGCATCAGCAGGCTGAACGGCTGCGTTTCGCCGGCGCGCTCCGGGCCGGCGGAACCGGGCCCGTCGGCGGGTCGGCCGAAGTCGAATGCACAGCCGGCCAGCGCCGCCAGATCGCCGTCTCCGGTGCAATCGACGAAGGCCTTGCCGGCGAACGCTTCGCGACCGGACTTGGATTCGGTGATGCAGTGCGTCACGCGGCGGCCGTCCTTCACGGCGGCCACCACCCGCGTGTGCAACCGCACTTGGACGCCCGCTTCCAGGCACATCTGATCCAGGACCAGTTTCATCTGCTCCGCGTCGTAGGGCATCGAGCCCTGGCGGTTCCAAGGGGCTTGGCCGAAGAGTCCGGCGCGGGCATCGAGTCGCTGGACGATCTGCTCCATCAGGCCGGTCTTCTTGGCCGCGTCGATGATCCACGACAACAGCCCGGTCGTCCAGATGCCGCCCAGTTGCCCGTGGTTTTCGATCAACCGCACGCTGGCCCCGGCCCGCGCCGCCGCGATGGCCGCCGCCACGCCAGCGGGGCCGGCGCCGCAAACCACCACGTCCGTGGAATCCGCGACCGGCACGTCACGGGCCGGTTCGACGACGCGATTGGTCCGGTTCGGCGCGGGCTCGCCCGCTGAGCCGCCTGCCGTCAGCCCAAGCCCCGCGGCAGTCGCCGCTCCAAACTGAAGAAAGCCCCGCCGTCCGAGACGTCGTGTCATGTCGTCTACCTCCCACAAACAGCCGTGACGGCTTGGCCGCGTCCCCGGCACCAGGAAATTTACTTCGCCCGTCTGCTCCGTATTGTACCGGAAACCTTGCAGCCGCCAGCCGCCCCACCTATACTTGGTTCGATTTCATCAGCCACCCCAGGAGACTTCACCATGCGTCAGATTCTGTTCGCCACGATCGCCCTCTGCTGCCTTTCCTCGACGGCGCTTGCCGCCGACGCGAATCCCAGTTCCGGCCTGAGCGCTGCGGAAGCCGCGGAAGGTTTCGTGCCCCTGTTCGACGGTCAATCGCTGGCTGGCTGGGTCGGCATCGGCGACGACACCAGCAGCTACTACGTCAAGGACGGCATGCTGATCTGCAAGGACACGGGCAAAGTCCACATTTTTTCCGAGAAGGAGTACGCCAACTTCATCCTGCGGCTGCAGATCAAGCTCGATCCCGGCGGCAACAACGGCCTGGGAATCCGCACGAAGATTTCCAAGCAGCCGCACATCGAGGGCATGGAACTGCAGATCTTGGAGGACGACTATTACGCCGACGGCGACCCGATCAAGCTCAAGGACTATCAGCACCACGGCTCGATCTACGGCGTCGTGCCGGCCAAGACCGGCCACCTGAAACCGGCCGGGCAGTGGAATGACCAGGAAGTGATCTGCGACGGCCGGCACCTGAAGGTGATCCTGAACGGCGCGGTGATCGTCGATGCCGACTTGGACAAAGTCCAGCCGATCGACGGCCACGAACACCCCGGCCTGAAATACGAAAAGGGCCGCATCGGCCTGCACGCCCACGGCAACTACGGCGCCGAAGTGTTCTTCCGCAACATGCGGATCAAGGAACTCAAGTAGCCGCAGCGTCGCTTTCGGCAAGGATCGGCGGAGCCAGACAATCCCGATCTTTCCGGCCCGCCGGCGTCCTTCGCGTTCCACGCAGCCCGAACCAGACCGCACACCAGTCGCCCGTCGGCGCGAACCCGCGCGGCCGGACTCGCGCCGCGCGCTTTTCGGCACCACCCCGCCCGGTGAACGGCACGCGACCGCGAGTGGCCCGCGGAGCAGTCGTTGGCCGAGTCTTGAACGCTTGCACCGCGCCTGTTGCTGGGTTCGCAACGGAAAAACTTGCCCCCGGTTGTCTGGTCCGTCGCAGGAGACGGGCCTAGAATCCGACAGAAACCCGGAGGCATGTTGATGACTCGTGCAGAAATGGGCGGCCGATCGCCGCCGGCGGGGCAAGGCCGACAAGAAGAACAGCAAGCGGCGCCGGAACCATCTGTGGCGCCGAGACAATCAGCGTCCGGATCGGCCGACGTGCGGCGGCGGCCTGGACGCGGCCTGATCGTCGCCGGCCTGGTTCTGAGCGCCGTCGCCGCTGCTGCGCTGGCCCGTCCCTGGTGGCAGCCGCCGCTGCAAGCCTGGCTGGAGGCCAAGCAACCGGCGGCGGGAGAAGGGCAGGAGGGCGAGCATGAGCACGCCGGCGAGCACGCGCACGAGGGCGAACACAACCACGCGCACCAGGCGCGGAGCGAGGGCGAAACCGCGCCCCGAACTCCTGCCAGCCACGACCAGGCGACGACGATCGAACTGAGCCCGCAGGCGCAGCGGAATGTCGGGCTGTCGCTGATCACCGTGGAGCCCCGCGACTTCCAGCGGACGGTTTCCGTCCCGGCCACGATCGTCCAGCGGCCCGGCCGGTCCCAGATCACGGTCTCCGCTCCGCTGACGGGAATCGTCACCCGTATCTATCCGATCCCCGGCCAGGCGGTACGACCGGGCGAACCGCTGTTCGAATTGCGGTTGACGCACGAAGACCTGGTCGAAAAACAAACGGCCTTTCTGCGGGACCTGGAACAGTTGGATGTGGCCAAGCAAGAGTTGGCGCGATTGGAGGACGTGACCCGCAGCGGCGCTCTGCCGGGCAAGATGCTCCTGGAGCAAGGCTACGAACGTCAGAAACTGGAAGGCGCCATGCGGGCCGAGCGCGAGGCCCTGTTGCTGCACGGCCTGAGCGACGAACAGATTCAAACGATCGAGAAACAACGGCGGCTGATCCGCAAACTGGTCATCGCGACGCCGGAGCCGGACAGCGATCACGCCAGCGGCGCCCATCAGGACTTTCTGCAGGTCGCCCGCCTGGCGATCAACCGCGGCGATCACGTGAACACCGGGACGCCGCTGGCGATCTTGAGCGATCATTGCGAATTGTACATTGAGGGAAGCGCGTTCGAGCAAGACGCCCAGGTGTTGAACCGGGTCGCCAACGCGGGGACGGAGGTGTCTGCGCTGGTCGAATCCGAGGCGACTGGCAAGCGGGAAGTTTCCGGGCTGCGGATCCTGTACGTCGAAGACCAAGTGGAACGCGATTCCCGCGCGCTGAAGTTCTACGCCGGTCTGGCCAACGAGCTGGTCCGCAACGAAGCCACGCCGGACGGTCGCCGCTTCATCAGCTGGCGCTACAAACCGGGGCAGCGGGTCGAGGTGCTGGTGCCCGTCGAGCGTTGGGAGCGGCGCGTCGTGCTGCCGGTCCAGGCGGTGGTGCAGGAAGGCGCGGAATCGTTCGTGTTCCTCAAGCACGGCGATCATTTCGACCGCCAAGCGGTGCACGTCGAGTATCGCGATCAGCAATGGGCGGTCCTGGGGGCCGACGGCGCCCTGGCCCCCGGCCAGCAGGCCGTCGCCAACGGCGCCTACCAGATCCACCTGGCCGTCAAGAACAAGACGGGCGGCGGCGCGGATCCCCACGCGGGCCACAACCACTGACGCGCCGGGCCACTTTGGAGTGCGGCGCCTTGTCGCCGCTTTGGCTGAACGCCAACGGCGCCGCGGACCTTTGCCACAAGCAACACGGGAATCCCATCGGCACGAGCGGCGTTGCGTCGGCTCCCACGCGGCGACAAGGCGCCGCGCGCCCAGAACCAAGGACAGGTAGCCAGCGATGCTGATCCAGCCGTTGAACGGAATCATCCGATTTTCCCTGCACCAGCGCGTGCTGGTGGCGGCGGCGGCGCTGCTGTTGACCGCCCTGGGCGGCTGGCAGATCGCGCGGTTGCCGATCGACGTCTTTCCCGACTTGGACCGGCCGCGGGTGACGGTCATGGTCGAGGCGCCGGGACTGGCTCCGGAAGAAGTCGAGACGCTGATCACGTTTCCGCTGGAGTCGGTGCTGAACGGCGCGACGGGTGTCGAGGCCGTCCGCTCGTCGTCCAGCGTGGGGCTGGCGGTCCTGTCCGTCGAGTTCGGCTGGGGCACCGACCTTTTCCGAGACCGCCAGATCGTGGCGGAGCGGCTGGCCTTGGCGGCCGAGCGGCTGCCTCCCGGCGTGCAACCCCAATTGGCGCCGATTTCCTCGGTCATGGGCCAGATCCTGGTCGTCGGCCTGTGGAGCCAGGATGGAACCACGCCGCCGATGGAGTTGCGGACGCTGGCCGACTGGGTCGTGCGCCAGCGTCTGTTGACCATCCCCGGCGTATCGCAGGTCTTCACCATGGGCGGCCAACGGAAGCAGTACCAGGTGCTGGTCGATCCCGCGGCCCTGCTGCGTTACGGCGTGACGCTCCACGAGGTCCGGGAGGCGCTGGAAGCGAGCAACGAAAACGCCACAGGCGGCTACCTGGACGAACAGGGGCCTTACGAACTGCTGGTGCGTTCCCTGGGCCGCGTCCAGACGCGGGAGCAGATTCAGGAGATCGTGGTGAAGATGCGGGAAGGACGGCCCGTGCTGGTCAGACAAGTCGCCCGCGTGATCGAAGGGCCGCAGCTCAAGCGGGGCGACAGCGCCGCCTGGGTGCGCGACGCGGACGGCCGCTTTTCCGGCGGCCCGGCCGTCGTACTGACGGTCAACAAGCAACCTCAAGCGGACACGCGCCGGGTGACCGAGGACGTTGCCTCCGCGCTCCGCGAGTTGCAGCCGCGGTTGCCCGGCGACGTCCGCGTCGAGCCGCACCTGTACCAGCAACAGGCGTTCATCGACCTGGCCGTGGAAAACGTGGCCCACGCGCTGCGGGACGGCGGCCTCCTGGTGGTCGTGATCCTGTTCCTGTTCCTGCTCAACGTCCGCACCACCTTGATCACCTTGACCGCCATTCCGTTGTCCCTCGTCGTCACGGCTCTGGTGTTCGCCGGCTGCGGCCTGTCGATCAACACGATGACGCTGGGCGGACTGGCCGTCGCCATCGGCGAACTGGTGGACGACGCCATCGTGGACGTCGAGAACATCTTCCGCCGCCTGAAGGAAAACCGCCTCGCGGCGGAGCCGCAGCCGGCGCTGCGGGTTGTGTATCAGGCGAGCACGGAGGTCCGCAATTCGATCGTCTTCAGCACGCTGATCGTCGTGCTGGTCTTCACGCCGGTATTCGCCCTGGGCGGCATGGAAGGCCGGTTATTTGCGCCCTTGGCCGCGGCCTATATCGTCTCCATCCTCTCGTCGTTGCTCGTCTCGCTGACCGTCACGCCGGTGCTGTCGTATTGGTTGCTGGCGCAGCGGCGGGCGTGGCCCTACGTCGCCGCGTTGACCGCTCCCCTGGCGGCCTTCGCGATGGCTGCCTGGGCGGCGCCGTCGGCCCTGGCGTGGTGCGGGCTGAGGGCTGCCGCCGCGGGCTGGACCGCCCGGCCATTTTGGATTCACGCGGCGACGGCCCTGGCCGCCGCGCCCCTGCTGTGGGCGCTGATGAGGTGGGCCGATCGCCGGTCCGAGCGGGACCGTGACGGGCTTCTGCTGCGAGGTCTCCAACGGCTGGCGGCCGGGGCGATCGGGTTCAGTCTCCGCGCGCCGGCCCTGGTCCTGATCGGAGCCGTGGCGGCGGTCGGCGTCAGCATCGCCGCGCTGCTGCGGCTGGAAAGCGATTTCCTGCCGCCCTTTGACGAAGGCGCCGTGCAGATCAACGTCGTTTTGCCGCCCGGCACGTCGCTGGAAACTTCGCAGCGCATCGCCCGGACCGTCGAACAGCGTCTGCAACAACTGCCCGACATCCAGACGCTGGTGCGAAGAACGGGACGAGCGGAACTGGACGAGCACGCCGTGCCGGTCAGTTCCTCCGAGTTCATCGCGACCTTGATTCCGGACAGTCCGCGCAGCCGCGGACAGACCTTGACGGCGATCCGCGAAGCGCTGGCCGACGTACCGGGCATCGTGACCAGCGTCGAACAGCCGCTGGCCCATCTGATCTCCCACATGCTCTCCGGCGTGCAAGCCCAGATCGCCGTCAAGCTGTACGGCGACGATCTGGAAACCCTCCGCCGCACCGCGCATCAGATGCAAGCCGCAATCGCCGGCGTGCCCGGCGTGACGGATCTGCAAGTGGAGCCGCAGACCGAGATCCCGCAACTGCGGATCGAAATCGACGGCGCGCAACTCCAGAAGTACGGACTCCGCCGCCGCGACGTCAACGAATTCGTCCAGACCGCCATGAACGGGGCCGTGGTCTCCGAAGTCCTGTTGGGCCAGCGGACGTTCGATCTGCTGGTGCGGCTGGACGAGCCGTACCGCGAAAACCTGGACGCCGTCCGGCGGCTGACGCTCAACCTGCCGGACGGCGGGGCGACCAGCTTGAGCGCGGTGGCCAACGTGTACCGCGCCAGCGGCCCGAACACAATCAACCGCGAACACGTCCGCCGCCGGATCGTTGTCCAATGCAACACCGCCGGACGCGGTCTGGTGGACGTCGTCCGGGACATCCAGGACCGCCTGCGGCCCCTCGAAGCGTCGCTGCCGACGGGCTACTTCGTCCAGTACGGCGGGCAGTTCGAGAGCCAGCGGTCGGCCACGCGGGCGATCGTCGTTTTGCTGGCGGTGGCGTTGAGCGGCGTGTTCCTGGCGCTGCACACGATGTTCCGTTCGGCGAATCTGTCGCTGCAAGTCATGATCGCCCTGCCGGCGGCTTTGATCGGCGCGGTGGCCGCCTTGCACCTGACGGGCCAGACGCTCACGGTGGCCGCGCTGGTCGGGTTCATTTCGCTGTGCGGGATCGCCTCGCGGAACGGCATCCTGCTGATCAACCACTACCTGCAACTGGTCCGGCACGAAGGCGAGAGTTGGACCTGGGAAATGATCGTGCGGGCAGGCCGCGAACGCGTGGCCCCGGTGTGGATGACCGCGTTGACCTCCGGCATCGGTTTGCTCCCGCTGGCTGTCGCCGCGGGCGAGCCGGGCAAGGAGATCCTGTATCCCGTCGCCACGGTCATCCTGGGCGGCCTGGTCACCAGCACTCTGCTGGAGTTTTTCGTGCGCCCCGCCCTGTTCTGGAAATTCGGCCTGGGGGCGGCCCGCCGCGTGGTCGGGACGGACGACAGCCAGGCGGCACGAGACGCGGCCGGCGCGCCGGCCCGAACCGGGTAGGCGGCCGTCACGGAATGGCGAAGATCAGGCCCGTGATCACGGCGGCTTCCGCAACGCCGCCCCGAACGCTCAGCGGCGGACGGTGCAGCTGGAACGGCGCACACGAGCCGGGACGATAGTGGCCCAGCGTGTACACGCCGCACCCGCACGGCTCGGCGGCCATCAGGTAAGGCAGCGCCGGAATCGTCCCGAAGAAATGCGCGGCGGAGACGAACGGCTGTGCCAGGCCGCAAGTGTATCCGTACCGTTCCAGGTTGACTTGTTCAAAGTACAGCGGCCGATGAAGCACGCTGGGCGCTTCCCACCGGTAGCAAGACAGCGGCCAGGGCCGGCTGGCGCCAAGTCCGTGGTGGACGCAACCGGCCGCAGCGAATCTCGACGCAGCCGGGTCGCCGGGCAGGTCCCCAGCGGGCGGCCGGATGCCGACGGACAACTGCGACAAGGAGCGAAGTCCGTCAGCGGTCTGAGCCGGGGGCGCGACGCCGTGGGGCGCGTGCCCGTCCGCCACGACGAACGCCGCAGCAGGCCAAGAAGACGGGACCTGGGGTGACTCGGCGAACGGGATGCCGGTCACATCCATGCTGCCTGCGGGCGGAAACGAGTTCTCCCTCTGCCAATCGCCGGGCGCAAACAACGGGTTGGCCAACCGCACGGTCTCAGCGGCCAGATTGCCGCAACAGGCGACAGCCATCCAGAGCGACAGACCCCAGACGATGCCGGGGCTGGCCCAGATGCCCGCCACGATCCGTCGCACTTCCGCCCGTGGGCTGCCCTGCGCCACGGCGGGCTGTAACGGATTTGCGGCTTGCACGGACAGAGAGGGATAACGCATCGGGCGGAGAGTCCTGTCGTCAGAGGGTAACGCGAGGCTGTCTGAACGTCTTGTCGTCTTCCTCTCCACGGACTCTTGACAATCGTCACCACAGCGGAGACTCGTCCGCCAAGCACGACGGGTACGAAAGGCATACCCGGCAAGGTTTGACACCCGGCCCCCGCGTCTACCGCCGATCGTCCGAATCGAAGGGGGGACGGCTGCGGCGGAATCGCTCGAAGAAAGCGCGGATGACGCTGCCGCGGCCAGCAAACGGGCTTGCGGCCGCTGCGGGCACTCGCGGCAGTCGCTTTTTCTTGGTTTTCTCCAACGCGGCTCGGAGCCCGTCCCGTTTTCTTAACCGGCTACCGGCGGCGGCGACTGAGCCACAGTGCGATTTGCCGCGTCAGACTGACGACGATCATCAGCACGACGGGCGTCACCAGGGTGAACAGAATGAACACCAGAAGGCTGGCGCCGCCGGGCTTCAGCGCGCTGCGGACGAAATAGGAGCCAGCCGCCGCCATGACACTGCACACCAGCATGACCATCAGCAGGCTGCCCATGCCAAACTGCGGGCGGCGGCGGTGCGGTGTCTCGGACCTGGTCGTCGGCTCCGACTTGGTCATGGAGGCTTCCTGGGCGGACGGCCGTCGTGTGCCGCGCGGCGGAACACGTTCCTCCGCTGGCCGCGGCGGCCGATTTCGCTAAACTTGAAGGACCGGCAGAGAGATCTTACGGCCTGTCGGCCCCGCTGGCAAAGGGAGACTCGCGCCCGTGACTACGATTCTGGACGAAATCATCGATACAAAGCGTCAGGAGATCGCGGCAGCCCGCAAGGCGCGGCCCGAGTCGGAACTGCTGGCCGCCTTGGCCGACGCGCCGCCGGTGCGCGATTTCCTGGCAGCGCTGTCCGGCGAGGGCGGGATCCGCCTGATCGCGGAAGTCAAGAAGGCCAGCCCGTCCAAAGGCCTCATCCGCGAGGATTTCCAACCGGTCCAAATCGCGCAGATCTACGAACGGCACGGCGCGGCGGCGATCAGCGTGCTGACCGATCAGCCGTACTTCCAGGGCTGCCTGCAGTACTTGACCGACATCCGCGCGGCAGTCGGCGTGCCGCTGTTGCGCAAGGACTTCATCCTGGACGTGTACCAACTGCTGGAAGCCCGCGTGGCGGGGGCGGACGCGGTTCTGCTGATCGCCGAGTGCCTGGACGCCGAGAGCCTGCAGCGACTGCACGACGAAGCCCTGGGATTGGGCATGACCCCGCTGGTCGAACTGTACGATCCCGGCAACTTGCCCCGCGTGCTGGCTGCCGACGCGCACCTGATCGGCGTGAACAACCGCGACCTGCGGACCTTTGACGTGGATCTCCAGCACACGATCCGGATGCGGGACCAGATCCCGCGCCAGCGGCGGTTGGTGGCGGAAAGCGGCATTCACACGCGCGCCGACGTCCGGATGCTGGAAGCCGCCGGCGTCGACGCCATGCTGGTCGGCGAATCGCTGATGGCCAGTCCCGACATCGGCGCGGCGGTCGATCGGTTGTTGGGGCGCTGAGCTCTCGGAACGGCAGCAGGCCACTTGAGTTTCCGGCACGCCGGCACAAGACGACAGGCAGGCGAAACGAGAGGCGACAAACCGCTGGGAACTCTTCGATGACTGTGTGGCGAGTGTGGGACGAGGCCGTCGCTTGGTTCGCGCTCCGCAGCGGCCGCTTCGAGCCGCTGCCGCTGGCCGAGGGCGTCTACCGCAGCGAAGTCTTTCCGGGGCTCTGGCTGGAACCGGCCGCCGTCGTGCGCGGCGATGTGGCGGAGGTCGTCCGAGTGCTTCAGCAGGGCCTCGCCAGCCCCGCACACGCCGCGTTTGTGGCGCGTTGTCAGAACGTGTGACCGAGTTGCCAGCGGGCAAGTGAAGACACCCGGCTTTCGCAGAACGCCGGGTGTCTGGAGCGGCCACGAGTCTCGCGCCAGGGGCTAACCCAGCTTGGTGATCCCCGGAATCGGAACCGGATAGGTCCCGTTGGCCTCCGGCTTGGCCGGCGGGTCCATATCCCAGCTGACGGCGTCCGGCCCGGCCCGCCACGGCGAGTTCAGGGCTTGGTCCCACGTCATCTGCTGGCCCGTGTAGCAGACCATCTGGCCCAGCAGCGAAAGCATCGTGCTGCGGACCATGCGCACGCCGTCGTTCACCGGCTTGCCGCTCCGCACGGCGTCGAACAGCACCACGTGCTCGGCGTCGTACATGTTGGCTTTCGGCCCACGGTACTCCCAGTTCGTCTCGCCTTCGATGCGGCACTTGTTGGGCAGGTACGCGCGGCCCTTGGTGCCCAGGAACGTGTCCGAGACTTCGCTGTAGCAGCCGTCCTGGGCGCGGACGTTGGCGTACATCCGCACGCCGTTGGCATATTCATAGACGATGGCGCAGTGATCGAACACGTCGCCGTGGACGGGAAAGAAACACGACGAACGCCCGCCGGAGCCGAACGCCTTGACCGGCGTCTCCTCGCGCAACGCCCAAGCGCCCTTGTCGATGCTGTGCAGCAGCGACTGCGGGCCGTCGTCGCCCGACAGCCAGCGGAAGTGGTACCAGTTGCGGAATTGGTACGCCAGTTCGCTCCAGCCCGCCTCGCGTTCGATGTTGCGATACGTGGAACGCATGTAAGTCTCTTGGATCGCGACGATGTCGCCGATCGCGCCGTCCAGCACGCGCTGGATCGTCTCCTGGACGGCTTTGTCGTAGCGCCAGCACAGGCCGGAGACGATGCTCAGATTCTTTTTCTTGGCTTCCTCGCACGCCTGCTCGACGAGGTGAATGCCCGGCGGATCGATGGCGTGGGGCTTTTCCACGAACACGTGCTTGCCCGCTTCGACCGCGGCTTTCAGGTACGGGGGATGGAATTTCGACGCACACGCGATCAGCACGACGTCCACGCCGCTGGCGATCACCTTCTGGTAGGCGTCGAAGCCGACGAAGCAGTGGTCGTCGTCCACCGCCACCTGGTCGGGCTTGCTCTTCTTGAGGTTGGCGCGGCTGGCCTGCACGCGGTCCTCGAACACGTCGGACATGGCGATCAGGCGGACGTCGGGACCGGCGTTCATGGCGTTCACCGCCGCGCCGCTGCCGCGCCCGCCGCAGCCGATCAAGCCCACCTTAATGACGTCGCTGCCAGCCGCGTGGACGCGACGGGCCAGGGGCAGCGCGCCCAGCGCGGCTCCGGCGGCGGAAGCGGCCAGAAATCGGCGGCGGGAACAATCGTTGCGGGAAACGGGTTGAGGATGCTCGTTCATCGAGATACTCCTGGGGTTAGGGGGTCTTGTCACGTCTGTTCCAGTTCGATCGACTGCAGCAGCAACTCGCGTCCGCCGTCGATCACGATGTCGTCGCTGCCGCAGTGCGGGCACTGCATGGAAAATGCCTCGATCTCTGCCCGGACGCCGCAGGCCCGGCAGTCGCTGTACGCGGCCGGCTGGCTGATGCGCAGGGTCGAGCCCTCCAGGATCGTGCCGGGGGCGAGCACTTCATGGGCGAAGCGGATCGAGTCCGCGTTGACGCCGGACAGCCGGCCGATGACCAGGTCCAGCCCGACCACGCGTCCGGACCGGCCGGACTTTTCCACTTCGGCCTCGACCTGCTCGATCAAGGTTTGGACGATCGACATCTCGTGCACGGCGTTTCGGCTCCTGGGAAGACGGACGACATCTGGTATACTATAAAGCTCGCGATTGACAAGAGGATGTCCATAACGAGGAAACACGACATGAATCCACGACGAGTTGCTGGCGGTCTTGTTGTTTTGCTGGGCTGGTTGACGATTGCTGGGCCGCTGCCTGCTGCGGACGACGCCCAAGGGAACCGGGAGACGTCGGAACAGCGCGACGCTCGCATGAAGTGGTGGCGCGACGCCCGTTTCGGCCTGTTCATCCACTGGGGCTTGTACTCCCTTCCGGCCGGGCACTGGAAGGGCCAGCCGGTCCGCGGCATCGGCGAGTGGATCATGAACAGCGCGAACATCCCGGTGGCCGAGTACGAGCAGCTGGCCAAGGAATTCAATCCGGTCCAGTACGATCCGGCCGCCTGGGTCCGCATCGCCAAACAGGCCGGCGTCAAGTACCTCGTGATCACGTCCAAGCACCACGACGGATTCGCCTTGTTCGATTCCCGGGCCACCCGCTACGACGTGGTGGACGCGACGCCCTACGGCAAGTGCCTGCTGAAGCCGCTAGCCGACGAGTGCCGCAAGCAGGGCCTGAAGTTCTGCGTCTACCACTCGATCATGGACTGGCACCACCCGGCTCAGACTCGCCGTAACGAGAAGAGCTACAATCCCACGAAAATCGTTCCGGGCCGCAAGGCGGAATACATGGACTTCATGAAACAGCAGTTGAAGGAACTGCTGGACAACTGCGATACCGAAGTCCTCTGGTTCGACGGCGAATGGTGCGACTGGTACACCGAGGAAGACGCCCGCGACGTCTACGCCTATCTGCGGAAACTGAAACCGCAGCTGATCATCAACAACCGCGTCGGCAAGGGCCGCCAAGGCATGGACGGCATCAACAAGGGCGATCGCGAGTACGCCGGCGATTTCGGCACGCCGGAGCAGCAGATCCCGGCCACTGGACTGGCCGGCGTCGATTGGGAATCCTGCATGACGATGAACGACACCTGGGGATACAAGCAGGACGACCACAACTGGAAAAGCAGCGAAACGCTGATCCGCAACCTGATCGACATTGCCTCCAAAGGCGGCAACTATCTGCTGAACGTCGGCCCCACGGCCGAAGGCGTGATTCCGGCGGCGTCAGTCGAGCGGTTGCAGGCGATCGGCAAGTGGATGCAGGTCAACGGCGAAGCGATCTACGCCACCTCGGCCAGCCCGTTTAAGTCGCTGCCCTGGGGCCGTTGCACGAAGAAATTGACCGACGGCGGCACCACGTTGTACCTGCACGTCTTCCAGTGGCCCCGCGATGGAAAACTGCTCGTGCCCGGCTTGCGCAACAAAATCGCCGCCGCGTATCTTCTGGCCGACGCGAGCCAGAAAGCCCTGGCGACCGAAGCCGCCGCATCCGGCGTCTGCGTGCAACTTCCGGCCGCGGCCCCCGATCCGATTTGCAGCGTCGTGGCCTTGAAGGTCGTGGGCGACCTGGAGATCGAAGGCAAGGGCCCCGCCCAATAAAGTCCGACGGCACGATCAAGCTGGTCGCGAGCGCCCCCACCTGCCGCGGCCAGCCGATCCGCAGCGAATCGGGTAGTACGAAGCGGTCGTCCTTCGTACTGCGTCGTTCGTCGAGTCAGTCGAGCGTCGCTTTTCGGTTCGCGTGGTCAATCCGGAGGACGCGTGGCTGCCGGAGAGTTCCGCGTTTGCCGCACTTCCAGGTCGATGAGGGCACGATTACGATCGTCGACTGTCCCGATCAAGACGCGAACCCTCCAATGTGGAATGCGGCTTCGTGGCCAACTCGCAGCACAAAGGACTTTCGATCCGGATAAGCCTTCTTGGCGGCCATCGCGGCATCCATGAAATCGTCGCCCAGAAAGTAGGATTCCGACACGGGCTCGATCGCCACGAACCGGTCGCGGTGCCTCGCCTCCAAGTCCGCCTTCAGACGTAACTCGTAGACCCGTTTCGCCTGCTCAGCAACTGACATGGCTCGTCCGTCCTGCGCCTCAGAAAACTGGGAGATTTCCACTGACTTGATTCACAATTTCGGAGCTTCCTTAGCCGCGCCATCGTCGGTCGGGTCCGCGGCCGGAGCCTCCTTCTTGGCATCCGCTGGCGGAGATTCTTCTTTGGCTTCCGGAGCCGGAGCCTCGGTCTTGGGTTCCTCGGCGGGGGCCTCCTTCGCGGCGTCCGGGGCCGGTTCTTCCTGCATGCCTTCGGCCGCTGGCTTCTCCTCCGCGATGTCCGGGGCGGCGGCCTCCTTTTCGTCGTCCGCCGGCATGGCCTGCTCTTCGTCTTCGGCAGCGGGAGTCTCCTCTTCGGTTGCGGACGCCGCCGCTTCGTCTTCGGGAGCCAGCGCTGATTTGACGCCGTACTGGTGGACCAAGCGGCCGCCGAGGTGAGCGCCGCTGGCCATCAGCAGATTGGCGCCCATCAGCGCCGCCAGGAAGACCAAGTTGGCCGGGAACGCGAACTTCAGGCCTTGCAGCGATTGAGCCAACAGCGGCAGCACGACGATTCCCGCATAGACAATCGTCAAGGCCGCGAACACGTTTCGCGCCTGGACCATCATGTCTTCATGCTCCTGCATGACGTCCCACATCGCATCGTCTTCGGCGTCTTCCACCACGTCGCGGGCCGCGATGCCCGTGGACACCGCCTGGAACGCGCCGGCCGTGCCGCCGATCAGCAGGATCAGGGCCGAAACGGAGAACCACCAGCCGCGTTTGGGGACGATCATGGCCAAGACGACAAAGACGGCCGCAAACAGCAGCAGCGCAATGGGGAAATGGACGACCAGCGGATGCATGCCCTCGGGGGGCGGGGTCGGGGGCAACGAGGGAAGATTGGCAAACACGAGGGCGCTCCTTGATGGGAAAAATACGTGCCGCGGGACGAATCCGGTCACTGGACCGGACTCCCGACCGCTTCATTCTACTTGGCGGCACCACGGAGAAAAAGCAGGGCTAACGACTCGGGCCGCACGCAGCGGCGAAAAGGTCACTGGGGCAGGCCCGCCTGGCAATCCTTCCAGGCCCGGATCGACTGCTTTAGGTTCTCCAACGGATCGCCCTTGACGCCATAGCACTGCAGCCCGATCGGGCCCCGATAGCCGGCGGCCTGGAGCTTTTTGAGGAAGCCGCACACGTCGTAGTTGCCGCGGCCCAGCGGCTGGATCAGGCGGTCCCAGCCGAGGCCGGGCTGCTTGACGTCCGCACCGTTGATCGAGACGACCATCAACTGCGGCCCGGCTTCGCGGATCGTGGCGTCCAGTTGCGGTCCCTGGTCGCCCATCAATTCGTGGCACAGATTGATCGACACGCCCACGTTCGGCCGCGCGACCTGCCTGGCCACCCGCAACGCGTCGGCCGTCGTGGCGACGTAGAATCCGGCGTGCGGATACAGGGCCACGCGGAGCTTCGCGGCCGCCGCCAGGTCGGCGATCTCACGCACCACCGCAGCCGCCTTGGCGTCCTCCCGGCCGCGCTGGCCGCCCAGCACCGTCAGCCACAAGATGACGTCCGTGCCCCGCAATTTCGGGATCTGGTCCTTGAAGCTTGGATCGTACGGCGGCGTTTGGTCCAAGCGGCAGCCGACGTACGTGCTGAACACCTTCAAGCCGGCCTGCTCGTAGCTCCGGATGAAACCGCCGATGTCCAAAGCCCGCACGCCGACCCCCTGGTAGCCCAACTCCTTCAACACCCGCGGCGGATCGGCGATGCCGTGCAATCCGTTGTCGAAGACGAAGAAGGGATTGGGGTAGGCTTTCTCGTCGGCAGCCGAGAACTTAGTCACCAGTCCGAACCCGAACGCGGATGCGCAGAGAATTGCAAGCGCGATAGGCTTAGAAATCATGCTTGGCGGCTCCTGGAAATTGTCTTTGGCGTTGCTGCGACTCGTGAGGGCTACCCAGCAACGTTGACACCCACTGGTTACTCGAACGTGCGTAGAAAAGCGATTGCTTCTTGGCGTGCAGGAAACGTAGCTTCAATCCTTGCCCCGGTGTTGAAACGAACTTGGATTTCGAAGTACTCGCGCGACTGAGCGTCCTCGCGAACCACCCATGCTCGCTCTTCCTCGATCAGGTACGAAATGGCGCTGGCGACGTCAGGAAGTTCCAACGCGTGTCCCCGCAGCACGCTGAGGCGGACCGAAATCACCCTGCGAGTGATGGCCGCCTCCAATCGAAAAACAAACGAGCTGATCTGACTGGCATGCAGCGACGAGAGATGACGGACCTGCGTGCTGATGGCGTCTGGTTGAAGCAACGATTCCCAAAGGGCGATCTTCTTTCGAAAGTCATCTTCGGTCGTCCCTTCAACTCCATCTTCCGAGGAAGCGTCGATGCCGAGGTCGGCAAAACAGGCCACGATCGAAGCGTACGGAATATGAAGCACGGCGAAGCCCTTCGACTCCAATTGGGCCAGTGCGTTTTTTGTGAACTTGCCTGCTAGCACCGCCCCGCAGAACGGTTGATGCCGACTGAAGGTCTGCGTTACAGGGCGTACGGCCGCTTCGATTTCCTGGGCCTTGTTTTTGGAGTGCTTGGTGTACCGCCGCCAAGCCGACTCGATGAAGGCAACGGGTGTGCCGAAGGCATCCTCCGTGCCGCCCCGCTCCAACACGTAGTCCAGGTCGTGTCGATTGCCGTACCCATCCTGCCAAGTCACTTTCGAGAGGTTCTTTCCACCCTGACCGGCACGGGCTTTTCGTGGCCTCTGGTGATCGAGATACAAGCCGTGCCGATTCGCCACGTCCGCCAAGAGACTTTGGACAAACGCCTCGAAGACATCTCCGACGATTTGTCCCCAGCGATGAGCAAGTGATTCAGCCATACACGATCCCGATCCTACCCGTAGACCCAGAGTTGCCCCTCGCACAGAGGCACACGGTGCTTTCGGTTCTTCCACTTGGTGTTTCGGTCGCGGAGTTTACGGAACTCCCAACGGCCGAATCCAGCCGCCAGTGCCAACCGCCCAAGCCAATCGATGACCGGGACGTAGACGCCGTACGGTGCAGAATCCCCTACGACAAAGCAGACTTCTGATGGACTCTGACAAGACCGACGCAGCGCCCCCCACACTTTGGCCAAGTCCAGGAAATAACAGGCCACCATGTTGTTGTACGTCTTCTTCCCGCCGCGCTGCGCTCGGAGTTCGGACAGTTGGCTGCAGACCACGGCAATTTCGCTGTGGATCGGTTCGATTTCGGGAGACGCCAGAACGACTTCCAGGTCGATAGAACCTGGGGGCACATGTTGCGAGCACGCGCGCACCAAGTGCTTCCGAACATTATCCTGCAAGTCCCCCCAACCGCTGATCTCTCCGAGGAACGTCATTTCCAGGCGTGTGGCATCTGCATAATCGTAGTTGTTGGCATACGGCGGTGACGTAAGCACCAGAGTAGCCCAACCATCGGGGACGGTTGCGCATTCCCTGGCATCGTCGGCCCGCACGTTTGCCAGCGGCGTCGCTCGCCGAGCCATCCAAGAAATATCGGCCGCCATCATCTCCACCGTTCTTCGCAGTGCGACTGGCGGCGCAGGCGGCGTCGTCTTGCGACGCCCAGGAAGAACGTATTGCCAGGGTGCCGTTCCCGCCTGCGACACCGTGCGCAGCGAGCAAACCAGCGTCAGCCACAGCAATTCCGATTCCGGAGAACCATCCTGCTCTGCCTCGACGGCTTGCCGAAAGCGATCCAAATAACCGAGTGTCTCCTCGCTGAAGCACTTCTGAATTAGGGCGGGGTAGCGATCCACACAAGCGACGGCGCGGTCAGCAAACTCGAAGGCCGCTTGAGCCCGTCGAATGAACTGACCAGCGTCCGCCTTGTATGCCAGTTTGGCCCGCGCCACCCGCCGAACGAAAGGATGAGATTCAATCCCGATGGAAGGTACGCCGACGGCATCACAGGCAAGGCAAGTCGTGCCCGATCCCACAAACGGATCCAAAACCCGAGTTTGGGCCTTTCTGGAGGCGACCTCTTGCTTTACCCATTCCGCCGAAAAACCGGCGCTGTACCTGAACCACCGGTGAATGGGCAACCGCATGTTGTCGATGAAGGTGGAAGACGTACCGCGATTTGTCCCCTGTGTCGGCTTGGGAAGTGCATCATCTGGGGCGTCGATGACGTTTGGCAGCGTCAATTGGCATCGTCTGGTCATTTTATCTTGACTTCAGCTTCTGGTCGATTCACCACAACACCCTGTGTCAGCAGCCATCATAACGTACGCGGTGGCTGCCGAAACAGGGTCTTGCGAGCGAGGCGGACGAACGTCACGAACGGGACACCGATCGTTCTGCTGGAAAGGCCCGCACTTCGCTGCACTCCACCCTGCCTTCCTCGACAACTTCAAAACCTATCGGGTCGCCCCGTATCTGCGTGGGTTTCATGTCGTCGCCGTAGGACACCACGCGGCGTAGCAAGGTCATGACGCTGTTTGCGTTCTCAGATCTTCCACACGCCGGGCACGGGCAGCGGGTAGTTGCCGCTGGCGTCCGGCGTCACGGGGGGCGGCGTGTCGAAGCTGGCTTCGTCCGGCGAAGGGCCGAATTGGAAGTCGGATTTGATCACGTCGTCCCAGTTGGTCGGCTTGCCGGAGTAGCAGGCGATCTGGCCCATCACGGTCGACATCGTGCTGTTGGCCATGTGATACCCGCTGTTGATCGGTTTGCCTTCGCGAATCGAATCGATCAGCGCCTTTTGCTCGGCCGCGTAGGGGTTGTTGTGCTGTTCTCGCGGGAAGGTCCACGAGTTCTCGCCCTCGATCCTGCACGCGCCCAGATGGCACACGCCCTTGGTGCCCATGACGATGTCGGAGCTGTTGCCGTAGCAGCCGTTGCGGGTCTGGCACAGGGCGTACACCCGCGCGCCGCTGGCGTATTCGTACACCACGGTGTGGTGATCGAACATGTCCCCGTGGACTTCGCCGAACGACGTCGAGCGGCCGGCCAGGCCAAAGCACCACTTGGGCATCTCCTCCTTCATGATCCAGGCCACGCGGTCCATGTTGTGAACCAGCGATTGCGGCACGTCGTCGCCGGACAGCCAGCAGAAGTGATACCAGTTGCTGAACTGGTACTGCGTCTCCGTATAGGCCGGATTGCGGGCCACGGTCTGGTACGGACCGCGGAGGAACATGGACTGCATGGCGACGATCTCGCCGATCGCTCCGTCGTGAATGCGCTGGACGGTCTCCTGAAAGCCGGTGTGAAAGCGGCTCTGCAGGCCGGACACGATGCTCAGGCTCTTTTCCTTCGCCAGCTCGCAGACCGCTTGCATGCGGCGGCAACCCACGGGGTCGATCGCGTGCGGCTTTTCGACGAACACGTGCTTGCCCGCCTTGATGGCCGCCTCGGCGTACATCGGATGGAACTTCGAGGCGCAGGCGATCAGCACGGCGTCGGCGTTGTCAATGACCTTCTGATAGCCTTGGAAATCCGAGAAGCAATGCTCGTCGTCCACTTGGACCTGGTCCGGGAACCGGTCCTTCAGGATCTTGCGGCTGCGACGCACGCGATCGTCGAACACGTCGTACATCGCCACCAGCTTGACATACGGTCCGGCGCTCAAGCTTTCGCGCGCTGCCCCGGAACAACGGCCGCCGCAGCCGATCATGCCGATTTTGACCGTCCCGTCGCCCGCTGCATGGGCGCTGCGGGCGATCGACAGCCCGGCGACGGTCGCCGCGCCGGCCGCCGACGCTTTCAGGAATTCCCGGCGGGTCTTGCCGTGGTCGGCCAGAGCAGTGGGGGGGATCAGCTTCACGGGACTCTCCTTTGCTTGGGGGGATTTCCAGGGGCACTCGCCAAATCGGCGCGAATCGTCCAGCGAAAACACCCGTAGCTTCTAAGTCCTTACTGCTTCGCTGTCAATCGGCCGAAGGCGTGTTTCGCCAGGTTGGCAGGGAAGGGACGCGGACCGGGACTGGACGCAGACCAGGGCTGGCCCCGGAATCCGACCGACTCATCTTGTGCATCTTGGCCGAGGCGGTAGGATCAACAGTTCGAGGAATCACCGATCCCAGTGCCCGTACGGGGCGCGTTACCTTGGCTGCACGGAACCGGAATCATGACGCTCTACCTGGCCGAAGGCTCGCCGACCACCGAATTGAGTGACGGACAATTGCGGGAGGGACTCCGGTCTTGTTTTCGCCAGTTGGGTGCGCGGCGGCGCGTCCTGGCGTTGCCGCCGGATTTCACGCGGTACAACAGCCGCGGCGGGCAACTGACCTGTCTGGTTCACGAGTATTTCGGCGACGCCCTGACCGACGTCATGCCGGCTTTGGGGACCCATGTGCCGATGGCGGACTGGCAGTTGGAAAAGATGTTTCCGGGCCTGCCCAAGTCGCTGATTCGGGTGCACCGCTGGCGCGAGGACGTGATCACGGTGGGCGAAGTGCCGGCCGACTTCGTGTACGAGGTGACGGAAGGCATCTGGCAGCGACCGTGGCCGGCGCAAGTGAACAAGCTGGTCTGGGAGGGCGGACACGACTTGATCCTGTCCATCGGCCAGGTGGTGCCTCACGAAGTCATCGGCATGGCCAACTACAACAAGAACATCTTCGTGGGCACCGGCGGCTCGCGAGGGATCAACGAAAGCCATTTTATCGGCGCGTCGTACGGGATGGAGCGAATGATGGGCCGGGCCGACACGCCGCTGCGGCGAATCCTGAACTATGCCCAGGAGCAGTTTTGCCGCCACCTGCCGCTGGTGTTCGTGCAGACCGTCGTGGGCGCCAACGAGCGGGGCGAGCTGGTCACGCGGGGCCTGTTCATCGGGGACGACCACGAATGCTTCGAGCGCGCCGCGGAATTGTCGGTCCAGGTCAATTTCACCGTCCTCCGCGAGCAACTGCACAAGGTCGTGGTCTACTTGGATCCGGAGGAGTTCCACAGCACGTGGCTGGGAAACAAGGCGATTTACCGCACGCGGATGGCGATCGCCGACGAAGGCGAACTGATCGTCTTGGCGCCGGAGGTCAAGACGTTTGGCGAGGACGGCGAAATCGACCGGCTGATCCGCAAGTACGGCTATCGGACGACGCCTGAAATCATGCGTTTCATGCGCGAGAACGAAGATTTGCGGAACAATCTGTCCGCAGCGGCGCACCTGATCCACGGTTCGTCCGAGAATCGCTTCCGCATTACGTACTGTCCCGGACACCTGTCCCGTGCCGAAATCGAGGGCGTCGGCTACCGCTATGAACGGCTGGACGAGGTCCGGCAGCGTTACGATCCCCGTCAACTGCACGACGGGTGGAACACGCTGCCGGACGGCGAACGCGTGTTCTTCATCCGCAATCCGGCGTTGGGGTTGTGGGCGTACGAAGGCCGGCTCCGGTGAGCGCCTCGCGCGGCGCTCTTGCACGCTTGTCGCCACGGGTTAAAATATGGGTCCTTCGCCTGCCGCAGCGACACGGGCGCGCGGCAGCAGCTCGCGTTCTGGAGAGCATCCCGGTTACCCGTGCACCTTGAGCGAGGACAGGCCGTTGCTAACGGAAGCTGAAGTCCAACGTAGTTTCCGCAGACTGTTCAAAAAGGATCGCGCCGCCAATTCGGACGCATTTGAGAAGGCGGAGGCCCTGCTCGACGAGCTTCGGCCGGAAAGCCCGCTGCGTCATCGCCTGGAGCAGGAACTGGAAGAACTGCGTACGTTCCACGCAGCCGACGATACCTGACGCGGGTGCGGTCAACGAAACAGCCCGGCTGTCTGGGACAAGCCGGGCTTCTGGAGTCTGCACTGGCCGCTGGATCTCAAGTCTAGCGATTCACCGTAAATCCGAAGGTCGTGCCGACCGCGGTCACGGCTTCGGAGTTCGCGTCGATGTACGGTCCCCGTCCGATCCCGGTGAAGAGCCCCAGGAACTGGACGCCGCATTCCAACTTGATGTCCCGCGTGATCTCGTACGCGGCCACGGCGCGGATGTCCGTCCCGACGACGGTCTCGTTCGTGTTCCAGCCTTGCGTTTGCTTGTACTTGACGTGCGCATCCACTTCCGACCCGGTCCCCTGGCCGTCGTAGTACGTGCGATCAACCTGATAGGTTCTGGACAGATGCTGGTAGTTCTGGCCGCCGAAGGCCCGGAACTCGGCGGTCAGGTTCCAACGGCTGACGCGGCGCAGCCACCGCATCCCCAGCTGGCCCGTGATCATCTGGTTGGTGAAGCGGAACTGATCGCTGATGAAATCCTCGGTGGTCACGTCCAGGAACTCCATCGGAACCGAGCTGGGCGGGAACGGCGGCATCAGCGGGCTGAACCCGTCCTCGTCGTAGACCTGGATGCCCTGCCGCTGGAACCGGTCCTCGAACTTCATGTATCGCACCCCGAGGAATGGCTCCAGGATACCGCCGTCGTGCAGCGGGTCCAGGCGAAACAGCTTGTTCAATTCCACCGAGTTCAGCGAGGCGAAATTCAGGCTGTTGGTCACATCGTAAAACCGCCAGCGGTTGGGCGGGCCTTCGTCGTTGCGGTCCGAGGGAGGATTGATGGTGTCTTCCAGGTTCTCGTCACCACCACCCCCACCCTCGTCGTCGGTTTCCTGGACCACGAAGCCTTCGTCGTCTTCATTGACCCGGTTCAGCTTCTCCTGGATCAAATGCTGTCCGACGTTCGGACCGCCGATGTTCATGTACGACACCAGCCAGCCGTGGTCGTGGTCGACGTCATCGACAATATACCCCAGGTCCCAGCGGTTGCCCCAGGTCATGTCCAGCAGATCCGAGCCCTGAGGATTGGTCACCAGCACGTCATAACGCGGCGCATCCACGACGCTGGGATAGTTCGCGTCTTCGGGCCGGGACAGGCCGATGTACATGCGGTTGTAGGACCCGAACCAGCCCGTCCGCAGCACCACGTCGCCGTCGTAGGTGTCGATGTCCGAGGCCGGCGCGAAGAACTGCAGATCGTGGTTGAAGTAGCCCGGTTCGATGAATGGCTGATAGTGCTGAGCCGCGGCTACGGATGCCAACGTCACCACAATGCCAAGGGCCCCGACTACGGACAGGATGCTTCTGGACGACATGGTCGTTTCCACCTCTTGGTTCTCGAACTGCTCGATCCGGCCTCAATTCGCAAGGTCCGGTCATCCGAGTTTTTCCGTATGTGACGGTAGTATCGGAACAGACCGTTACAAAAGTTGAATAAGAAAGGTAAGCCTTAGCGAAAATCACGGTTGAACGGCCGGTTGAGAAAGGGACGAGCGGACGAGGGACGCGGCGCCGGCCGCGCAAAAAGAAAGCCTCCGCAGGCGGGGCAGGGACCTGGGAGGCTGAAGATTGATCAGGCTGCGCCCGATCAACAGTTCCCAGTATGCTTCGCCCGGACCCGTGTTCAAGTTCTCCAATTCGTTTTTTTTGCTTTCTTTCCCAACTCGACGCAGCCGGCTATAATCCACCGCGAAGAAGCCCGCTTTCCTGGGAGAAAAACATGGCTGCCCCGATGCGCTTCCTTTGGTTTACAGCCCTGCTGTGTCTGAGTGCTAGCGGTCTTTCGGCGGATCCGTCTGCGGACGCGGACGGCAAGGGCAAGGGCTTCGTCCGGCTCCGGACCGGGGAAGACCAGGTTCCGCTAGCTCTCGAAACGGCGATCGTCCGCTTTGCGGCAACCACGGACCGCGGTCGGGGCGTCCAGGTCGATCTGGTCGGAGCGATTCACATCGGCGACAAAGCCTACTACGAGGAGCTGAACCGGCGATTTCTCGGCTACGATGCGGTGCTGTACGAGTTGGTGGCCCGCGAAGACGCCAACGTTCCACGGGCCGGACAGAGCCCCGGTTCGGTCGTGGGCGGAATGCAGGTCGGCATGAAGTCGCTGCTGCACCTGGAGTATCAGCTGGACTGCATCGATTACGGCCGCCAGAACATGGTGCATGCGGACATGAGCCCCGAAGAGTTCGCGGCCACCATGAAACGCCGCAACGAAAGCTTTGCCGCCATGTTCTTCCGCCTGCTGGGAAGGTCGATGGCGGAACAGGCGGAGGATCGCCTGGGGACCAACGACGTGCAGATGCTGGCCGCCCTGTTCGCACCGGATCGCGCCCCGCGCCTGAAACGGCTAATGGCCAAGGAGTTTGCTGATTTGGAGGGCGAGATCAGTATCTTCGACGGGCCGGAAGGATCGACGATCATCACCGAACGCAACAAGAAGGCGCTGGAAGTCTTGCGCCGCGAAATCGCCCGCGGACACAAGAAGCTGGCGGTCTTCTACGGGGCGGGCCATTTGCCGGACATGCAACGCCGCTTGCAAGAGGAATTCGCCATGCAACGCACCGGGACGGAGTGGCTGGCCGCCTGGTCGCTGACCGATGGTCGCTGATCAGTCACCAGTCAGCACTGATCAGTCGTCGTCGATCGGTGACCCGTGACCCGTGACCCGTGACCTGGAACCCGCAACTTGCAACCCGCAGACCCTACCCATGATCGCCATCAACGATAGCATTCAAGCGGCGGATTTGCTCCCGTTCCTGCAACGCCTGTGGCAGCTGTCGGCTGCCAAGCTGCTGTCCCTGCAAGCGAGCTGGCAGCCGGAGCGTGGCACGCCGGTGTTCACGATCGGCGGCAAGTACACGTCGCAGGGCTGGACCGAGTGGACTCAGGGCTTTCAATTCGGTTCGTCCATCCTGCAATTCGACGCCACGGATGACGGTTCCTTCCTGGACGCGGGACGCTCCGGCACGATTGCTCGCATGGCTTCGCACGTGACCCATTTTGGAGTCCACGACCACGGCTTCAACAACGTCAGCACGTACGGGAACCTGCGGCGGTTGATGCTGGAAGGCCGCATCCCGCACGACGCGCGCGAGCTGGATTTCTATGAACTGGCCCTCAAAGCCAGCGGGGCCGTCCAAGCCGCTCGCTGGAGTCGCACCAGCGACGGCCAGGGTTACATCTATTCCTTCAACGGTCCGCACTCGCTGTTCTCCGACACGATCCGTTCGCTGCGGGCCTTGGCCCTGGCGCATCGCCTCGGTCACACGCTGATGGCGGAAAACGACGAGCCGGTTTCGCTCCTGGAGCGGCTGGTGCAGCATGCCCGGACGACCGCCAGGTACAACGTCTACTACGGTGAAGGCCGCGACGCGTACGATGTCCGCGGGCGAGTCGCCCACGAAAGCATCTTCAACACGAACGACGGCCGGTACCGCTGTCCGAGCACGCAGCAGGGGTTCAGCCCCTTCAGCACCTGGACGCGCGGCCTGGCTTGGATCATGTGCGGATATGCCGAGCAGTTGGAGTTCCTGACCACCGTGCCGGACGACGCGTTGGAACCGCTGGGAGGGCGCCGGGAGTTGGAATCCCTGATGCGGAAGGCGGCCCTGGCGGGGAGCGACTTTTATCTGCAGAGCACGCCTGTGGACGGAGTTCCGTACTGGGACACGGGAGCGCCGGGACTGGCCCGGCTGGGCGATTACCAAGACCGGCCGGCAGACCCCTTCAACGGCGAGGAGCCGGTCGACAGTTCAGCCGCGGCGATTGCAGCCCAAGGACTGCTGCGGTTGGGCCGGTATCTGAAGACCGCCGGCGAACCCGACGCAGGCCGTCGGTATTGGCAGGCGGGACTGACTGTGCTCAAGACGCTGTTGGCAGAACCCTACTTGTCGGTTGGCGAAGAGCATCAGGGGTTGCTGTTGCACGCGATCTACCATCGGCCGCGCGGCTGGGATTACGTGCCGCCCGGCCGCCGCATCCCCTGCGGCGAGTCGTGCCTGTGGGGCGACTATCATTTGCGGGAAGTCGGCCTGTACGTCCAGCGGCTCGCGCGCGGCGAGCCGGACTACACGTTCTTTGCGCCGTAGGCTTCGATGCGCCGATGGCTGCGCCGCTGGTCCATGACGATCTGGCCGATCAGGCACCACACGGCAAGAAACAGGAAGCCCAACGCGAATTGCATCCAGAGCAGGGACATAGTCTTGGAGTCCGACAAAGGTCTGCGGTTTCCGGTCCACGCGCACGGCGACCGCCTTTCGGCCGTGCCGCGTGTCTGAGCATCGGCGGAATGCGGCCGGCCGGCGAGTTTTTTTCCGGACTCCGGCTCGACACGTGCAATCGTTCCACCTGGTGCAAGCGTCACGATTCCTGCCTGGTTGGGCGGGGCTTGGGGTGGGACCCGTCCGGCGGCGCGGGTAGAATTAGGAACCCGGACTGTTTCCCTACCCCAGGATTCCTCCGTCATGCCCACGTCGTTCCGTGATCGCGTCGCCCGGTGGTTGCTGGCAGGCCGTTGGCCGCTCCTGCTGCTGGCCGTGTTGGGCGCCGCACTGTGCGTCTTGCCCGCACGAAACGTGCAATTCGATCGTTCGATCGAGAACATGTTTTCGCCGGAAGACCCCTTGCTGCCTCCGTACCAGCGGCTGAAGAGCGTCTTTGGCGGGAACGAAGTCGTGCTGGCGGTCTACTCGGATCCACACCTGCTGGACGAAAGCCGCCGCGGCATCGAACGGCTGACCGAAATCAGCCGCGAACTGAAGGACACGCCGGGTGTCCGCGACGTGCTCAGTCTGGCGGAAGTCGATGTGGTGCTGGACAAGGTGGCTCTGGCCATCGGTCTGGTGCAATCCGCAGAGACGCCCGAGCACGGGATCGTCGACTCGAAGAATCCGCTGGCCCGGCGGTTCTTGCGGTTGTTCGAGGGCTATACGCACGGCAGCGACGGCCGCACGGCGGCGGTGATCTGCATGTTGGAGCCGCAAGAGACTCCCGGCGCGACCCGCGAACAGACCGTCAACGCCTTGCGGGACAAAATCCAGCGGCTGGCCGACGGCACGGTGGCCGGCGAGCCGGTGATGGTCGTGGACGGGTTCCGCTATGTCGAGGAAGACGGTCGGCGTCTGGGTTGGGCGTCGACGATCCTGCTGTCGCTGGTCCTCCTGGTCTGTTTTCGCAGCCTGCGCTGGATGGTGGTGTGCATTGCCGTGGTGCAACTGGCTCTGGGGGCCACGCGGGCCCTGCTGGTCCTGGCCGGCTTGCGGTTGAGCATGGTTAGTTCAATGTTGACGGCGATCGTGACCGTGGTGGGCGTCGCGACGGTCATGCACTTGATCGTCCGCTTTCGCGAAGCGCGGCGACTGGGCCACACGTCCCACGAATCATTCGTGCTGACCGCGGCCCTGCTGACGGCGCCCGTGTTCTGGGCGATCATGACCGATGCGGTCGGCTTTTCCTCCTTGCTGGTCGCCAGCGTGGGCCCGGTGCGCGACTTTGGCCTGATGATGGCGGTCGGTTCGGTGTTGGTGCTGGTCGCCGTAGTCCTGCTCGCTCCCGGCCTGACGCTGATCGGTCCCCCGGTGCACGTCAGGGGCCGAACCCGCATCGACCAAGTCCTGGGCCAGCAACTGATGCGCTCGGCCTTCTGGCTGGAGCGGCGTCCGAAGACGCTTCTGTTCGCCGTGCTGGCCGTCTGCGCGGCCGGTTCGGCTGGAGCCTATCGCCTGGAGTTGGAGACGGACTTCACCAAGAACTTCCGCGAGGGCAGCCACATCGTCCGCGCGTACGACATCATCGAGACCGACCTGGGCGGGGCCGGGATTTGGGACGTCGTCCTGCCTGCTCCGGCCACGTTGGACTTCGGCTACCTGCGGCGCGTCCGCCAGTTGGAGCAACGGATCGCCCAGGAGCTTACCGGCGCCGCCGACCGGCCGCAACCGGCCGTGCGGACGGTGAGCATCGCCGACGCCGTCTGGGCAGCCGTGCCCAAGCTGGAACGGAAACGCATCTTGGCGCGGACCGCCACCGTCAGCGCGTCGGTGGCCGCGATGCGGGCCCACATGCCGACCTTTACCGCGGCCTTGCACGCCGAGGACCCGCAGTCGCCGGGCAGGCACTACTACCGCCTCATGCTGCGTTCGGCCGAACGCCAGTCGGCGGCCCAGAAAAAGCACTTGATCGAGACCGTCCAGCGACTAGCCCGCGAGGAATTCCCCGAAGCCGAAGTGACCGGCTTCTTCGTGCTGCTCACGAATCTGATCCAAAGCATCCTCCGCGACCAGTGGCTGGCTTTCCTGGTCTCCATCGGCGGGATTGCCTTGTGCGTGCTGCTCGCCTTTCGGCGGCCGCTTTACGCGGCGGTCGCCATGCTGCCGAACGTGCTGCCGATTATGACCGTGACCGGCGCGATGGGCTGGCTGGGCATCAAAATCAATATGGGCGCGGCCATGATCGCCGCGGTGTCGATGGGACTGGCCGTGGACAGCTCGATTCACTACCTCCAGGCCTTTCTCCGCGCCCGCCAAGCGGGAAAGTCCGTGGTCGAGGCGATCGCCGAGGTGCAGCAAACGGTGGGCTTTGCGATGCTCCTGTCGACGCTGGCTCTGGTCGCCGGTTTTGCTGTCCTGGCGACCAGCCAGTTTGTGCCCACGATCTACTTTGGCGTGCTGGTCAGTCTGGCCATGCTGGGCGGCTTGGCGGGCAACCTGGTGCTGCTGCCGCTGCTGCTGTGGCTGGTCAACTGGCGGGAGCGCAAGAATCCTTCCGCTTGATAGGAGATGACGACTATGTTTCCGAGCATCTTTCAAACTGGCATCAACCGGCGCCGTTGGCTGGCCGTCGTCGTGGCCCTGGGTGTTGGGCTGCCAACACTCGCGTTCGCACAAGACCGCGGCCGCACGCTCCGGGTGCTCTGCTACAATATCCACTACGGGCAGGGCATGGACGGAGTCTACGACATTCCGCGGCTGGCGGCGGTCATCAACCAGGCCAAACCCGACCTGGTCGCCCTTCAGGAAGTCGATGTGGGCGTCAAGCGGTCGGGCCGCGTTCACCAGGCGCAGGAATTGGGCCGGCTGACGGGCATGGCGGTGCGCTTCGGCCCCGCCCAGCACTATGAGGGCGGGCTGTTTGGCAACGCCGTCCTGACGCGACTGCCGATCCTCGACGTGGCCATTCATCCGCTGCCCTATACCGAGAGCACGCCGGAACGGATCACGTATCCCCGCGCGGCAATTGCGGTGGTGGTGCGGGGACCCGGCGACCAGCCCATCCGGTTCGTCAGCACCCACTTCCAACACAACGTGCCCGAGGACCGTGCGGCGGAGGCCGAGACCGTCAACGGCCTGTTGGCCGACCCGGGCGATCCGCTGCCGACGATCCTGGCCGGCGACATCAACGCGGTGCCCGCCGACGAGCCCGTGCAGATTCTGCAGCAGCGGTGGACCTGCGCCCTGGACGACCCGCCCGCCCCCACCGTGCCGTCGGTCAAGCCGACTTCGCGGATCGATTACATCTTCTACCGGCCGGAGACGCGATTCCGCCTGATCCAAGCCGAGGTGATCGCCGAGTCCATGGCCTCCGACCATCGCCCCGTGTTGGCCGTGCTGGAACTTCTCGAACAGTGAACTTTCAGCAAAGCAGAAGACGGGACGACGTGCGTTTCCGGCCCGGCCGGTGAAGTTCACTTCAACGCCTGCTCGATCGCCGCCGCCACCGTCTGGCCGAGGAACTCGTAGCCCTTGGCGTTGAAGTGCACGTCGCCCGGATTCTGCATCTCGGCCAGGTGCGGCGTGACGGCGGTGAACAGATCATCGATGGCGATGCCGTGCCGCGCCATGAGTTCGTCGGCGGCTTGGTTGCGCTGGACGATCGAGGCGGCGGTCTGCTTCCGCGCGGGATCATCCGGAATCGGCGTTGTGCTGGCCCAGATCAACTTAACGCCCGTCTTCTGCATGCGCTGGATGAGCTGCTCCAGACGCTGTGTGTAGTCCGCCAGCGGCGTGCCGCGGTCGTGGATGCCGAAGTTGAAATGAATCACGTCCCACTTGCCCTCGCCGAGCCAGACGTCGAGGTTCTTCAGGCCGCTGGCCGTCGGCCCGCAATTGGCCGGGGCCCGATGCACGTTGGCTTTGCCCGCCAGGGCCTTGCGCGCGGCCTGGGTGTAACCGCGCGAGACCGAATCGCCGATCAGCAGCACGCGGGGCAGTTGCGGATCATTCTGGACAAAGTCCCAGGCGTTTGAGCGGCCCGCCACCTTGTCGCGTTTGTGCAGCGGCAAGTAGAAGCCGCCCAGCTGATCCTGCAACACGCGTTCCCAGGCCTGCTGCTCCGGCGGCAGCTTGGCAACCAGCGCCTGGTACTTCGCCTCGACCTCCGCCTCGGCCTGCGCCTTGCGGGCAGCCTCGGCGGCGTCGGTCGGTTCACCTTTTGGCGATTGGGCGGGCCCTTGAGCGACGGCAGCCAAGGTGGTCAACAGCACGCAGGCCAAACTGAACATGGAATAGTGGACGACGCGAGTCAAGTTGCTGTTCATAGTCTCCCCTTCTGATCGACGTTGTCTTTCGCGCAAAACGGCAAGTCATGGTCCAACCATAGCAGACGCCGCGGCCCCAGGAAACGGCCGACTCGCCCGGCGTCCGCGCAGCCGCTTCGAGATCTGGACCCGACGTTGCCCTGGCGTTAGCTTCCAGCTTGCGGCCGACTAAGACATCGCTAGCTGGAAGCTTAGCATCGCTCGAGAAATAACTGTCGCCTCGTCAGCGTAGCCATCACACCCCGTGGCAACCGTCGCCGAAACAACTTCTCCCTGCTATCTGCACGAAATCGGCTGCTTCGCCACCACGCTGCTTGCCAGCGTGGTGGCGCAAAGGAGCCCCCCACGCAAAGTCGTTGCGGACTCCACCGTGCGAGACAGCCAGTGCCTTGGCTTGCCGCCAGTTCTCGCCGAAACGGGCAAGTTATTTCGGTCTCCGTTGCTACAGGTGCCTGCTGTACAGGGGATGGCAAACCGGCTAGCATAAGTACTGATCGGGGCGTTTGCAGCTTGTCGCGTCTGACACGGAAACGCCCGTTGGGGGCTGATCGTCTGCCGGGACGCGGTGGCGGCCCCGAAGAGGTCGGAGCTTTCGTGGCGTCAAGCTTGGACTTCTGGTCGGGGAGGCGTGCGATGTCGGCGTCACGTTCTCTGACGCAGTTGCGTTCTTGGGTGCCCGTTCCGCGGGCCAACATTTGGCCCGTACGCGGCCTCTGTCACAGCCTGCCCAGATTCTCTCTCGGCGTCTCGGGTCGGGAAGGCTCTCTTTCTTGTTCGGGTTTTGCCCCGTCTCCGCGCTCCTCAGTCAACGCTTGGGAGGTGCCCCATGAACCAGACCCGTTCACGTCGTCCCAAATACCGTAGGGCTTCCCGGCGGCGATTCGTCGGCCTCGCCCGCGGCCCGCGGCCTCGCCGGCTGTTGTTGGAATGGCTCGAGGTCCGCACACTGCTGGCCGCCGGGGACCTGGACACCAGCTTCGGCACCGGCGGCCTGGTGACAACCAACGTGACGGGAACGTCCAGCTACGACCAAGTCTACGACGTGGCGGAGGTTGGCACGGAGGGGAAAACGGTCGTCGTGGGTTCTGCGGGAGGCTCCCTCGCGCTGGCCCGTTATCTCGCGGACGGGACGCTGGATCCGACCTTCGCCGGGGGCGGCAAGACCGCCGTCACGCTCCCGGGTGGTTCGGCACGCGCCCAGGCCGTAATACTGCAGGACGATGGCCGGCTGGTGGTGGCCGGAGTTTACGATCCCACCGGCACCACCCCGGCGAACTTCCTGGTGGCGCGGTTCACCAGCGACGGCGTCCTAGATTTAACGTTCGACGGGGACGGCTGGACGGCCACCGATTTCGGCTCGACCACCGACGGCGCCTGGGGAGTGGCGATTGACGGCGAAGGCCGAATCGTCGCCGCCGGTTATGCCTATGCCACCGTGGCGACAGCGGACTTCGCTCTGGCCAGGTACCTTAGCGACGGCAGCCTGGACCCCACGTTCGATGGCGACGGACGCGTCACGACCGACTTCGGGGCATCGTCCGACTTCGGGATGGCGCTGACCCTGGACGCGGCGGGACAAATCGTCGTCGCCGGCTCTTCGCACGTGCCGGACACGGCCATCGACGATTTCGCCGTGGCCCGCTACCGTGACGACGGCACGCTCGACCCCGCGTTCAGCGAAGACGGCTGGACTACCGTGGATTTCGGGCCCGATGGCTATCTGGAGGAATGAGGAATAGGAAATTGCTTTCTCCCACAGGACCGAGGCTAAGCAGGGAAACGTGGTGAGTCAAGGGGGGATGGCGGGTTCAGGGCGGCGGCCGCCGCCCTGAACCCGCCATCCCCCCTTGATCGTTTGTGGGCTTTTGGGAGCGGGTTGGGGGAGCTTGACGACGTTTCGGCGGCAAATCAGGGGAAATTCCCAGCTCCGCGCGCATCGTCCACGGGCCGATCGGCGTCGGGAAAAAAGGAAAAGGAATCAGAACGTGGACCAGAAGGTGGCTTCGTCCACGAACGTCAACTCCCGGGGCTCCTGGGAGCCCGAGTCGCGGTCCGGGTCGTGGACGCGAAGGTCCCCGGCCGGCGGGGCCCGAGCCGCGGCGGGACACCACAAGCCGCAATGCCGCAGGATCTTCTCGATGACGTCACCCTGCGGTGGCTCAAGGAAGGCGACGATTTTCATCTGGCCGGAACAACGAGGGCAGATCAGCGGGTCGATTTCGTACACCCGCTTGATGAGCATGGCCCAGGTTTGGCTCGAGCGACTGCGGATCGGAGCCGGTCCGGCGTCGCCGCTCAACGACGCGACCACCGGTTCCACCGTGGCGGCTGCGGCTACCGCGGCCTCGGCGGCCTTGTGTCGCATTCCCCGGGCCTTGTTCGAGTACCAGCCGTAATACCGGATTAGGTGCGCGCCCTTGGGCGGAATATGCTGGGTAAACTCCGCCAGGAAATCCAGCGGGTCGAGGATCTGGAAATTCCGTTGCGGTCCGCGCGCCAGTTCATCGCGTTGCGGATCGGGAAAGGCCCGGCAGGCGCCCTTCTCCGCCTTGTAGATCACCTGCCCGGTTTCGCTGACCTTGACCAGTCGTGACAAACTGAACGGGCAGCGGGTCATGTACCCGACCAGGCGCTCGATCCCGGCGCGGTCGCCGGCCGGCAGAAACACCGACTGGTCCACGCTGAAACCGCTGTGCGGCCAGGTCCGCATGTTCTCGACCACTTCCGGCTCGATCTTCTCCTCGGCCAGGTACAGTGGCCTCGTTCGGAGAGCCCTGGGCGTCAGCCCAGTGGTGATCGGATCGCTTCGCCTGATCCCCATCCTCGCCCTCCGCCGCCGGCGACGGCTCCGTCTCCGTGTCCGGGTCCGGGTCCGTGTCCACCGTGGCCGCGTCCGGATCGACCGCTTCGGTATTCAGCGGCTGCCAGTAGCGGCCGCCCTGCCCGTCCGGCCGAGGGTTCATGCCCTCCCAGTCGCGCGTCTCGTCGGGACTGAACCGCCCGGACTGGATGCCGGACACTGCGATCGCAGACCGAGTTTGCGCGTTCGCCCACAGCAGCGCGTTGACCTGGTACCGGAAGACATGGGTCGCTCGCCGCCGTTGCACCTCCGTCAGCAGTTTGCAGTTGCACTCCGCCACCGTCGCGGTCAGCCAGTAGCTGAGCGTCGTGTCGTAATAATCCTGCTTGGCCGCTTCCTCGCTGTTGTACGACACGCTTTCCTTGACGCCCAATCGCGACGGCTGCAGCATGAACCACCGGGCCACATCGCGGACCTTTGACTCGTCGAGTTCGATCAGCTGGGCCTTGTCCGGATCGACGGTCGTGCTGAACCACTTGTATCCGTCCCTCAGCACCAGCGTCTTGAATGCCCTGTCGAGATTCTTCTGCTTCTCCTCCAGCCCTGCTTCGACTTTGTCGCGAGCCTCTTTGCTGGCGCCGGGCGGGACCTGTAGCACGCCCCCGTGCTGGGCCCCGTTGGCGAAAAACTTGCTGGTAAACTTCCTCGCCGCCAGCGCGACCCCGAAGTCGTGCCGCGCCGCTTCGACCAGCGCCGGGCACGTCTCGTTGTCCCAGCACAGCCCCTGCAGGTGCAGCACGTCGTCCGCCGGCAGCGGCTCGAGCCGGCCGTTGGTCTCCGTCACATACCACAGCCGGCCCTTGACTCGCAGCGGCGCCGTGCGGTCCGGAGGCAGGTTGTAGAGCCCGTTGACCCGTCCCAGATCGTCCCGGTCGATCCAGATGTAGCCGTTCTCCCACAGCAGGGCCGAGGCGTAGAATCGCCGCCACAGCTGCAGCGCCGACGCCTCCTCGTTGGCTTTGCCGTCCCGATTGATCAGCGGCCAGACCGGGTGCCGGCGATCGACGTCCTTGCCGTCCCCGTCGCGCCGGTACCGGTAGATCTTGAGCGGCAGCTTGGAGCAATCGCCGCTGATCATCTTGATTGCCGCCCACACCGGCGACAGCGTCAGCGCCGACTCGACGCTGACCGATTCCCCGGTCTGCGCCGTCCGGCCGGCGTCAAAGTGCGTCCGCCAGGCGTCCGGATCTGACAGCGACCAGGCGGGATTCTCCAAGGTGCGGCGCTCGAATAAGGAATAAGGAATAGGAACAATAGTTGCTGGAGGAAGACCTTATTTGCAGACGAGGACGCCGGGGGGAATGAAGCGATGAGCATTACGGTCGAATTGAACAGCGAAGAGATCGCGGAGATGATCAGGCTGACGAACCAGCCGGACAGCGCCCAAGCCGTGACTCAGGCGGCCCGCGAGTATCTGCGGATTCGTCGCCTGCGTGAACTGAGCGCCATGTCCGGCCAGGTTGATTACGACGACAACTGGCAGCGGTTGGAGGCGTTGGAGTTGGCCACGAGGGGGGAGTGACTGGCCCCAGGCACCACGGTACGGCCTTCCTACGCCTGGTTACCGGACCGTCGGTGCTGCCGAACCATGCCTTCGGTTTCCTCGATGCGGAAGGGCGTACGACGCGCTGCAGCGCAGGATCGCTCCAGCAGTTCCTCGGCGGTGAAGTGCTGAATGAAGTCCTGCAGGACGTCTTGGGCCAAGGCTGCCGGCTCGCGCTTTTGTTTCCGCGCAATTGCTACGAGGTCATTCCAGATATCCAGGCTGATTTTCACGTTGGGCATGGTCGGTTCCTGCAGCGGAATTATCTGAGTCGAGCAGGCACATGTTCACCCGTTCTCCTCGGTTTCGGGGCGGCCACGGCCGCGATATATGGAGTTCCGCAATTCGCGAAGGTCTTCCTGGTCATCTTCGAGAACTCCAGCCTGGCTCAGTAGGATCTCCTTGCCGGACCGGCCCCGAAGCCAGTCCTGAACGGCTGTTCGCGAGAAACGCCACTCCCTGTCGATCTGGCGGCCCGGGATGCCGAACCGCGACGCATAGCGTCGCACCGTCGCTTCCGGCACTCGGAGAAACTCGGCCAATTCCTCGCTGGTCATTACTTCTGGTGTTTCTTCTACGGTCGTCATTGTTTCCCCACAATCCAGAAAGGCCTTGTCAGAAAAACCCGCCCGCTATTTTGGGCCGTTGACGGCTACGCACCGGCGCGAACCGGCCTCAGATCGTAGTCCAAGACCCCCGCAAGCCGATCCATGACATCCGATCGCAACGTGCGTTCACCAGTCAAGAATTCGTCCAACATGATTGGATCCATTCGCGTTTCTTTCGCAATCGAGGACAGGGACATGGGGCTGGCGTGGATGGCGCGGCGCAGATCGCCGCTGAGCGTGGCTTCCGTGCGGGCCTCTTTCCGCAACTGGTCCCGTGCGGTCATATCGGGCAACTCGGCCGCGACTTGTTCACGCAATCGCTCCAGACGTAACTGCTCGACGGCCGTCAGTTCACGAGTCGTGCGACGTGGTTGTCGTTCGGTCATACCGATTCTTCTTGGCCCCGGCTCGAGCGGCGCACTGCTGAAACCGGACAAGAGCTGTGGACGTCATGTAGCTCAGGAGGGCCACCAATCCTCCAGCCGCAGGCCGGGGATGTTCTGAAAGTCCTTGGTATTGTGCGTTACCACAGTCAGGTCATGCACCAACGCGACAGAGGCAATCATCAGGTCTACTGGGTTCACCGTGATCCCCCGGCGCAGCAATTGCGTCTGGATGATTCCGAACCGCTCAGCAGTATCTTGGTCAAACCCCAGTAATTCGACGTCATCGAGCAGTCGGCGGATCTTTTCGAGCAGCGGTGTCGGGTTATCCCGCCCGTAAGCCCAAGCGTAAAGTTCAGCCAGCACCAGAGTCGGTATCGACAAACGACCGGAGTGCTGAATGAAACGATGCGTCAGCCCGGCTGGACGGCGCAGGTGGGCGGATACGATGTTCGTGTCGAGCAGGTAACTCATTCAGCGACCTCTCTCGATGTGGCGGATCGACGCATGGCTTGGATTTGGGCAAGAAGCTCATCGTCTCGTTCAGAGTCGTCAGGGAGGGGGCCGGCAGACTGTCGAAGACCTTCGCCAAAAGGCTGTGCAGCCCCGTCTCCGGGAAATATCCGGAGTGTGAGTTCGACCTCCTGACCATCGGCGATACCGAGCGAACGAGACAGCTCGATTGTCTTGCCTCGCACCGTTCCGTGTATGACTTGGTTCATCAGTGAATCTCCTTGTGTCCTGTGCTTCGCTCGCCTATCTCCGGGCGAGTGCCCCCCGGATTCCTCGGCCAGATCCTGCCGCCGCTCGATTGGCCCTGTCTTCACCTGGTGGCACACCTGCGCGAAATCGAAATAGACGGTGCTTATCCGCCTACCTCCCAATCGTCCTACAGGACTCCACACAGCCAATTCTAGCCGAACGGACCGAGCGCGGGTAACCCCTCAGGCACAGCACCGCCGGCATCATTTCTCGTTGCGGCTGAAACTCCAGCGAATCGCCTCGTTCCGACGCTCCCATTCCTGGTCGTAGGACAGAATCAAGCTGCCTATTTTGGCGGGTTTTTGATCCGCCGAAAAGTTAGTGCAAGCCCCAGTGCAAGCGACTCATTATAAACGACGTAAACCGTTACACAGAAATTATTTAGGCGTACAAAACCCGCGATTCGAAATCAGATGCCGGCTGTGCCGGTTGCGGGTTCGACTCCCGTGCCCTCCGCTGACAATCGTTGCAGACGATGACTAACCCCTTGTCCCACAAGGTTTTTTTTCATGACGTCCTAGCTAGACGTCGGGGTAATGTCAAGCTGCGACATGGAGAGACACCCAAAGTCAGAAGTTGGTACATACTGTAATGCGGAGTTGCCCTCGAGCGTCTTCGAGCACCCAGTAAACCTGACCCCATCCCGAGTTGCCCTTGACCCATAGGCCCAAGGAATTCGGCTTGCCGGCAAGCGTCACGGGCCGCTTCAGCTTCAGCACCGCGTATTCATGGAAAACCGTGGGAAGCGCCAAGTTCGGCTCGACCAGTTCAAGCTCGACACACATCCCTTTCTCGGGGTCAGCGATCTGCCGGACCGCGTAGCGCCCCAACGTTCGATAGGGCAAAGCCGTCCCCCGGGTCTTCTCCAACCGCACGTTGCTGGCGATCGAAACCGCGCGGGCCGCTTTCTTGATGGTGCCGATGTCGGAACCGTTGACCCGGAACTCCAACCCGCCGGCCAACTGCCGAAGCGACAGCACCAGGGCGTGTCCAAGATCGCGTTCCCGGCGGCCCAGCGGTCGATCGCGGCCTGCTTCGCCGTCTTCGAGTCCAGAAGTTCCGCGGGGCAGAGCGTGTAACGCACGTGGAAGGGTTGGATTTCGACGCCCGCCCGCGGAACGATCCGTTCCTTTTGCCCTTCGTCTACCGAGCGATCCAGAGATCGTCAACATGGAGCCTCCCTATCAGCTCCTGCGCGGCGTTCGGGCGGTGCTGAGCCGCTACTTCGATTCCTTCAACCCGGTGGAAATCGAGCCGGCAGGCCTGAATATCCATACCTGCTGCTACCAGGGCGATCCCAAGCGGTTGCTGGTAGGTCTGTTGAACAACGACCTGTTTGCCGACTGGCGGGGCGGGCTGCGGGTTCGAATGGGAGCGATCGCCTCCGCACGCGAACTCTGGCGAGGCAAGGAACTGCCGGCTCAGGACCGCCTCGAGCTGGTGATTCCTGCGGGTGACGTGGCGATTGTCGAAATTCGACTGAAGTAGTTCTTCGAGAAAGGCCCGGTCTTGACCAGCCAGAAAGAGCGGGGCATTGACACGGCGCGGCGCGGTCACAAGACTCGGGTCTGGCGGGCTCACGTCGCATGTTCCAAAATGGACGTCGCCCGGCCCAATCACCGTTTGCTTCCAGGAGGCTTTGCCCGTGAAATCCATTTCGTGTGTTTGCGCGTTGTTGCTCTTGTTCGCGAGTCCAGCCCTGGGCGGCGATGACGCCGGCGGCCCAGAGACGGAGCGAGTTGGTCCATCCGCGGCCGATCCGCGGCACCGTCCCGCGGGCTGCGATACGTGTGCGGTGGACAATCCCGCAAACTCGAAGGCCCAGCCCTTTCCGGCCGCCAGTTTCTCTTGGCCCAAAGGCGTGCGAGGCGCGTTGTCCATCTCCTTCGACGATGCACGCGAGAGCCAAGTCGACCATCGCAGCGCCGCCCTGTTCAAACAGCACGGGATCCGCGCAACGTACTTCGTCAGTCTCACAAACGTCAAGAAGAAACAGGATCTGTGGCGCGCGGTCGCCGCCGACGGTCACGAAATCGGCAACCACTCGGTCCACCACCCGTGCAGCGGGAATTTTCCCTGGATCGGCCCCGGCGAACGGGCGCTGGAGAACTACACCCTGGAGAAGATCGAGGCCGAGTTGCTGGAAGCCAACCGGAGCCTGCGCCAGATGCTGGGCGTCACGCCAGTCAGCTATGCCTATCCCTGCGGCCTCGACTTCGTGGGCCGGGGCGAGAATCGGGCCAGTTACGTGCCCGTCGTGGCGCGGCACTTCCTCGTCGGCCGGGGCTACCGAGGCGAATACTTGAACAATCCCGCGTTCTGCGACCTGGCCATGGTCCAGGCCCTCGGCGTGGACCGCGACGGCCTCGCCCAACTGGCAACATCGCCGCCTTGTGTGAGTACTTGCAGGCCAAGCCGGAGTTGTGGGTCGACACCGTCGGCACGATCGGAGCCTATGTCAGAAGCCACCGGCACCTCGACCGGAAAAACGCGAAGGAGCGACAGCAGCGATGAAGACGGCGTGGACGTGATATCAATCAGCATGAGTGATTCGAGAAGGAAAGAACCATGGTAGACGCTTTGACAATCAAACTGACGAGCAGGGAACGGGAATTGATCCTGAAATACGGATATCCGTTCGAGGATATCGAGCGGCAGTTGCGGGATTCCTCCAACAGGCAAGGCCGCGTGGAGGTCCGCGACACCGCGTACTGGTGGGAGCAAGTCGCGGGCAATCTCTCGATTTCGATAAATGAGGACGTAGAGGACCAGGATCTTCTTGAGGAGCTCGACGAACTCTGCCATACCATCGAATCGCATCTCGAAAGGCACAACGCTCGGGCGAGAAGGAATCCGAACGCGTAAACCGTCCTCAAGCGGCCCCCGAACGGCCAAGGGCACGGCATGTTGGATGACTTTGTTCCGTGTGGGTGTCTGTCCTCCAGATCGAAAACCGACTCGCGTCCCCTTTTCCGTACCGTGTGAATGCTTGACAATGGCACGGAAATGAGTGTCCGAATGACGTGTGTTTGGAATCGATCAGGTCTGTACAAAACAAGCTTCGCGCAATCAACGGGCCAGGCGGTATTGTTCATGTCCTTTTCATCTTCCCGGGCAAGCACATGGTAACTCCATCACAGTTGCAGAGATTCTATGCGCTGGTTGCCTCAGGTGATCAGGCGGCCGCAATTCTATATGCCGCATCTTGGGGCTTGTCGCCGGCAGACTTCTCGCAGTATGTTGCAGCCGCATATCAGCAAGACTTCGTAGGCGACGAACCGAGAATTTCGACCGGCGCGTTCAACTTGACAGAACAGCCGAAATACCTTGAACTCGGGGAGGCAGCGGAGATGCTTGGGGTTTCCGTTGGCGAGCTGAACGACATGCGGCTGCGTGGCGAGATCCGCGGAATCCGTGACGATTCATGCTGGAAATTCAAATTCGAAGAGGTGGACCGCGTCGCCGAGGAATTCAATGTCTCGCGTGGCATGCCGTGTTCGGCCCCTGGAGAAGGGGGTGATATCGCGAGCGGCAAGAAAGAAGGCCAGCCAATCCGCGGCGTTCCGGCGGCAGGGCCCCGATACGTGGACGCCGACCCGCCACCGGAGGGTGATGGACTCTGCTCGGATAACTCTTGTCCCTGCCCGGACGTGGTAATCCGTCACGGACAAGGCTACTTGTACGTGGACGCGGAGACGGTCCGTTTTCGACGTAAATATCCGCGTCTCGAGGACGCGAGGCGTGCTGCGAAACAGGAATTCGATCTCCGCGCACGACAGTTGGGCGCCGGTGGCATCAGAGTCGTGGGGTTCTATCGTCGTCTCGGGGGCGTTTTGGTGTGCGAACAAGGTGCTCGTCTTCGAAAGCTAGACCTTTCGGTCGCAGCCGCAGACGCCGCGCATTGGTGGCGAACTGGACAGATCCTGCTTCGCCCAACCCCCGTGCATCGCGAGGCAGAAGGGCCAAATTCACAAATGGACGAATTGGATGAGGACAAGTTCTTTGACTCGCTTGTCAAGGAAGTCGAAAGTCGATCGGCAAAAAAACAAAGTAGCCACGATTCTCGATTGAATCCAAAAACAGTTTCTCCGGAAGGCCATATCACCGTAACCTGTACGTGTGGCGCGCGACTTCGAGCAAAAGCACGCCTGATGGGCAGGACGGTTAGCTGCCCGAGATGCCGCAATCTCGTCAAGATCAAAGGCAAGCTGGACGAAGAGGACAAGTGAGGAGTTGTTGGCCTTCCATTGTCTCGCGAGGGCTGATGGATTTGCGCAGGGTGAAGACGAGAAGATTCGCTGCCCAAGAAGTGCAGGCGGAAAAGGCGTCAGGACCAATAAGACGACGCCATCAAAGCATCCCAGGCGGCACCGGCCGCACTTCGTGGCCGCCCGAAAGGCAGGGACGTGACAAAGTGGCCATCTCGGAAGACCACGCTTCCATTCTGCTTCGCCGGCCGTCCTCGGACGTTTCTGTCTTGGCACCGGGACGGCACAGGGCGTCACTCGGCAACGACACGCGCTGGCCGCCGTGGCATTGGGGCGTTCAGCGGCGAACGCGACGATTCTTTCGCTGACGAACGTGGGACCGTCCAGCGCCGTCAATGTCTGGCGGGCTGCCGCTGAAGCACCTGCTGGCCGCAGTCCGTTTTCTCGATATTGAGCGCGGGGACGAGGTGGGCTGGGTCATAGACGGCTCGACGGCAATACGAACCGGTCTCGGAGTCGGGGGTGAACACGCCCTGAAGATCGAGGCAGACTTCGTGATGTCTCGATTCTACCAAGGTCCCTTCGTCCCGCAGCAAGGCAGCGTTATCATGTGCTGGGCCGTTGGTGGCTCCCAGCATAGCAGCCCCGCCCGGCCACGGAAACACGCCCGCCCTGATTCGCTGTTCGAAGACCGGCGGCTTGCGGCGAAGGCCGGCGTATGGGAGGATGATTTTGCCCCGTGCGCCGTCCACGTGTATGCTTGGTAATCGCGCCCCCTGACCCTTCGCGGAGAAAACCACGGCTTGACGAACTGGTCGGCCGGCAAGGAGTTGTCGCCCATGAACACGCTCACTGTCTGTTCGTCACCGCCGCCGCGCTGGCGGGCGACGCCCCGTCACCGGACTCCAAGCAGCCCGCAGGCTGGCCGGATTCCGCGCCGTTGGTGAAGCGGAACCTGGTCTTCGAGTTGGAGCAGGGCGGCTGTGTCCGCGTCGATGTGCTGGGCGAGCGTCTGTTCCGCGTTCGACACAGCAAGACTCGGCAGTGGACCGAATCCGCCTTGAATCGCTACAGTGTGCTCAACGCCGCGTTTGCCGACGTGGCCTTCGAGCACTCGGAAACGGGCGGCGTTCACGTGGTGGCGACCAAGCTGGCCCGGCTCAGCGTGAGCGGCAAGGACGGAGCGGTCGCACTGGCCGATGGCGAAGGCAAACCGCTCACCCAACAAACCGCGCCGGTCTACGAGGCGGGCGGGGGCTACGACATTCGGTTCACCCTCGCCAGGCGCCCTTCTCCGCCTTGTAGATCACCTGCCCGGTTTCGCTGACCTTGACCAGTCGTGACAAACTGAACGGGCAGCGGGTCATGTACCCGACCAGGCGCTCGATCCCGGCGCGGTCGCCGGCCGGCAGAAACACCGACTGGTCCACGCTGAAACCGCTGTGCGGCCAGGTCCGCATGTTCTCGACCACTTCCGGCTCGATCTTCTCCTCGGCCAGGTACAGTGCGAACACGGCTTCTTGCCAGGCGGCCTGCAATCGCTCCAGGTTCAGTTCGGGCAGTTCCAGGAACTCACCGTCCGGGGTAAACGCGCCGCAAGTGACCAGCGTGTGGATGTGCGGGTGCCAGTGCAGGAGTTCGCCGAACGTCTGGATCGCACCCACCATGCCAGGCACCACGTCGTCCCGGCCCAGGAGGCGTCGGACTTCGGCCTGGATACAGTTCCAGGCGCACGTGCAGAGCTTGCCCAGCAGTTGGCGGTCGAAGCGGGTGTGCAGCCGCAGACGCTTGGGGATGGTCAGCACGACTTGCCGGTGGGCGACGGGCGCACAGACCTCCTCGGCCACGTGGATGGAGGTCAGCAGGGCGCGTTTCTGGTGGCAGGACGGACACGTGCAGCGCTGCTTGCAGGAGAAGGCCACGAACATCTCGTGGTGGCAGTCGGGGCAACGGACGCGGGCGAAGCCTTCGTGCAGGTCGCCGCACTTCAGAAAAGCCTTCACCGAGCGCTCGACGATCGGACGCCAGAAACCGTACTTGGCGGCAAACCGCTCGTCATAGACTTGCTGGAAGGTCTCGAAATGCTGCTCCAGCAGTCGCCACAGGTCGGAGGCCTGCACGGCTCAAGACGTGCTGCTGGTGATCAACTACATCAACAGCCATCTGGCGGGCGGGGCCGGCGAGCGCGCCGCTGTTGCGGAGTTTAAGAAACAGGCCCCAAGCGGATCCCGCACAGACGGATCTTGCCTTCGGCGAAGTGGACGATCTGCTGTTCGACCTTGTGCCGCTTCCGGGATACTGTTGAACAGGAGGAAGCAGAGAAAGCGGAGAGCCGGTTCTCTCTCGGTTGCCCCTGTTTCCTCCCTGTTCCAGATGCGCGCGGAAAAGAGCAAATAGGACGCAAGTCATACCAAGACGCGCCCTGCCGCGCCAAAACGGCGCGGTCGAGAGACTGGGATTTGTTATCCCGTTTTTGTTCCTCCAGGAGCCGCGGCA
>ENA-UOUL01000416-UOUL01000416.1-bioreactor-metagenome-genome-assembly--contig:-NODE-416-length-72678-cov-4.149419_pt1 | contig 72678 bp, 63 predicted proteins | sample MGYA00249838_ERZ747220 | MGnify/ENA primary metagenome ERZ747220 (study PRJEB28778, sample SAMN05720191) | bioreactor metagenome | isolation source: Anaerobic biogas reactor | place: USA:Washington... | reverse complement strand
ATCGTCGAAAACTCCAAACTGGCCGATGGCGGTGGGCAAAACGAAGCGGATTTTGCCGGCTTGGGCCTTTTTGTCGCGCTTCATCAGGTCGAGCATCTGTTGCGGATCGAGATCGCGCGTGCGCGTGGGCAGGTTGAAACGGGCGATCAGGGCTTCCATACGGTCGAAGTCGGCCGCGGCGAAGCGGTTCATTTCGCGGGCGATGAAGCCGGCTGCGACCATGCCGAGGGCGACCGCTTCGCCGTGGCGATAGCGGTCGTAGCCGCCCTGCACCTCGATGGCGTGGCCGACGGTGTGGCCGAAGTTCAGGATGGCCCGCAATCCCGATTCCCGCTCGTCAGCCCCGACGACCTCAGCCTTGATCCGGCAGTTGCGGGCCAGCAACGGCTCGATGACCGCCGGTTCGAGGGCCAGAATGCGATCCACCTGTTGCTCGTGGAGCTCAAAGAACGCGGCGTCGCGGATCACGCCGTGCTTGATGCTCTCAGCCAAACCCGCCCGGATGTCGCGATCGGAGAGGGTCTTGAGGGTGTCGATGTCCATCAGGACCATCCGCGGCTGATGGAACACGCCCACCAAATTCTTGCCGCGTGGCAGGTTGACCGCCGTCTTGCCGCCGACGCTGGCGTCGATATCAGCTTCCAGAGTCGTGGGAACCTGAACAAAGGGCACGCCGCGCAGCCACGTGCCGGCCACGAACCCGGTCAGATCGCCGACCACCCCCCCACCCAACGCGACCAGGCACGAACTCCGATCACACTCAGCGTCGTAGAGGGTCTGGTAGATCGCCTCGGCCACCGCCAGCGATTTGCTCCGGTCGCCGGGCGCAATGACGTGGCGAGCCAGGACGAAACCAGCCGCCTCAAGGGACTTCTCAGCCGTCGGACCATAGTAGCCGTAGACGGTCTCGTCACTAACCAGGCAGACCCGTCGGCTGCGGACGACCTCGGTCAGTCGCGAACCCAATTGACTGAGAAGGCCGGGGCCGACGTGGATCGGATAGCTGCGGTCGCCAAGAGGTACAGTAACACTTTCCATAAATAAATCCGCCGCATCGCCCGGTCATTTCAGGAACGAAGAACCCTTCATCGATCGTGCGGTGGTGATTCTCACGATCAGGTAGGCGGCTGTCAATACACAAACCAGTGCCAGCACCAGGGTCGGAAAACCTGGCGTCGCCGACCCTCGCGACGATGGAATGCCCAGCAGTACGCCCATAAACACCGGAACGGTCAGAACTTGAGGCCCTGCCGGATCGGCTGGCTGATCGGTTCGACAGGCCATGAAGTAGCCCAAGGCAAAAACGGGAACGCCTTTGCGGAACTTTTGCGGGTCTCGAACAGTAAATAATTGAAAAGGACTGCGGTACCGGTCGTCAAACAGGACGACGCTCCAGCAGTGATCCTGCTCGGGAAGATGGAGTTGGTGATCAACGTTCTCGGCGGAGCCGAAGATGCCTTTGACCAGACATAGCCTGCCTCTGAAATCTCCCGCATCCGCGAATATTCTGTTCAAGGAGACGGCTGGGCCAAGTATTTCTGTTATTTCGTCAGTCAATACCATATCGCCCGTGCCCGCGGGTGACAACCCGATGGCCAGCCGATCCGAGGCGTCGAGCATTTGGGCGACGATCCAGGCAGGAATTTCGGTTTGGCCGTCGGCAAGGAGATCAACCGCCCGACGTTCCGCGGTGCGGAGGCCGGGCTCGAAGGGACCGGAGGCCGGGTTTTGAACGTAAGCCTTTGCTGAGCAGGCACTTAAAGCCATATTGATGACTATCAACATCGCCCTGATCTTTTGACAAGTCATCATGATGATTATAAGCCAATGCTACATAAATACTTAGGACAACAAATTCGGGGTTCCCGTGAGATTCTTACGGGTTTTGCCCGAGTTTGTCTTGACTGAACCCACACCCTATTTTAGAATGATCGCTATGGTTCGGACAGCACCAAAAGCCAAGAGAACGAGCACGACCAAGGAAGTACGCAAGAAGCGGCGCAGCAGCCCTTCAGCGGGGCTGAAGAGTTATGAAACCGCATTGCGCTTTCTGGGCACATTCACCGACTACGAGCGGATGTCTCGCGTCGGGTACAATCATACCACGTTCAATCTGACGCGGATGCAGAAGCTCCTGGCGTCGGTCAACCGGCCGCACCGCGAGTTCCGGTCGATCCACATCGCCGGGACCAAGGGCAAGGGGTCCACCGCGACGATGCTGGCCCACATGCTGCGGGGCTGCGGGTTTAACGTCGGTCTGTACACGTCGCCGCACCTGGTGGACATGCGCGAGCGGATCGTAGTCAACGATGAGATGATCAGTCAGGCGGACTTCGTGCGGCTGCTCAATGAGTTGGTGCCGACGCTTCGGGCCATGCCCACGACCAACCGGGCCACGTTTTTCGAGATCATCACTTCGATCGCCTTCATGTACTTTGCCGAAAAGAAGGTGGATTTCGCGGTGATCGAGACGGGTCTGGGCGGCCGGCTTGACAGCACGAACGTGATCAAGCCGGAGGTCTGTGCGATCACGACGATCGCCCTGGACCACATTCACCAGTTGGGCAACACGGTGGAGAAGATCGCGGTGGAGAAGGCCGGGATCTTCAAGACGGGCGTGCCGGTGGTGAGCGTGCCGCAGACGCCCGAGGTCCGGTCGGTGCTGATGAAGACGGCTAAGAGCGTAAAAGCTCCGCTTAAGTTCACCGGAGATGAGATAGATTTCAGCTATCGGTTCGAGTCGAGTCGGGTCGCGGGCCCGCACACGCGGATCTGCCTGAACACCCCTCGAAGCCGGTTCGAGCACCTGGCGGTTCCGCTGCCGGGCGAACATCAGGCCATCAACTGCGGTTTGGCGCTGGCGGTGGTCGACGCCCTGCGGGAACGCGGTTTCGAGATCCAGGACAACGGCGTTCTGGAGGGGTTGAATCGGACGAAACTTTCGGGCCGGATGGAGCTGATCTGCCAGGACCCGCGGATTTTGATCGACGGCGCCCATAATCCCACGAGCATGGAGGCGCTGATCAAGACCATCGGTCAACACGTAATCTACGACTCGATGGTGGTGATCTTCGGGTGCGCAGCCGACAAAGACGTGGATGGCATGATGGACCAGATCGCTTTGGGCGCCGATAAGGTGATCTTTACGAAGAACGGCTCGATCCGTTCGGCCGATCCGGAAGAGCTGGCCCTTCGCTTCGAGGAGCGGACGGGCCGGATGGCCCAGTGGGCGTCGGATGTCGGCGAGGCGATCCGCACGGCGGCGTCGGTGGCGACCCGAGGGGATCTGATCTGCATCACCGGATCATTCTACCTGGCGGGCGAAGCCAAGAAGCACCTGATTGACCGCGGCTTGATGAAGTAGTCGCAGCCGACGGATGACGGAACGAATCAGAAGCGGGCTATTACGCAATAGTCCGCTTTTTTTGTTGGATCGACAAGGAGGCGACGGGTTCTGCCATTCCGGCGTGCCGGAAGGGGGAAAAACTCTCCGGCGAGACCAGGAAACACAGAAACACCGTCGAGGGCGACACAAAAGGACGAGCAACCACGGTGAGACCACTGACTTCGGCAGGGAAAAAGGCGAGGCTGTTGCGGACGTACGTGGGCGGGTACCCGATGTGGCTCGCCTGGCAGGTGACGTACCGGTGCAATTTCCGATGCGGGTTCTGCGGGTATTGGAACTCACCGGAAGGCAAGCTGCCCGAGCAGACGGTGGAACAGTTCGTCTACGGCTCCGAGCAGTTGGCGCGGGCGGGCTCGATGCTGATCTCGCTGGCCGGGGGCGAGCCGCTGTTGCGGGAGGATCTGCCGGCGATCGTGCGGGCGGTGGCCCGCTGGCACCTGCCGTTTGTCACCACCAATGGCTATCTGATGACGGCGGACCTGGCCCGGGAGCTCTATGAAGCGGGGCTTTGGGGGGTTTCGATCAGCCTGGACTACGCCGATCCGGCCCAACACGACCGCCGTCGCGGCGTCAAGGGGGCCCATGCCCGAGCCGTCGAGGCGCTCGATCATCTGGCCCGAGCTCGAAAGTGGAAATGGCAGCGGCTGAACGTGATGGCGGTCCTGATGCACGACAACCTGGACGACCTGGATGAATTGGCGCGGCTCGCCCATGAGCACAATGCTTATTTCATGATACAGCCTTATTGTGCTTTGAAGACCGGCGATCGGCGGTTCACCTGCACCGAGCCGGATATTTCGGAGAAGCTGCTGGCGTTTCGGGCTCGGCACCCGAACGTTTTGAGCAATCCGTACTTTTTGAGCAAGTTCGGCGTGGCCCTCAACGGCGGGGTGGGCGGCTGCCGGGCGGGTCGGGCGTTTTTTAACATTGACAGTGTCGGTAATGTAGCTATATGCGTGGAAAATCGGTATGATCCGGTGGGCAATCTGTATCGCGACGAGGTGATGGACCTGTTCCATCGGATGCGGCAGGCCTCGCGGGTGAATCGGTGCCGGTGCTGCTGGTACAACTGCCGGGGGGAAGTGGAGAGCTTGTACCAACCGTACGGGCTGTTCCGGAGCCTGCCGACGTACCTGTTCGACCGCGGACGAGCGCCGGAAAAGTCGCCGGTGTGGTAGGATCGGCGGTTCACGGGCCCACCGTTTGAGGGAGAACGGTGATTTGTTGACGGTGTCTGGGGGGTTGAGAGAATAGAGTATAAGGTATGGCGGATAGACTGGCGATTATCGGTTTTCCTTTTTCGGGCAAGACGACGGTGCTGCAGGCGGCGTGCGGGATCGGCCGGGAGCACCTTCACGCGGGCGGCGAGTCGGGCGAGCATATCGGCACCCTCAAACACGAGCACGATCCGCGGCTGTTGCGGCTGGCGGAGATCTATGAGTCGCGGAAGCTGACGCCGCTGACGCTGGAGTTGTGGGACTTTCCGGGTTTCGATTTGACGACCGAACCGGGGCGGCAGCACGCCCGCCGGCTTCTGGCTGAGGTCCGGCAGTGCGATCTTCTGGTGATCGTGCTGAGGGCGTTCGAGAATCCGTCGGTGCCGCAGTACCGCGACCGGATCGATCCAGCGGCGGACCTGGACGAGCTGATGGAGGAATTCGTCTTCGCGGACATGGACCAGTTGTCGCGGCGGATCGAGAAGCTCGAACAGCAGCAGAAGAAGCCCAGCCCGACGCGCGAGCAGGAGAAGAAGGAGATTGCCCTACTGAAGCGCTGCCTGGAGGCGTTGGAGGCGGGCCAGGGGCTGCACGAGGTGGTGCATGGGGCGGAAGAGGACAAGATGCTGCGCAGCTTCGCCCTTTTGACCCAGCGTCCGTGCGTGGTTATTATTAATGTGGATGAGAATAGACTGGGACAGGAGTTCGCCCTCAAGCCGCACCCGATGGTGCGGTCGTCGTTGGTGTGCGCCGTGGAGTACGAGCGTCAGCTCCAGGAGTTGTCGGACGAGGACCGCGAGGTGTTTCTATCGGAAGCCGGGATCACCGAGTTGCTGGCCGACCGGCTGGCGGAGGCGGCGATGTCGGCAATGGGTCGGATCAGGTTCTATACCGCGGGCGACAATGAGGCACGGGCCTGGCCGCTGGGCGCGGGGATCAGCGCGGTCGAGGCGGCGGGCAAGATCCACTCGGACATTGCCCGCGGGTTCATTCGGGCTGAGACGATCGCGTACGCGGACATTGACGCGTTGGGCGCGGTGAAGGAGGCCCGATCGGCGGGCAAGCTGCGGCTTGAAGGCAAGGATTACGTCATCAAGGACGGCGACGTAATTTTCTTCCGGTTCAATATATAGATTGGTAGCAATCAGGAGAGCCGACCCCGGCGCAGCGACGGCGCTCGGCCGGACCGGTCGGCAAGCGGCGTTTTTGGATGCAGAGGCCCTGGCCGACGAGGCGGGCGTCTCTGATCAAAGGAGACAGGGGATATGGCAGGACTGAATCGGTTTGAAGATTTCGAGTTGAGTCGCAAGCTGCAGGAGGCGATCAGTTCGGCGCGGCTGGAGAAGCCGACGGAGCTTCAGAAGCAGGTGATTCCGCCGGCTCTGGACGGCTGCGACGTGATCTTCGAGGCCCGGAGCGGGATGGGCAAGAGCGCGTGCTTCGGGATTCCGTTTCTTCAGAACTGGCTTCGGAATCGGAATCAGAAGGGGATGATCGTCACGGCGACGGCGGACGGGGTTCGGCAGATGGGCAAGGTGATTTCGCGGCTTTGCCCGGCCCTCAAGACCAAGGTGCTCAAGTTCACGGCGAAGGACGACTTTTTCTACCCGGATCTGCTGGCCCGTTCGCCGATGGCGATACTGGAGCTGGCGGTGGTCGAACGGTTCATCAAGCGGGAGAAGGAGTTTGCCTCGTCGGTCAAGATGCTGGGGATCGACGATTTCGACAAGCTGCTGGAGCACGAGGAACGGCTGAGCCAGGCGATCTCGCCGTTGAGCACGGACCGCCAGACGCTGATCAGCGCGGTGGAGTTGACCGAGCAGGTGATCGAGCGCGGGCGTTGGTACTGCGACCCGAACCGGCTGGAGAAGGTCAAGCTGACGCGTCCGGAGGCCAAGTGGTCGGGCGAGCAGGTGCGGCTGCAGTACATGGTGGTGGAAGAGGAGGACCGGTTCGACCGTCTGCTGGAGCTGCTGTCGGGCCTGAGCGAGAAGGTGGTGATGATCATCACGGACCTGGACCGGGTATCGCGTTACGTGGCGGACCGGCTGGTCAGCGCGAAGATACCGGCGGAGGTGCTGGCGTATTCGATGCAGTTGGACGCCAAGCAGTCGATTGCCGTTACGACGGGCGAGTCCGGCCGCGGCGTGATGGTCGGTTGCGAGGCGGCTTTGAACGGGGTGAACCTGCCGAAGGTGGACCACGTTATTTCGTGGGAGCTTCCCAGCCAGATCGACAGCTACTGGCGCCGGGTGGACCGTTTCGTTCACGCGGGCGAGCTGGGAGCGACTCTCATGGTGGACCAGGAGCGGGTGGGCGCCATTCGCATGCTGGAGCGGCGGTTGGGCCGGAACATGGAGGAGGTTCTGGTCCGGCCGGGCGCTCCGGAGCGAACCGAGCGTCGGGAGCGCCGGCCGGAACGGTCCGAAAGAGCGGAACGACCCGAACGGCGGGAGCCGCCGGCCCGTCCTCGCGAGGAGCGTCCGCATCCGGCCGCGGCCGCCGAGACGGCAGAGCCGCAGGCCGAAGCGGTTCAGGCGGCCCCTCCGGTCGTCGCCGAGGAGGTTTCAGAACAGGCTCTGATCATCCCGGAGCGGTTCCGGATGCCGGTGTTCGCCACGCCGGAGCAGGTCCAGGACCTGGCTCCTGAAGGCTTCGTCAAGACCCTGGGCAGCAAGTTCGTTCCGGCCCGTAAGAAGCGATAGGTACCGGTCGTCGCCGAATGCGAGGAAAGCAGGCGTCGAGCGTTCACAGACGTCCGCCGGTCTCGTCGATCTCCAGCCGCAGCGTGGAAGCGGAGGTCAGGGGCTGGAGCGGTTGGAGAAACGGTCGTCGGTGGGCGAGCAGCTCCGGGATTCGCCGCTTCGCGGGAAAGCCGGAGCGATGGTAGTCGCGACGAGACGCCCGGATGGGTCTACAATTACTCTTTAACCGCTGAGACGGTGCCCGCGGGACGATGGTGTCCGACCGGCTGGCGGCATCGGTAGGATCGAGGAGAGAGAAGAGGACGGACGGGCATGGATGAGCCGATGGCGGAAACGAAGCAGTACGTGACGATCAACCGACTGGGCCAGGTGGTGGGCCGGGAGGTGACGCTGCGCGGCTGGGTCCGGCGGGTGCGCAGCTCGGGGAAGGTGCTGTTCGCGGTAATCCGCGACGGGACGGGTATCTGCCAGGCGGTGCTGGAGAAGCAGGCCCAGACGGCTGAGCTGTTCGAGGCTCTGGACCATCTGGGCATCGAGAGCGTGGTGGAGCTGACGGGCGTGGTGCGGGCGGACGAGCGGGCGCCGGGCGGATACGAAACGGCGGTCCGCGACGGGCGGGTGCTGCACGCGACCAGCGACTTTCCGATCACTCCCAAACCGCACGGCGTGGACTTCCTGTTCAAACACCGGCACCTCTGGCTTCGGGTGCCGCGGCAGAACGCGATCATGCGGATCCGCGACACGCTGATCTGGTCGATCCGCGAGTACTTCCACAAGGAAGGTTTCACGCTGGTCGATACGCCGATTTTCGCGCCCAGCGCGGGCGAGGGGGCCTCGACGCTGTTTCGGGTGGACTACTTCGAGGAGGACGTGTTCCTGGCCCAGACGGGGCAATTGTATCTGGAGTCGGCGGCGGCGGCGTTGGGCAAGGTGTACTGCTTCGGGCCGACCTTCCGGGCGGAGAAGTCCAAGACCCGCCGGCACCTGACCGAGTTCTGGATGGTCGAGCCGGAGTTGACGTTCGTCGACCTGGACGAGTTGACGGCGCTGGCGGAGGATTTCGTCTGCTACATTGTCGGCTGTGTGCTCGATCGGCACCGCAAGGATCTGGAGGAGTTAGGCAGGGACGTTGGTCCGCTGGAGAAGATTCAAAAGCCTTTCGTGCGTCTGACGTACGATCAGGCGATCGAGATTCTGCACGGCGAGCCGGCCGAGCGGCTGATCCTGGGCGAGCAGCGGGAGCTGGAAGCCCGGATCGCCGGCGCCGAAGCGCGTCTGGTTCAGATGGAATCGCAGCGGGATCAGACCACCAAGGCGTGGCAGAAGGACAAGCTCTCCGCTGAGATCGTCGAGCTGCGGGAGGAGCTCGCCGAGTGGCGCGAGCAAACGAGGAATCTGCCGGACCACCTGGCGTTGGCCAAGGGGTTCGTCTGGGGCCAGGATCTGGGCGGTTCGGACGAGACGATCGTTTCGAAGCTGCACGAGCGGCCGGTATTTGTGACCCACTACCCTCGCGAGGCCAAGGCGTTCTACATGCGCCAGGACCGGAAGCGGCCGGCGGTGGTGGAGAACTTCGACATGCTGGCCCCGGAGGGCTACGGCGAGGTGATCGGCGGATCGGTCCGCGAGGAGGACCTGGACCGCTTGGCGGCGCGGATGGAAGAGGAGAAGCTGCCGCTCGAGCCGTACCAGTGGTATCTGGACCTTCGGCGGTACGGGAGCGTGCCGCACGGCGGTTTCGGGTTGGGCGTGGAACGGACGCTGGCGTGGATCTGCGGGATCAGGCACATTCGGGAGACGATCGCCTTTCCGCGGATGATGGGACGTATCTACCCGTAGGTGAAATCCGGCCGGTGCTGACACTACTAGCGATCATCAATTACGAACTGCTGCTTCGCAAGTGGCTGTATCTCGGGATGCTGGCGTTGCTGGTGCTCTCGAGTTTCGGCGCGCCGATTCCGGAGGACATACCGCTGCTGCTGGCCGGCTGCCTGTGCCGGCTGGGATACGGCCACTGGTTCTACGCGACGCTGGTGGGATTGGGCGGGGTGCTGTTCGGCGACATGCTGCTGTATTTTCTGGGCCGGCGTTTCGGGATGGGCGTGCTGAACATGCGTCCGTTCAACCTGCTGTTCACGCGGACTCACATCGCGCAGATGAAGCTGGTTTTCCGGCGATGGGGGCACTTTATCATTTTCTTCGGGCGGTTTTTCGCGGGCGTGCGTTCGGTGATGTGCGTGACGGCGGGCGTGTGCCAGGTTCCGGCGTGGAAGTTCATCCTGGTGGACGTTTCCGGCGCGATGGTGACGGTGCCGCTGCTGGTCGGGCTGGGCTGGCTGTTCAGCGCGAGCATCGCCAAGCTGACGGAAGGGATGCTGGCGGTCGAGCACGTGCTGGCGGGGCTGGCGGCGGCGGGGATCGCCGGCTGGATCATCTACATCCACCTGGCCAAGACCCGTCGCAAGGCGATTGTCCGGCGTCTGGCGGCGCCGCCGGCGTCCGAGGCGACGGGCAGCCAATCCGAGGGCAAGGAGGAGGTTGCCGACGATGCCGACTGCGCCCGTAATTGAGTACGAGTTGAGCGGCGAGTGGCATCGGATGGGCGGTCAGTTGGGCCGGGCCCAGGCCCTGGAGATTCGCCGGTTCAACGAACACTTTTTCGATTCGCCGATCAACCGGTTTCGGTTCGGGTCGCTGGAGCGGGTCTGGGAATACGCGGCGAAGGTGTCGCGGGTGCTGGAGGAGTTCAGCGGCTGTGCGTTTCATTTCCTGCGCGGGATGGCGGAAGGGGCGTCGCTGCCGATGGAGCGGGTGGTGGCCCAGGCCTGCGCGCCGGAGCTGACGCACATCGCCGGCGAGTCGGACTTCGCGGCGATCGGATGCACGGCGTGCGGCGTCAGTTCGTCGGTCAGCACGACGCAGAGCGCGCTGCTGGCTCAGAATTGGGATTTCAATTTCGATCTGCCCGCCTGGTACGTGCTGCGGCTTCGCCCGCCGCTGGACGAGCCGGCGCGGGTGATGGTGGGCATGGGTGCGGTGTTCGCGTGCTGCGGCGTGAGCGGAACGGGACTGGCGGCGACGTTCACCTCATCGGGGCACCTGCCGCCGGTTCGGCCGACGGCGGGACTGCCGGTGACCGCGCTGGTGCTCGAGGTGTTGGGCAGCCAGGATTTCGACGAGGCGATGGGCGTGGCGGTGGCGCTGCCGCGGGCGGGATCGTTCAACATGATGGTGACCGAGGAGTACACCCGCAACGCCCTGGTCGAGGCGACACCCAGACGGGTGGAGATCATCGACGGCAAAGAGACGCTGGTCGCGGGCAACCACTTTCAGCACCCGGCGATGGTGGCCAGGACGGCGCAGGACCTGACGCCGCCCGACCGGGCGGGCAGGGAGTTCGCCCGCAGCAGCGTGCTTCGGGCTGAGCGGTTTGAGGATTTGCTGGCGAACCGGCCGTCGAATGGGCTGACGCCGGAGGCGCTGATGGGGTGCCTCAAGGACCACGCGAACCATCCGCTGTCGATCTGCTGCCACGAGGAAGAGACGCTGCTGCGGTTCCGCACCCAGGGTTCGGTGCTCTTGGAGCCGGCGGCGCAGGCGCTGCGGTTCTGTTCGGGCCAGCCGTGTTGCGGACGGTTCGAGACGTATCCGTTGTGACGGAAGCTGTCGGCATGGACGTCAACGATTTCCTTCAGACGATGCAGCGGCGGGGCGAATATCGGGACCAGATCGCCCACATCCGGGAGATTCCGGCCCGCGAGGCGCGGTACGGCATGCCGCGGGAGCCGCTGCCCGAGGCGATCGCCGACGCCCTGTCGCAGGAGAAGATCGAGCGGCTCTACGAGCACCAGAGCCTGTCGGTGGACATGGCCCGATCCGGGCGCGACCTGATGATCGTGACGGGCACCGCCTCGGGCAAGACGATGTGCTACAATCTGCCGGTGATCGAGACGCTGCTGTCGGACCCGTCGGCGCGGGCGATGTACATTTTTCCGACCAAGGCTCTGGCCCAGGATCAGCTTGCCCGCTTGAAGCGGTGGGCGGGTTACAACGAGGCGCTGAAGCAGGCGGTGCGTCCGGCGACCTACGACGGCGATACGCCCTCGTCGCAGCGGACCAGGATTCGCAAGCAGGCCAGCATCATCCTGACCAACCCGGACATGCTGCACCAGGGGATTCTGCCGTACCACGCCAAGTGGAGCGAGTTTTTGCGGAACCTGCGGTGGCTGGTGATCGACGAGATGCACATCTACCGCGGGATTTTCGGCTCGCAGGTTGCCAACGTGCTGCGCCGGCTGGACCGGGTGCTGGAGTTTCACGGGGCCGAGTGCCGTTACATCGGCTGTTCGGCGACGATCGGCAATCCGCAGGAGTTGGGTGAGCTTCTGACGGGCCGGAAGCTCGATGTGATCGAGAAGGACGGCTCGCCGCGGGGCAAGAAGTACTTCGTACTGTGGAACCCGCCGTTCGTGGATGACGGTCGGGTGGTGCGGCGGTCGGCGAACATCGAGGGCAAGCGGCTGTTCACCGAGCTGGTGCGAAGCGGCGTACAGACCATCGTATTCACCCGGGCCCGGGTGGTGGCTGAGCTGATCTACAAGTACGCGGTCGAGGAGTTCCGGCAGCACAACGAGAACGAACTGGGCAAACGGATCAAACCGTATCGCGGCGGCTTCCTGCCGGAAGAGCGGCGGCAGATCGAGCAACAGCTCTTTTCGGGCAAGCTGATGGGCGTCAGCGCGACGACGGCGCTGGAGTTGGGGATCGACGTGGGCAGCCTCGACGCGGCGGTGCTGGTCGGTTACCCGGGCACGGTCAGTTCGGCATGGCAGCAGGCCGGCCGGGCCGGACGGCGATCGGAGCAGTCGTTGGCCATCCTGGTGGCGTACAACGATCCGATCGACCAGTACCTGATGCACCATCCGGACTATTTCTTCTCGCGGAACGTCGAGCGGGCGATCGTCGATCCGTCCAATCCGCACATCCTGGCCAGCCAGTTGGCGTGTGCGGCGTTCGAGCTGCCGCTGGCGACCCACGACGGGCATTTCTTCGGGCCGAAGTTCGCCTCCACGCTGGAGGCCCTGGCGGGCGAGGAGGGCCAGCTTCGCCGGATCGTCGACCGCTGGTACCACGCCAGCAGCACATTCCCAGCCGCCCACGTAAATCTGCGGACGATCAGCGAGAGCAGCTACGCCGTGGTCGACGCGTCGGGCAAAGAGAACCAGGTAATCGGCAGCATTGACAGCACCTCAGCTCCGGAACAGCTCTATCCGGGAGCGGTCTACCTGCACGAGGGGCGAAGCTACGTGGTGAGCGAGTTGGACCTGGCCACGCGGGTGGCGATGGTCAAACCCGCTGAGGTCGACTACTACACCCAGCCGGTGCTGCACAGCCGTTCGGAAATTCTGGCCGATGAGGCCCAGGCGACCGGCCCGTGCGGTGCGGTCACATTCGGACGGGTCAAAGTAATCTGGCAGACGGTTGCGTTCAAGAAACTCAAGTTTTACACGATGGAGGTTGTCGGCCAGGACGCCCTGGACCTTCCGGAGTTGGACCTGGACACCCGCGGCCTGTGGTTTCTGCCGGATGAGTCGATCTGGGACGAGGTCCGCGACGCCGGTTACGTGCCCATCCAGGCCCTCAGCGGCCTTCGCAACCTGATGATCTGGTCATTGCCGATTTTGGCCATGTGCGACCCGCAGGACATCGGCGGGCAGATTAACGTCAACCGCTTCCAGCGGCCGGCGATCATACTTTATGATCGTTATCTGGGCGGTTTAGGATTCTCCCGCCGCGGGTTCGACGAGTTCGAGACGCTGCTGAAGCTGGCCCACCAGATCGTGGCCGAGTGCACGTGTGAGGGCGGTTGTCCGTCGTGCGTGGGCCTGCCGCTGTTGCGGGCTCCGATCCATCAGGACCCGGACCTTCAGGGGCGCCCGGAAATCCCGGACAAGGAGGGGACGCTATTTCTGCTGGAACGGTTCCGGGAGCGGGAGTGGCGGATGTGCTGACCAGACGCAGCGAGGGCCGATCGGGGCGGAGGCAGTTTCCTGTTGACGTATCCTGCGTGCGGCCTTAAGATCGGGCGCGACACGGGAAGGAATATCGGCCCAGCTCCCCTGCTGTTGCCGGAGGAGATTTGATGAAACGGATACTCGTGCAGGTCGTGCTGCTCATCATGGTGATGATGACCTGGGGCTGTACGTCTTCGGAGATCTTAAATCTGCTGGCATCGATCAGACTCGGCGGCGGCAGCGGCAGCAGCGGCGGCTGCAGCAGTTGCGGCTGGTAGAGGGGTCCGCCGTGCGCGAGACGGTCGAGAGGCCGCAGCGGAATAGCGACGATCAAGCCGTGGATGGATGGTCAGGTTGAATTGCCCTTTAGTTGGAGAAACGCTATGAAGAAGCTTTTGGGTATCGCGTTGCTGGGCGTAGTGATGGTGACCGGGGGCTGCTCGCCTTCGACGATCCTGAGCCTGCTGATGTCATTCGTATTCGGCGGCGGCGGCTGCAGCAGTTGCGGCTAGAGGCGGTTTCCCTCCTGAAAGAAACGGACCGGGCAGCCACGACAGTGGCGGTTCGGTCTTCTTTTTTTGCGGCGGCGGTTTTGGTGAAGGGTTGACGTTTGAGGGTCCGATAATTAAGCTGTGGGTATGGTAGGCCCAGATTGCACTTTTTTCGGAGGAAAGCCATGAAGAAGCTGTTGGGTATTGCGGTATTGGGTGCGGTGGTGTGCAGCGGCTGTGCGACGTTGCCGGCGGAAACGAACAGCATGATCTCTTCGCTGATCCTGAACCTGATCATGGGATTCCTGACCGGTGGGATGACCGGCATCTAGCATCGCTTCGACAGTAAGAGGGCCGGCCGGTGGATCCGCGATCCATCGGCCGTTTTGTTTGGTGGCGCGGCGTGCCGGTCAGGCCTGCGGGTAGTTGCCTTCCTTTCGCCAGACGTCGAGGATCCGTTCGTAGCGGCTCAGACGCATGCCGGTGTAGACGCAGTTGGAGGTTGAGAAGATGTAGCCGCCGCCGGGCATGCCGTGCCGCAGAGCGTAGCGGGCGCTTTCGGCGCACTCGGCTTCGGTGCCGGTATCGAGCAGGCCGCAGTTGACGTTGCCGACCAGGCAGACCTGCTTGCCGTAGCGGCGTTTGACGTCGGCGATGTCGACGCCGCCCTGGGGGTCGAGGCTGTGGAGGGCGTGCGGACGGCACTGGATCAACTGGTCGATGATGGGCATGATGTTGCCGTCGGTGTGCTTGATGGTGTAAAGGCCCATGTCACGGTAGGCCTTGATGAGCTTTTCAAGATAGGGCGCGACGAACTCGCTGAACTGCCGCGGCGAGAGAAACGGACCAGTGTTGAAGCAGTAGTCGGCGCAGAGGGCCATGCCGTCCAGCGGGCCGTCGGCGAAGTAGGTTTCCGCATCGCGGATGGCGTTGTCGACGCGCTCGGCGGCTTCGCGTTTGACGCCCTCGGGATCGTCGCCGAGTCGGCAGGCGAATTCGAGCATGCTGTCGCCGCCGGGCACACTGAAGGTGGCGTCGCCGTGCTTCATGAGGAAGAACTTCTCGCCGGTCTTCTCGCGAATGATCTGGGCCTGGCGGCGGAATTCCTCGGACGAAACGGCGCCGGAGAGGAAAATGGCGGAGTGCTCGAAGCGTTCAGCCGATTGGATCAGGACGTCGGCCATGTCGCAGCGGTGCAGTTCGCGTTCCGTTTCGGTCATCTGGCCCCACTGGTGGTAGTTGCGGTGTTCCGGGTGGACCTTGCCGAAGACTTCCATGGTCAGATAGAAGCGCAGCTCGAAGTGCGGCACACGGCCCGGAGGCTGCTTGCCCTCGAGGGCCATGATGAACTTCTCACGCGGGGTCAGGGGCATCGCTTGGTTCTCCATCACTGCCTTGGGTCGGTCTTCGGCGTACTATAGCCGTGGGTGCAAAACGGTGCAAACCAAATGTCAGGGCTATTCGCCGCGGTATTTGACGACCAGGAAGGTGGTGGCGGGATCGGGTCCGGGATTGCTGATCGAGTGGTTCACGTCGGCTGAGTAGTGCACCGAATCGCCGGCTGCAAGGTTCACCTCGTGGTCCAGCGAACGGACGGTGATCCTTCCCGAGGCGACGCAGAGGATCTCCTCGGTGTTGTGGAAATGCGGATCGCTGTCGAGGCTGCCGCCGGGCGCCAGGTCGATCTGGTAGAACTCGACGTCTTTTTCGAGATTGAGGGGCGAGAGGGTCCGGACGGTGCACCGCTGATCGCGGCTGAAGAGGTAGCGTTCGTCGTCGGCTCGGATGACCTGGAAGCGGTGTCGGACGCGGGCGTCTTCGAGCAGTTCGGAGAGATCGACGTGCAGGGCCCGGGCGATCTTCCAGACCACAGCGACGGTGGGATTGGCCTTTTCCTGTTCGATCTGGGAGAGCATGGCCGCGCTGACGCCGCTGAGGCGGGCGAGTTGTTCGAGCGAGAGCCCAGCCTTTTTACGGTGCTTCTTGACCCGCTGGCCGATCCGAAGGGCGGACTGGTCGCCTTTGGACGGGTCGGTCATGCCTTGGCGTCCTGCTGGTCCTGTCCGTCGGACTTGGGTCTGCGGGCGATGCCGTCGCCGAGCTTGCGGATGAACGACTGGTAGAACTGCATGGCCACTGCGTACTCGGCCTGGACGACCTCATCGGCTCCGACGCGGGCCACCTGCAGGCCGGCTGAGGCGTACTGGGTGCGGGCCACGATGTAGATTTTGGGGTTCACCCGGCGGGCGATGATGGTGGCTTCGAGAACGGCCTGCTCGTCCGGCACGGTCAGGGCCAGGACGGCGGCGCGTTCGACGCCGGCCTCGCGAAGGGTGTTCTCCTCGCGGATATCGCCCTCGATGATGCTGGCGCCCAGGTCCCGCTGGACCGCGACGGTGCGCGGATTTCGCTCGACCACCACGAACGGCACGTCATGCCGGCGGAACACGTCGGCTACGAACCGCCCGGCCAGGCCGTAACCGGCGATGATCACGTGGCCGATCTTGCCGAGATCGATGGGCGAGTTGGGCAGTTCGGGTAGCCGCGTGACCAGCACGGTCGCCCCTTCGGGCCATTCCACGGAGGTCTCAAGTATGATCCGGCCGTCTTTGTATATCCCGGAGATCTGATCCATACGCACGTTTCCTCCAAGGGCAATGCTGACTGCCGTACCCTATGGACAAATATCGGCTACTTCATCGACTCGGTCCACGCCTTGGCCGACTGGTTGCGATAGCGATCCGGTTCGCGTTTCAGGTAGTCGCTGTGCACGGCGGTGACCTCGGTGAACCGCAGCGAGTAGTGCTCGATCCCGTCGGAGGCCAACTGGTCGCTGATCTGCCGGTCAAGCGGTAGAATCGTGTCGCGCAGGCGAGCCCAGGCGCCGGCGTCGGCGGCCTCGACGGCCGCGAGTTGCTCGCGGTACACCCTGGCCGCGGGCCAGTCGATCCGGGCGTTGACGTACCAGTGGAAGACCCGCTGAAGCTTGCTGAGCCACAGTTCCAGCGACGGGTCGAACCGGATGCACGTGCCGACGAAGTAGTTGTCGAGCCGGCGGAACCGGTCCATGTCGATCAGACCCGCCGCCTCGGCCAGCTTGTAGCTCTCGGTGCCCGGGAACGGGTAGAACACGCTCCAGCGCATCCGGCCCGGGCGGACCCGCACCATCAGGTCGATCGTCTCGTTCATCTGGCCGGCCGTCTCGCCGGGCATGCCGATCATCAGGAACGCGCTGCCGTGCAGGCCGAACCGCCGGCACAGCTCGAAGGCCTCGGCGATCTGATCGTTGGTCATGTAGCGTTTCAGGAAACCGCGCCGCAGGGCGTCCGAGCCGCTCTCGACCCCGAACTTGACGATCCGGCACGGCGAGTCGGCCAGGGCTTTGGCGCAGCGGTCGTTGAACGCCTGGACGTGGGCGTTAACCACGTAGGGAATGGTCAGGCCGAACTCGCGGTAGGCGCGGGCGAACCGCTCGACCCAGTCCGTATCGAGGGTGAACAGGTCGTCGTCGAAAATGACGGTCTCGAGGCCCGGATGGCGCTCGGTGAGCTGGCCGACCTCGCGGATCACCCGCTCGACCGGGTACCGCCGCAGATAGCAGCGGCGCGGATGGCCCTGCCCGGCGTACAGGCTCGATATCTCGTGGTTGAAGCAGTACGTGCAGCGGTACGGACAACCGCGGCTCGAGAGCATGCTCATCCAGCCGTTCTTGCAGGAAAGCAGGTGGTCCAGGTCGAAGATCTCGTAGTCTTCCGGAGCCAGGGTGTCCAGGTCCGGGTATGGGCCCAGCTCGCCGACCCGGTAGCTGCCGTCGGCCATCCGCAGGGCCAGGTTGTCGATGTCGCCGAGCTGCCCGCCGTTTTCCAGGGCGTCGACCAGGTCCGGCAGCATCCGGTCGCACTCGCCGTAGCCGATCATCTCCCAATAGCCTTCGTCGATCAACTGATCGAGGCACAGGCTGGCGTGGACGCCGCCGGCGATCTGGGGAATCTGCGGCAAGGCCTCGCGGATCGACCGGCTGATCTGCACCGCGTAAGGGTACTGCATCGTCTGGACGGAGAAGCAGACCAGGCCCGGATCGTAGGCCCGCACCTGCTCGACGATCTGGTCGGCGGTGGGCACCGGGTAGAGCTTCTCGTTGAGGTTCATCAGCCGCACGTCGTGACCGGCCGCTTTGAGCTGTCCGGACAGGCACGCCACGCCGTGATTGAACCCTTCTTCCGCGTTCAGGTTCGGATAGATCATCAGGATTCGCATATCGGGTATTGTACGCGTTGGCCCATCATTTGCCAAGGTGCGCCCGGGCCGCCGGGACGCGGGGCAAGAACCTTTCGGAAAACCGGTGGCACGCGGTTGGCGGACCGGCTACAATTGGGGTTCCCAGGGACGGGGCGGCTCAGTCGGGAAACCCGGAACCAGCTCGAAAGGGATCAAGGGCGATGCGAGCGACCGAAATCCGCGACTACTTCCGCGACAAGGCGACGTGGGTGGAATGGGACGGCCGGACGGTAGACCGGTTCGCCTACGGCAACGAAAACGTCACCGTCAAGGGGATCGCCGTCGGCTGGACCCTCACCCTGGAGATGGCCAGACAGGCCGCTAAGGCCGGGGCGAACCTCTTTATCACGCACGAATCGATCTTCTACAGCGGGTATCGATCGGAACCGGCCGAGCCCGCGCAGGTGGAGCGCGACCGCCAGAGGAAGGCCCGCGAGTTGGACCGTCTGAAGCTCACCGTGCTCCGCTGCCGCGACACGTGGGACCGGTTTCCCAGCGTCGGGATCCCGGACACCTGGATTCGCTTCCTCGGCTTTGAGGACTACCGCCGAGCCCCGCAAAGCTTCTACGCCCGGGCCAAGTTGCCCTCGACCACGGCGGCCACGCTGGCCAAGCGGATTCTCAAAAAGGTCGCTCCGCTGGGGCAGCAGTACGTCGAGGTGTTCAACCCCGCTGTCAAGGTCTCCAGCCTGTGCGTGGGCACGGGCAGCATCACGGAACTGCCGCTGATGCGCGAAGAGGCCAAAGCCGACTGCTACCTGGTCACCAACGACGGATCGCGGACCTCGACCACGGAACTGCACGCGACGGACCTGAAGATCCCGCTGATCCGGGTGGACCACGCGACGTCCGAGCTTCCGGGCATGATGGCCCTGGCCGATCACCTGGCTGAGGCCTTCCCGGGCGTTCCGGTCAAGTACATCCCCTACCCGTGCCCGTACAAGCTGATCGCCGGAGGCAAGTGAGGCACTGGTTACGGCATAAAATTCTTCCCGCGTGATGGCCGGCGGCTTATAATTGCTGTTTCTATTTCTGGATTTCAGCGGCCGTCGGATCAGGAAATGCATCGGATTGCAGTCATCAACCAGAAAGGCGGGGTCGGCAAAACGACCACGGTGGCGAACCTGGGCCCGGCGATCGCCCGGGCGGGATGGCCCGTGATCGTGGTGGATCTGGACCCGCAGGCGAACCTGACCACGCACCTGGGGGTCGAGCCGCGGCCCGAGACGCCGAATATCTACCACGTTCTCTCGCAGCAGAAGAGCCTGGCTGAGGTGCTGGCGAAGGTGGACGAGAACCTGTGGCTGGCCCCATCCAACATCGACCTGGCCGCCGCTGAGGTCGAGCTTTCCAGCGTGGTCGGGCGCGAGGTCATTCTCCGCGACGCGGTTGAGGAGTGCGGCGACGATTACAAGTTCATGTTCATCGACTGTCCGCCGTCGCTGGGAATTCTGACCCTCAACGCCCTCTGTGCCGCCGATGAGGTGTTCATCACGCTTCAGCCGCATTTTCTGGCCCTCCAGGGCCTGGGCAAGCTGCTGGAGACGGTGCACCTGGTGGCCAAGCGGATCAACCACCGCCTGAAGGTCAGCGGCGTGGTGCTGTGCATGTACGAGAGCGGCACCAAACTGGCCAACGAGGTGCTGGCGGATCTGGAGCGGTTCATCGAACAGAGCCGCGGCCAGCCGGTCCCGTGGGCGGAGGCGGTGGTCTTTCAGAGCCGCATCCGCCGCAACATCAAGCTCGCTGAGGCCCCCAGCTTCGGGATGGACATCTTCGGCTACGCCCCGCAGAGCAACGGGGCTGAGGACTATGCCGCCCTCAGCCGGGAGGTTCTGGCCCACTACGGTTACCCGGCGCGGCCCATCGGGCAGCCGTCCGGTCCGGCCGCTTCGGCTTCGTCCGCCCCGGAGTCGGACGAAGCCGAAGCCGTCGAGGGCCTGCGGCCCGAGGAGGCGGAACCCCTGGTCCACGCCCCACTGCCCAGCCAGCCCCCTAACGCTGAGCCGCGACCCGCAGCGGACCGGCCCGTGGAGAACCCGGATGAACAGCCCCCCACCGAGCCGAAAACGGCGGATCAGGGCAGCCCTGATCGCCTACCTGACGGTATGGGCGGTCCTGACCCACTGGCCTAACCCCGGGCCCCTGCCGCCCATTCCCGGCGGGGACAAGACCATCCACATGATCGGCTACCTGATCGCGGGAATCCTGCTGATGGCGGTCCCCGGACCGCCCTGGCGTCCGCGGCATCTGCTGTATTCAGCGGGACTTATGGCCTTTGCCGCGTGCGACGAGGCAACCCAGGCCCTGGTCAATCGCGGACCCTCCATTCACGATTTTGCCGCGGACTGCCTGGGAGCGGCCATCGCCGCGGGGTTGGCATTGACATTCTGGATGAGCCGCAAACCGTGCTGTTCAAACAACTTACCGTAGCTTCGGGATCGCGGCGGATGGTTCGTTTTCTGTTGACGGACAAGGGGGAACGGCATACACTTTGCATTGTTCCGAAAGGAAGACTTTTTCCCGGCCGATCACAGTCCGGAGGCGTATAAGCATATACTATTATGAAGAATGACAAGAGCCTGATTGCGGTTTCGAAGCGGCTGTTCTTTCAGGGGCTGGCTGCGCTGCTGCCGACCCTCATTACAATTGTTATTTTAGTAAAGTTATTTTCATTTGTAAATGACAACTTCGGTCGTCACATCGGCCGGGGCCTGACGTACAGCGCAGCGTGGGCGTTTCCGCATCTGATCGTGAGCGCGGATGAGGGGCTTAACGCGGAACAGAGCAGCCAACGGGTCGAGGCCCTGGCGAACAGTTGGCAGATGTCGTTGGTCGGCTTTCTGGTCGCCATCGTGCTGGTGTGCGTCCTTGGTTTTCTGTTGGCCAGCTTCATCGGTCGACGGCTATGGCGTTCGCTGGAAACCACGCTGGTGCAGTTGCCGGTCATCAAGCAGATTTACCCGTACGTCAAGCAGGTCACGGACTACGTGTTCGGCGAGCGGCGGGTGGAGTTTTCGCAGGTGGTCGCGGTGCAGTATCCGCGCGTCGGGATCTGGTCGATCGGGTTCGTGACGGGCCCGGGCATGCGGGCCATCAGGGAGTCCGAGGGTGAAGAATTTGTATCGGTATTCGTGCCGTCGAGTCCCACGCCGGTGACCGGATACGTGATCACAGTGCCGCGGAAAGACACGGTCGATCTGCCGATCACAATCGATCAGGCTTTCCGGTTCATCATCAGCGGCGGGGTGATCACGCCGGACGTCAAGCTTCCGACGCGGGAGGAGTCGAGCCGGGATTCGGACATTCAGGAGAGTCAGCCGGTGATGGCGGACCGGGCCGAGCGGGCCTAGCCGCGTTGTCAAATGGAACCACGGGTCACCTATTGTAGGAGGAATGCCGGTGCAGGTGAGCATTGTTGGACGACATATGGACGTGCCGGAGAGTTTCAAGGAATACGCTGAGACCAAGCTGGCCAAGCTTCCGCGGGTCTTTGACCGGGTGATGATGATCGAGGTGATCCTGGAGGGCCAGGCCTCGCAGAAATCCGTGGAGATTCTGGTTTCGGCCGCTGGGCACAGCGACTTCGTGGCCCGCGAGGAGGGCGATGACGTGTTTGCCTGCTTCGACCTGTGCCACGACAAGATCGATCATCAGCTTCGTCGATACAAGGAGAAGATTCGCAATCGCAAGCACCCGGAACGGCCCGGAGCGGGCGGAAGCTAGAGAGTCTCCGCCCGAGTTGATCGCGCCGAGCGACCCAAGGATCGATAAAAGTCGGCCGGATTAGGTTTGCCTTGCGGCGCAGGCTCTGTTTAACTGGTGATTAAGGTTCGCCCAACGGGAACCGAAATGAATGATGCGGCACCGCACGGCAAGAGCTTGGCGGCCCGCAATCCAGCGATAGTGAGGATTTGTAAATGAAACTTGCGGACATTGTGGCGAAGGATGCGATTATCGCCGATCTCCAGGCTCAGGATCGAGACGGCATCATCAAGGAGATGGTGGAAAAGCTGGTGGCGGCAGGGAAGATCAGCCAGGAGCATGCGGGGGACATCATCAAGTCGATCGTCAAGCGGGAGAAGCAGGGCAGCACGGGGTTTGGCAAAGGCGTGGCGGTTCCGCACGTCAAGCACGAGTCGATCAAGTCGCTGGTGGCGGGCATCGGCCGCAGCGGTTCCGGGATCGATTTTGCCGCGCTGGATCGCGCCCCGGTCTACATTGTGGTGCTGCTGCTGAGTCCGCAGGACCGTCCGGAAGAGCATCTCCAGGCGATGGAGACGATTTTCCGCCATCTTCAGCGGGACACATTCCGCAAGTTCCTGCGCCAGGCCCAGACGGTGGACCAGATTTACGACCTGGTGAAGGAAGCGGAGGAGATCGCGGCCTGAACGGCGGCGCAAAAGCCGAGGAATCGCGGTGCGGGAATCGGAACGGGACATCTCGGATCAGAGGTTTTCCGGGTCAGGACGCAGCGACGGGGAGATGCCGGTGAACTTGACCAAAAGCGGATCGATGAACAAGGAAAAGGACAACCAGGTTGTCGGGCGGGTGCGGATCATCAACAAGATGGGTCTGCACGCCCGACCGGCCATGCAGATGGTGGACCTCTCAAACAAGTTTTCGAGTCGGATCCGCATCTGCAAAGACCGTCAGTGCGTCAACGCCAAGAGCATCATGGAACTTCTGCTGCTGGCGGCGTGCGACGGAACGGAATTGACGATCCAGGCGGAAGGCCCGGATGCGGCGGACGCGGTGGACGCCCTGACCAAGCTGGTGGAGAGCAAGTTTGACGAGGAGTAGGACGCACCTTCGACGCGGCCGCGTCGGCCGAGGCAGGGCGACCGGCGCCTCATTCAACGGAATTTTCTTTTAGGCCATGGATATCAAGAAAGGTGTTGCGGTTTCTCCCGGAGTGGCGATCGCCGCGGCGGTGGTGCTGGACACGCAGGAATACCGCGTGTCCCAGCGGCGGATCGCCCCAGGCGATGCGCCCAAGGAACTGGAACTGCTGCACCAATCGATCGAGAAATCGATCCAGGAACTTCGGGACCTGCGTGCGCAGGTGGCCCAGAAGCACGGCGAGGAGACGGCCAGCATCTTCGATTTCCACCTGGCGATCCTGCAGGATACGCACGTTCGCCAGCGGATGGAGCAGTCGATCCTGGAGGAATTCTCCTCGGCCAGCCACGCGGTCAGCGTCGAGATGCGCCGCCACGTCAAGGACTTCCTGGAGATCAAGGACCAGTACTTCAGCGAACGGGTCAAAGACGTCTACGACGTGATGAAGCGTCTTCAGCGGCACCTGGTCGGCGGCCGCAAGGAGGACCTCGGCAAGATCTCGCACGAGTCGATCGTGATCGCCCACGACCTGACCCCGTCTCAGACGGCCAGCCTCGACCGGCGTTACGTCCAGGCGTTCGCCACCGACATGGGCGGCATGACCAGCCACACCGCGATCGTGGCCCGGGCGTTGGGCATTCCGGCGGTGGTCGGCCTCAACGACATCACCGCCGCCGCCACCGCGGGCGATACGATCATCGTGGACGGCAACCGCGGCGTGGTGATCGTCAACCCCGACGAGCAGACCCTCGAACAGGTCCGCCAGCAGCAGGAGGAGTTCATCCGCCTGGAACACGACCTGGTCGAGATGCGCCATCTGCCGGCGGTGACCCGGGACGACGTGCGAATCCGCCTGCTGGGCAATATCGAGTTTCCCTACGAGGTCGAAGAGTGCATCGCGCACGGGGCCGAAGGCATCGGGCTCTACCGGACCGAGTTCCTCTACCTGAGCCGGGAAAAGGAACCGACCGAAGAGGACCACTACGAGGCGTACGTCAGAGTCCTCGAGACGGCGGGCGAGCGCGAAGTGACCATTCGGACGCTGGACCTCGGAGCGGACAAGTACACGCAGGAGCGCAGCCGGGAACCGGAGCGCAACCCGTTCCTCGGATGCCGGTCCATCCGGTTCTGTCTCCAGAACCAGCACGTGTTCAAGCCGCAGTTGCGGGCCCTGCTGCGGGCGTCGGTGGTCGGCAACATGAAGATCATGTTCCCGCTGATCACCAACCTGATGGAGCTTCGCCAGGCCAAGATGATTCTCAACGACGTGGTCGAGGACCTGGAGGAGGAGGGCATCGACTTCCGGCGGGACATTCCGCTGGGCGTGATGATCGAGACTCCGGCGGCGGCGTTGAAGGTGGCGCAACTGGCCCGCGAGGTGGACTTCTTCAGCATCGGGACCAACGACCTGGTCCAGTACACGCTGGCGGTCGATCGGGCCAACGAGCGGGTGGCCGGGTTGTACAGCCCGACGGACCCGGCGGTGATTCGGATGATCCGCGACGTGATCCGCCAGGCCCAACGGCTGGGCGTGGACGTCTCGCTGTGCGGCGAGATGGCGGGCCAGCCCGAGTACGCCCTGCTGCTGTTGGGATTGGGGCTTCGGAATTTCTCGATGACTTCGCGATCGATTCCGGAGATCAAGAAGATCGTTCGCTCGACGACGATGGAGCACGCCCAGTCGATCGCGCGTCGGGTCATGCGGTTTGAGACGGACCGGCAGGTGACCAACTATCTGCGCGAGGAGGCCCGCAAGCTTCTGCCGGGGCTTTTCTGACCGCGCCGGAGGCCTGGGCGGTCAGATGGGCGCACAGACGGAATTGACAGGATCAGGGACGGTCGGGCAATGACAAACGAGGGCGGATCAGCCGCTGGAGTCCGGATCGCCTACGGCGAGTTCTCGCTGGGCGGTCCGTTGCGGTTCCTCTCGCACCAGGAGTTGATGGACTGCTTTTCGAGGGCGCTGGTTCGCAGCGGATCGCCGGTGGCCTTTTCGAAGGGGTTTAACCCCCGGCCGAAGGTGAGCCTGCCGCTGCCGCGTTCGGTGGGCATGGCGTGCGAGACGGACCTGGTGCGGATGGAGTTGGAGGGCGAGGCGGATCCGGAGGCGTTGCAGGATCGCTTGGCCGGCGCGTTGCCGGAGGGCATGACGCTGCGGCGGGTCTGGATCACGGCGTCGAAGACCTTTCCACAGGTCGAGGCGGTGGAGTGGGAAATCGACGTAACGGGCCTGGCGACGGAGGCTTTAGAGGCGCGTTGCCGGGAAGTGATGGCGGCCGAGCGGTGGCCCATCGAGCGGAAGTCGCCCAAGATGGATCGCCCGGCGCCGTTGGACCTTCGCCGATTTGTGCTGGACCTTCGGCTGGAGGACGGACGGTTGCGGGCGCGACTGGCGGTCGGCCCGGAAGGGAGCCTGCGGCCCGGCGAACTGGCCGAGGCCTTGGGTCTGGATGCGGCGTTGGGAACGTCGCGGATCACCCGGACCGCCATCGAGTGGAAAAACAAGGGATTCTTTGACATGCAGCGGGTCGCGTAGGTCAAGGCTTCGGGACGGATCGGACCTTCGGGTCGGCCGTCGGGCCTTGCCGGCGCGAACGGAACGGAGGACGTTTTGAGCAAGTTAATGCTGATCAATTTCATACGCGGCGAGGAGTGCCGGATCGCCGTGCTCGAGGACAGCCGCCTCGAGGAGCTTTTTACCGAGCGGGCTTCGGCAAGCTCGTACGTGGGCAACATCTACAAGGGCCGGGTGACGAACGTCGAGCCGAGCATCCAGGCCGCGTTCATCGACTTCGGGTTCGAGAAGAACGGGTTTCTGCACATCTCGGACCTGCATCCCCAGCACTTTCCCAAGAGCGAGGGCGACGCCAAGGAGCGCGTGGGCAAGAAGACGCCGCGGCGCGACCGGCCGCCCATCCAGCACTGCCTGCGGCGCGGCCAGGATGTGATCGTCCAGGTGACCAAGGAAGGCATCGGCAGCAAGGGCCCGACCCTCACGACCTACCTGAGCATTCCCGGCCGGTACCTGGTGATGATGCCGGGCATGAACCGCCTGGGCGTCTCGCGGAAGATCGAGGACGAGGAGCTGCGCAAGAAGATGCGCAAGGCGGTGGCCGACCTGAACCCGCCGTCGAGCATGGGCTTTATCATCCGGACCGCGGGGATGGACCGCAGCAAGCGCGAGCTGCAGCGGGACCTGAACTACCTGGTGCGGTTGTGGAAGGTGGTGCAGAACCGCCTGCGGAGCGCCAAGGCCCCTTGCGAGCTCTACCAGGAGTCCGACATCGTCACGCGGACGATCCGCGACGTGTACACGCCGGACATCGAGAAGATCGTGGTCGACGACGAGGAGATCGCGGCGAAGGTCCGCGATTTTCTGAGCATCGTGATGCCGCGGCACCAGGACCGCGTGACCATCTACGACGGCAAGGTGCCGCTGTTCCACAAGTACGGCCTGGAGGACCAGATCGCCCAGATCAACAACCGCCGCGTGGAGCTGCGCAGCGGCGGGTTCCTGGTGATCGATCAGACCGAAGCGCTGGTGGCCATCGACGTCAACAGCGGCAAGTTCCGCGAGCCGGCCGATCCGGAGCTGATGGCTTTGGAGATCAACCTCGAAGCGGTCAAGGAGTTGACCCGCCAGCTTCGCCTTCGCGACATGGGCGGGGTGGTGGTGATCGACTTTATTGACATGCGGATGGACCGGCACTGCCGCGAGGTCGAGCGCCATCTGCGCGATGAGATGAAGAAGGACCGGGCCAAGAGCAAGACGCTGCGGATGAGCCAGTTCGGCATCATCGAGCTGACCCGCCAGCGGATGCGCAAGTCGCTGGAGCGGTCGATTTCGCAGGACTGCCCGCACTGCGACGGATCGGGACAGGTTCGCACCGTTGAGTCGGTGGGCCTGGACGTGATGCGGATGGTCCAGTTGGCCATGTTCAACCAGCAGGTCTCGCAGGTGAAGGTCAAGGCCGCGCCCAAGGTGTGCGAGTACCTGCAGAACCGCCGGCGGCGGGCCCTGGTGCAACTGGAGGAGGAGACGGGCAAGCGGGTGGAACTGCTGATCGATCCGGCCATCCGGTCGGACCGCTATGAGATCGTCTGCTTTGACGAACGGCAGAACGAGGTGAACATTCTGACGATCGCGGAGGCGGCCAAGGAGCTTCAGGAGAAGCGCGCGCCGCGCCGGCGGCATCGGCGGCGCGACAAGCACGTGCACGAGGAGCCGACGGTGGTCGAGGAGATGCAGAGCGAGATCGACGAGATCAAAGAGAGCGCCACGTCGAACGGGACGGAAGGAGCACCGGGTAAGTGACGCGAGCGGGCCGAGCGGCGGTCGGCTATCTGCGGCAGTGGATGGGGCATTTCGGCGCCCTGCTGACCTACCGCAACACGGTGATCTGCACCATGACGGTGTGCCTGGCGGCGATCGTATCGTACTACCAGGCCCCCTACTTCTGGGGACTCGGCGCCAAATGGCGGCCGTACCTGGTTCCGATGACCGAATTGTTCCACGCGGGCGTCTACGTGCTGCTGCCGCTGGCGACGCTGCCGTTGTTGCGCGAGCGGGACCGATTGGGCGTGCGGTGGGGCAACTGGCGGGTGTGGGTGGTGGACGTGGCGGTGGCGTACGCGGTGATCGCGGCGCTGATCGTGGTGTTCGGGCGGGGCGAGGACTTTCGGCGGATGTATCCGCAGTACAAGCCCGCGGGGGAATTCCTGAGCGTGTTCCTGTGGTTCCAAGCGGCCCAGTTGGCGTACTTCGTCGGCTGGGAGTTCCTGTTCCGCGGCTACATGCTGTTCGGCACAAAAAAGGAACTGGGCCCGCAGGTGGCGGTGATCCTGCAAGTGCTGCCGTTCGCCATTCTGCACTTGCGAAAGCCCGAATTGGAGGCGATCGGCTCGATTCTGGCCGGATTCTACCTGGGGGTGCTGGCCCTGCGGGCCAACAGCGTGCTGCCGTGCGCGATTCTTCACTTTTTGGCTGCCTGCACCATGGACGTCTGGGCGGTCATACAGAACCGCCTGGACGGGATCTGACCTTTCTCGCGTAAAGACATGAAGCCGAGCAGGATTAACCTTGACGAATTATATACGAAATGGATAAATTAGGGCGGTGGAGGCAGTGCCGTGCCGTCACGTACTGAGATCTAACACGTTGGTTGATCGTCATTTATAGATGAGGGACGACCATGAAGCTTGACCCGACGGTGATGAAGGACTGGCAGATCGCGGAGACCGCTGAGGAGCGGATCAAGGGGATCGAGCAGCTCGCCGAGGAGACGGGGCTGTCCGGCGACGAGTTGATCCCCATGGGCCGCAACCTGGCCAAGGTGGATTACATGAAGGTGCTCGAACGGCTGGGCGAGCGGCCTTCGGCGCGGTACGTCGACGTGACCGCGATCACGCCGACGCCGTTGGGCGAGGGCAAGACGACGACCACGATCGGGCTGGTCCAGGGTCTCGGCAAATTGGGCAAGAAGGTGGTAGGCGCGATCCGCCAGCCCAGCGGCGGGCCGACGTTCAATATCAAAGGTTCAGCGGCGGGCGGCGGGCTCTCGCAGTGCATCCCGCTCACGCCGTTTTCGATCCGCCTGACCGGCGATATCGACTCGGTGACCAACGCCCACAACCTGGCGATGGTGGCGTTGACCTCGCGGATGCAGCACGAACAGAATTACGACGACGCGCGGCTGGCCAAGAGCGGCCTAAAGCGTCTCGATATCGACCCGAACCGGGTGGGCATGAAGTGGGCGATCGACTTCTGCGCCCAGGCCCTGCGCAACATCACCATCGGCAAGGGCGGCAAGATGGACGGGCTGGAGATGGAGTCGGGATTCCAGATCTCGGTCTCCAGCGAGGTCATGGCGATTCTGGCCGTCTCGAAGAACCTGGCCGACATGCGCGAGCGGATGGGTAAAATCGTGGTGGCCCACAGCCGCCAAGGCAAGGAGGTCACCGCCGGCGATCTGGAGGTGGACGGGGCGATGACGGCGTGGATGGCCGACGCGATCAACCCGAACCTGCTGCAGACGATCGAAGGCCAGCCCGTGTTCGTCCACGCCGGGCCGTTCGCCAACATCGCGATCGGGCAAAGCTCGATTATCGCCGACGAGTTGGGCGTCAAGCTGGGCGAGTATCACGTGACCGAAAGCGGCTTCGGAGCGGACATCGGGTTCGAAAAGTTCTGGAACCTCAAGTGCCGCATGTCGGGCCTTCGGCCGAACGCGGTGGTAATCGTGGCCACCATCCGGGCCCTGAAGATGCATGGCGGCGGGCCGACGGTCAAGCCGGGCATTCCGCTTGACGAGGTCTACAGGACCGAAAACCTGGAGCTGCTGGAAAAAGGCTGCGAAAACCTGATCGCGCACATCGAGACGGTCCGCAAGAGCGGCGTGCGTCCGGTGGTGTGCATCAACAGCTTCTATACCGATACCACGGCGGAGATCGCGCTGGTCCGCAGGATCGCCGAGGGGCACGGGGCGTTCGCCGCGGTTTCGGAGCACTGGCTGCGAGGCGGCGAAGGGGCGCGGGAACTGGCGGAGGCGGTGATCGCCGCGGCCGAGGAGAGGAACGGCTTCAAGTTCCTCTACGAGCTTGAGACGCCGCTTCGCCAGCGCATCGAGTTGATCGCCAAAGAGGTCTACGGGGCCAAGGGCGTGACGTATTCCGATCAGGCGCTGGAGAAGGCCAAGGCGTTCGAGGCCGACCCGGCGTCGCGGAAGCTGGGCACCTGCATGGTCAAGACGCACCTGTCGCTCTCGCACGATCCGGACATCAAGGGCCGGCCACGGGATTGGGAGCTGCCGATCCGCGACATCCTGGTCTACCACGGCGCGGGTTTCGTCGTGCCGGTGGCGGGCGATATCAAGCTGATGCCGGGCACAGCGTCGGACCCGGCGTTCCGGCACATCGACGTGGACGTCAAGACGGGCAAGGTGCAGGGGCTGTTCTAGGCAAAGCGCCTGTCAGCGTCAAAGCCCCCTGCTCTCTCACGGTCACGGCTCTGTTCAGAGTCGCGTCAGTGGGAGTGGGCGTGGGCGTGAAGCTGCTTGCCGGTGGTGCCGGCGGCGAGTTCGGCGTGCAGGACCCCCTTCTCACGGGCCATGCGGTCGGCCAGCGACCTGATCTCGTGGGCCTTGCCGCGGACCATGATCATCTCGGCGCAGAGGTGTTCGTCGAGGTGAACATGGGTGGTGGCCAGGACTTTGCCGGCAAACTGGTGCTGTTGAGCGGTGAGGCGTTCGGTCAGGCCGCGGGCGTGATGGTCGTAGATCAGGGAGATCGTGCCGATCAGGACCTGGTCGCGGTCCCACTCCTGCTCGACGATCCGGTGGCGGATCAGATCGCGGACGAACTCCGAGCGGTTGCCGTACTGGCTCTGCGAGGTGAGCTTCTCCAAGCGGTCGAAGAGCGGTTTTTCGAGCGAGACGGTAAAGCGGACCACGTCGGACATGGCAACTCCTTTCGACGGCGACGGGCTTCGATCCCACAAGCCATTTTAGAGCAAGGGATTGCGCACTTCCAGAGGGGCGGGTGTTTTTTGCGAAAGATCGCGAGGAATGATCTTTACAGGCCGGGCGGTCCCTGGTAATATTTCGGCTACGTTCGTAATACTGCGGCGGCGTAGCCGCGGGGTTCGGGCGGGAAGGTACTCGGCCTTCGCAAGGGTCCAACCGAGAGGGAGAGAGACATGAGACGGGCAACTGGGATTCTGATGTGCGCGTGCCTGGCCGGCCTGCCGTCGATCGCGGCGGCGGAGACTCATTGGGACCTCCAGGCGACGGATTCGATGGGCGCCTCGACATGGAGCGGCTCGCATCCGTTCGTGCTGACGGGCACCATCCTGAACAACCCCGAGGACATGCTGGACGCAACGGCAAATTTCGTGCCGTGGGACGGTGGTGCAGGCCAGGGCCAGATGGGTGGGGAATGGCAGCTCTTCATTCAGGCCGACGAGCCGAGCGACCGAGGCGGAACCGCGCTGTGGATGGGGCAGAACTATGGCAACATGCTTTGGAATCACAGCAGCGATCTTAGTTACAGCGACACGGCATGGGAAGAAGAGATGCTGCGGCTGAATTATGACCCGAATACCGGCCATCAGTTTCGTCAGGGCGATCGCGTGACGGTGACGGCGAACTACTCAGCGTTCTACGGCGGCAAGCGAAACGTCAACGAAGGCCACAGCAAGGACACGGGGATGAACTTCAGCGTCACTCTGCTGGAGGCGGGGGCGGGTCTGCCTGAGCCGGAGAGCATCGACTTGACGGACCTGTTGGCGGACACGAGCGGCGCGGGTTACGATCCGAACTTCCCCATGTTCGACGCCTCGCGGCAGACCGGAGCCGAGCACTACCAGGGAGTGTATGTTCACCTGAGCAACCTGCTGATGGATGACAGTTCCGGTTGGGGGGGAACGGCGTGGGGCGAGCGGCTGTGCACAGTCAAAGACGAAGCGGGAAACCTCCTGAACCTGCGGATGCCGCTGTACGATCTTGGCGAGGTTCCGACCGGGTCGTTCGACGCATTCGGAATCATCAACCAGGAAAGCGGAATGGCGGAAGACGGACGCTTTGGCTATGAGTTGTTTGTGATGCAGATCACCCCGGAGCCGGCGTCGGCGCTCCTGCTGATTACGGGCGTCTTGGGATGGGTTGGAGCAAGGCGAAGGAACAAGTAGGTATGGCAACACCGAGACGGGCCGCCTTCACGCTGCTGGAGCTTCTGGTGTCCGTGGCGGTGATGGCGGCCCTGTCGGCTTTGACATGCATGGCGGTCGGCAGCGCGCGGGAGCGGGCGCGGGCGATCAAGGTACACGCTGAGCTGTACGGGCTTGGCGTGGCGCTGGAGGCCTACGGGATAGACTGCGGCGGCTGCTTTCCGCCGGTGCGGGTCAACTGCAACAGCGATATGCAGGACCACTGGTGCCAGCTTCCGATGGAACTGGCGGACGGCCGATACATACCGCCGGGCCCTGGAGGCGGGCTGAGCGCGACGCTGGTGGACGAGTTCAATCCGGGCCATACGTACAAGTACGCCGCGCCCGGTCCGATGCTGCTGAACGGGACGCCAGCGGGGAATTGCCAGGTGTGGATTCCCGATGACGTTCCACTCTGCGAGTCGGCTCAGGGGCGCTACTACTACAACCCTCAGACGACCCCGGTGCGCTGGATGGTCTGGAGCACCGGCCCACATCCGAAGAGCGAGAAGAGCTGCCACGAACGCGCGCCGATGGCGGCTGCCTCGTGGTACCGAGGGGCGGGCGACGAGGGCGTGCTCGTCCGCTTCCGCGACGCCCAGACGTGTCAGTTCAAGAGCCCGTAGAGACAAGATGATGGTGTCATTGAAACGCTTGTTGCTGGTGTTGGCGATCCCGACTCTGCTGGTGGACGGATGCGGGAAGGGCCGCGCGGAATCGGATCTGCCGACAGAGGTGGCTGCAACCAACTCATACCTGGAGTGCGTGGCGAGGGATCTGCTGGATGAAGGCGCGCCGGTAGTCCAGTTGAGCAGCCCCGGCATGTGTCCCGGGCATTTCGACCTGAGTCCCAGCCAGGCCCAGCAGCTTCAGACCTCGCGGCTGCTGTTTCGGTTTGAGTTTCAGACCGCTTTGGACGCGCGGGTGAGCGATCTGGTGGAGGCGGGGCTTCGCATCTGTCCCGTTCGCGCGGAGGGCGGATTGTGTTGTCCCGCGACGTACGCGGCTGCGTGCCGCCAGGCCGCCGACGCCCTGGTCAAGGCGGGCCTGCTGCCCGAGACGCGGGTGCAGCCGCGGCTGGAGCGGATCGCCCGGCGCATGGCTGAGCTGGAGCAGCGGTGTCGCCGCCAAATCCAAGACGCCGGTCTGGCCGGTCGGCCGGTGGTCTGCAGCGTGCATCAGGAGGCATTCTGCCGGTGGCTTGGGCTGGAGGTGGTCGGCACGTTCAAAGCCGCCGACGTCGAGGCCCTTGGCACAATGGCGAAGGTCATCGAGAACGGGCGTGACGGCGGCGCGTCGCTGGTGATCGCGAACCGCTCGGAGGGACGCCGTTTGGCCGACGGGGTCGGATCGTGGCTGGCGGCGGAGGTGGTCGTGTTCGGCAACTTTCCGGACTCCGCGATCGGCCAGCGAACGTTCGACGACTTGGTCGACGCCAACGTCGAGGCGCTGATCGCAGCAGCTGAACCGGCTGCTTCAACCCAGCCGGCGGAGTAGCCGTCCGCCTGAGGAATCCCGCCTCCGAAAAAACTCCCCAAAAAGGACCACACCGGTACTGCGCCGTCACAAATCGGTAACATCCGTCCCCTACAATCGCCGTGGCGTCGATGGGACAAAATGGTACTATGGTGATGGAGGCAGATCATGAAACGAATCGGATTACTGATGGTCGCGGCGATGTTGGGCCTCAGCGGGCCCGTCCGGGCCGAGGCGCCTTCGGTGCTGCTGGAGAAGGCGATCTACGCCGAGCAGACCGAGGGCAACCTGGACGATGCGATCCGGCTCTACGAGCAGGTCATCGCCGAAGCCGAGACCAACCGCCAGCACGCCGCTGAGGCGTACTACCGGTTGGGCTCGTGCTACCTGCAGAAGGGCGAGAAGGAAAAGGCGGCCAGGACGCTGCGGGAACTGCTCGCCAAGTACTCGGATCAGCCCGGCCCAGCGGCCAAGGCGCGGCGAATGCTGGCCAAACTGCCGCCGGTCGGCGATCGACCGCTGGTGCTTGGCACCTCGCCGGAGGCGTTCGCCAATAACGTGTCACCCGATCTGGACAAGATCACGGTCACGTTCGACCGGCCGATGCAGGATGGAGGCTGGTCGTGGACGGGCGACGGCGAGACGTTTCCCAAAGCCACCGGCGGACCCCGTTACGACAGCAGGAGAATGACCTGTGTGCTGCCGGTCAAGCTCGAACCCGGCAGGGTCTACTGGGTCGGCATCAACAGCCCGAGCCTTCGGAACTTCAGGAGCGAGAGCGGTCAACCGGTCTTGCCGTATGTCATCCTCTTCGCAACGGCAACGGCCGACGGCCAGCCCACAACCATTCCGGACGATCTGACGGCCGAGGCAGAGACAATCAATTCACAGGCAGGACCGCTGGCGACGTCCCAGCCGGCGACGCTTGAGCTTCAACCGGCGCCTTGGCCGAAGAGCGAGGTCATGCGCCTGAGGTTGGTCACGCCGGCGGGAATGGAAGTGGGCGAGCAGATTTGGACGGTGCAGGCGGACAAGGCGGACGACGTGGAGGCATGGCGGATCGAATCCCGCATGACCATTCCGGTCAATAACGCGTGGCAATTCACGCAGGTGTTAACCCGGCAGGATACCTTCGCTCCGATCACCGGCGTGACGCGGCATCAGGGCGGCGAGTTTGATGCCCGGTACGGCAAGAACGCGGTCGAACTGACGACGACAATGAAGGACAACCTGACCAGCCGGACGATGGACATCGACCGGAAGGTGTTCGACAACGAGCAGGCGATCTACGTGATCCGCCGCATGCCGCTCGCCGAAGGCTACAACGGTTCGTTCTGGATCTTCCCGGTGCAGAGCGGCGTGCTGGTCGAATGCCGCATCAATGTGACGGGAAAGGAGACGATCAAGACGCCGGCGGGCGAGTTTGAGTGCTTCGCGCTAGAGCTGCGCGTGTTTGCCGGGAATACTTGCGCGTTGACTCATCGGCTGTGGATATCGACGGACCAGCACAGGTACCTGGTCAAGTACGATGCGGACACGGTGGTCATGGAACTGGTCGAAGCCGGTCCGTGGGTAAAACAGCCGACGACGTACACCAATCGCGAAGTGGGCGCAGCGGTCACGGTTCCGACCGGCTGGTTCGTCTACGAGAACCAGACCCCTCTGCCGTACAAGTTCATGCTGTATCTGCTCTCGCCGGAGATGAAGGTCTGGTCGGTGCTGGCGACGACGGAGTTGTCGTTGGCTGAGGCCACGCCCAAGGAGGTGGCCGACGGCGATATCCAGGTCCTTAAGGGCTACTTCAAGGGCTACACCGTTCGCGAGGGCAGTTGGGCCGACGTGACGGTGGCGGGCCGGCCGGCGATCCGCTTCGTCGCCGATTACCAAGACGACGGCCGGACGATGGTCGAGGAGCGGACCTACATTCTCGGCGAATCGATGGTATACTGGTTCGTGTTCCGAGTCGAAAAAGCACTCTTCGATCAGCACAAGCCGGTGTTCGAGAAGATCGTCAGCAGCTTGGACCTCAAGCCGGCAGCGGCCGCGACGCCAGACGGCCAGTGAGGCGAGGCGGTTCGTCCTGTAGGTAGCGGATGATGTTTCGACGACGCAGACAACCGGACGGTGGACGCGGCCACGAGATCTGGCCGATCTTCGGCCTGCTCCTGGCGGCAGTGGTCGTGTCCACCGTCTGCGTCTTGTGGTTCATGGGCCAGGCGATGCGCAACGAGAGCCTGGCCGTCCGGCAGCAGGTGACCGAGTGGCATCGTACCCGGCTGGATGAGGCGGCGGGACGCGTGCGGCGGATATTCTCAGCGGATGGAGCGATGGGCGCACCTCTGACGGCGGGCGGGCCGCAGGAGGCCGCTGGGATCTTTGAACGGGAAATCCGGTCCGGCAAGGCGCTAGGGCTGATCCTCTACGACAAGGACGGGAACCGCATTTGCCCGTTACCGATCGCGGAAGAGCCGGGATTCGAATCGCCGGCGTGGACGGAGGCTGGGCGGATTGAGCATCAAGAGCACGACCCGGTCTCAGCGGCGAAGCTCTATGCCGCCATCGCACAGGATTCGGCGGCCGTGGATGAAACAGCGGCGGCCCTGCTGGCCCAGGCGCGGTGCCTGATCAAATCCGGCCAGAACGGCCGGGCGATCGAAACGCTGACGAAACTGACGGACGATCCAGCCTTCGCCGAAGCGCGAAACGGCGATGGGCGGCTGATGGCGCCCAACGCCATGCTGCTGACGCTGGAGTTGGTGCGGCGGATTGGACAGACCGCCCCGTCGGCCAACCTGCTCGAAGAGCGCCTGCGGCGAAGCCTCGCCGCTCGGATCGAGGACTACAGCGGACCGTGCATGCCGTCATCGCAGCGGCTGATGCTGATGGCCCGCCTGCGTGAGATGTATCCGGATCATCAGGAATTTGCGACCGAACAGGCTGAGGCCCTGGTCCAGGCGTATCTTGACGCGGCGACGTCTCCTCCATCGGCCGGCGTGCTGTGCCCTACCCCCCTTCCGGAGGTCTGGCAGTTCGCCTCAGCCGACGGTAGAAGCCTGCGGCTCTTCGATGCGCGGACAATCTACCAGTCGATCCGGGAGCAACTGCCGACGGATGACGGCGAAATAACGATCCTGGCCCCGGGCCGAGCGGCTGAGGGCCAACCGTTCCTCATCACGACTGTGGGCGAGACGATGCCCGAATGGCGGCTGGCTCTGATGCTCGATGAAGCCGAGCTTTTCGCCGCCGCGGTCCAGCGCCGGCAGGCGTCCTACCTGTGGAGCGCGATCCTGGTGATCCTGGTGATCGCGGCGCTGGCGGCGCTGATCGGCCGGCACCTGCTGCGCCAGGTGCGGCTGGCCCGGCTCAAGAACGATTTCGTGGCGACGGTCTCGCACGAGCTTAAGACGCCGCTGGCCTCGATGCGTCTTCTGGTCGATACGCTGCTGGAAGGGCGCTGTCGCGACCAGAGCCAGGTGCGCGAGTACCTTGAACTGCTGTCTCGCGAAAATGTCCGGCTCAGCCGGTTAATCGACAACTTCCTGACTTTCTCGCGAATGGAGCGGAACAAACGGACCTTCGAGTTCGTCAACGTCCAGCCGGCGGAACTGGTCGAAGAGGCGGCGGCCAGCGTCAAGGAACGCTTCGAGGCGTCAGGCCATCGACTCGAGGTGGACGTGGCCGACGGCCTGCCGCCAGTGACGGTGGATTGCGACGCAATGCTCACCGTACTGCTGAACCTGCTGGACAACGCCTGCAAGTACAGCGGCGACGGTCGGCGGATCGGCCTGCGGGCCTACGCCGACAACGGGCAGGTGCTCTTCGAAGTCAGCGACGACGGGATCGGCATGTCGAAACGGGAGACCAAGCGGGTCTTCGAGCGGTTCTATCAGGTCGATCAGACTCTCTCGCGCCGGGCCGGCGGATGCGGGCTGGGGCTGAGCATCGTCAAATTCATCGTCGATGCCCACAGCGGCTCGATCGACGTGAGGAGCGAACCGGGCAAAGGCAGCACCTTCACCGTCCGGCTGCCATCGGACGGCCAGCGGAGACACTGCGAATCATGAGCGGCGAAACGGTTCTGATCGTCGAGGACGACCCGACCATGCGGCGGGGCTTGAAGGACAACTTCGAGTTCAAGGGCTTCCACGTGCTCACCGCCGCCGACGGCGAAAAAGGACTCGACGCCGCATTGAGCGCCAAGCCGGATCTGCTGATCCTCGATATCATGCTGCCGAAGGTCAACGGCTACGAGATCTGCCGGGCCGTTCGCGACGAAGGGCTGGAGATGCCGATCATCATGCTGACCGCCAAGGGCCAGGAGTCCGACGTGGTGCTCGGGCTGAACCTCGGCGCCGATGACTACGTGACCAAGCCGTTCAGCATCAACGAACTGCTGGCCCGGGCCAATGCGTTCCTGCGCCGCCGGCGCGACTCGCAGCCGGCCGAATTCCGATTTGGAGCGTTCGTCCTCGACCTCAACTCGCACAGGCTGCTGCGCGATGGACGCGAGGTGGAGACTACGCCGAAGGAGTTTGCCCTTCTGGCCATGCTGACCCGCCGTCCCGGACGGGCGTTCACCCGCGACGAGATCATCAGCACGGTCTGGGGCTACGAGGTGTTGGTCACCGGCCGCAGCGTCGACCGCTGCGTGGCCACGTTGCGCAAGAAGATCGAACCGGACCCGGCTAACCCGACTTGGATCCGGACCGTCCGCGATATCGGCTACCGCTTCGAAACGCCGCAGGAGCCGGTCTGAGCACCTGTAATGTGGCACGGCCTCGGAGGCTATGGTCGACGACCAGAATGGCGTACCGCATCCTAAGCTCCCTGACGGGCAAGCCCACTTTTTACCATCTGCGTCAGTAAGCTGCATTGAGTAATTATAAAAATATGTCATGAGGGGCGACCAGAAGAGACATTCTGTTTCTACAGTTATCGGTCCAAGCTCCAGTCGAAACCGGGCGTTTGACGACAATAGAATGTGGCGCGGAATGTGCATTTTCCGTGGATAGAACGGCCTGCGGCAGCTAAAATTAGGGTTAATAGTTCAGTTTGTGGAGTCTCGTTGAAAATATCACACTAGATTTGTCATAGGCGGAAAGGAAAGGTTGGCGCCAGGATGGCAAAGACAACCCAGAGCAAGAAGGCAGAAAAGGCAGCGAAAAAGAAAGAAACGGTGAAGCGGCGGGTCAGTAAACCCAAGACCGAGGACAGCCTCTTTGCGGACCTTGAAGAGCAGGATCAGGCAACGGCGGTGGCGGTTGAAGAAGCCCCGATCGATGAGCCGGTGGTCGAAGAGCCACTGATCGAAGAGCCGGAGGAGGAAGCGGTCGAAGCCGCTCCGAAAGGAAAGAAGCGTAAGTCCGATAAATCGGCGGGCGAGGCCCCGGCCAAGCGGAAGAAGCTGCCGGCCCCCTACGCGACGGCTGAGACGATGGCCCAGCGTCAGCGGGAGATCTCGGTCTCCGAGTTCTTCGCCAAGAACCGGCACCTGCTGGGCTTCGACAATCCGCGCAAGGCCCTGCTGACCACGATCAAGGAGGCGGCGGACAACTCGCTGGACGCCTGCGAAGAGGCGGGCATTCTGCCGTGGATCGAGGTAACGGCCAAGCAACTGGCTGAGGACCGATTCGAGGTGACGGTCGAGGACAACGGGCCGGGCATCGTCAAACAGCAGATTCCCAACATTTTCGGCAAGCTGCTGTACGGCTCGAAGTTCCATCACCTCAAGATGTCCCGCGGCCAGCAGGGAATCGGCATCTCAGCAGCGGGCATGTACGGTTTGCTCACCACGGGCAAGCCGCTCCGCGTGACCAGCCGGACCTCAGCCAAGAAGCCCGCCCACTACTACGAATTACAGATCGATACTCAAAAGAACCGGCCGGACATCATCAAGGAAGAGGAGGTCGAGTTCGCCCAGGAACACGGCACGAAGGTTACCATTGAGCTGGAGGCCCGCTACCAGCGAGGGCGAACCAGCATCGATGAGTACCTGCGCCAGACCGCGATCGCCAACCCGCACGTGCACCTGCGCTACCTCACGCCGGACGGCGAACTGATCGAGTTCAAGCGGACGGTCGAGGAACTGCCGAACCAGCCCAAGGCGATCAAGCCGCACCCGTACGGCGTCGAGCTGGGCGTGCTGATCAAGATGCTGCACACCACCGAAGAGAAGACCCTCAGCGGGTTTCTGACCGGCGATTTTTCGCGGGTTTCGCCCAACGTGGCCCAGGAAATCGCCAAGGCGGCCAAGCTTGGCGTGCGTAGCCGGCCGTCGCAGATCGGACGGGGCGAGGCCGACCGGCTCTTCCAGGCGATCAAACAGGTCAAGATCAAAGCGCCCTCCACCGACTGCGTCGTGCCGATCGGCGAAGAGTGTCTGCTGGCAAGCCTCCAGTCGGTGGTCAAAGCCGATTTCTACGCAGCCGCCACCCGTCCGCCGGCGGTCTATCGCGGCAATCCCTTCATCATTGAAGCCGCTTTGGCCTACGGCAAACCGGTCGAAAACGCCAACGACGGCGGACCGGTCGAGGAAGAGGAACTGGAACTCGGCAAAGGCGACGGGCAGATCGAGATCGGCGAAGAGGACGAGAGCGAACTGATCAAGCTCTTTCGGTTCGCCAATCGCGTGCCGCTACTCTACCAGCAGTCGGCCTGCGCCACGCACCGGGCCACCGTCCAGACCAACTGGCGGAACTACGGCCTCAGCCAATCGCGCGGGGCCCTGCCGACCGGACCGGTGGTGATGATCATCCACGTCGCCTCGGTGTGGGTGCCGTTCACCAGCGAATCGAAAGAGGCGGTCGCCCACTATCCCGAGATCATCAAGGAGATCAAGCTGGCGATCCAGGACTGCGGCCGCAAGCTCGCCCGCTACCTCCGCCGCGAGAAGCGCGTGCGGGACGAACTCAAGAAGCGGTCCTACATCGAGAAATACATCCCGCACATCGGAATCGCCCTCCAGCAGATCCTCGGCCTGACCCAGCCCAAGACCGACAAGGTGGTCGAAGAACTCAAGGACATCCTGGAAAAGTCCCGGACGCTGTAGGGGCTGGGCGCGACCTTCGGCATTTCCAGGTCCACCGGAAAGGGAATACATCTGCAGAGCGTGCCCTGGTCGCTCCTCCGTCACGGCGACCATCGGCACCTGTTGCGGTGCCCCCAAGAGTCTATCCTTCCCTCGATCCGGCGTGTCAGCGGACCAGAGTGATTACGTGTGACCGCAATAGTTTACCCCTCGGTCTGCGGCGGCTCCGGAGGAATGGGCGGGATCATCGGCTGAAGTGACTTGATCAGGTCAGGAATGCTGGCGGATGCGACTTCCCACAGACGTTCTTGCTTGATTTCGCCGTCTCATGAGCCAGAACATTACGCAGACCAATGATCCGTCGCCAAGGCACCTCCGGATGCGATTCACGGAACACGGGCGAGACGCGCCGTGCCGCTTCGCCGATGATCTCCAAGCTCCGCTCCACCGCCAACTGAAGCTTCCGATCGTCCATGTACTGCGCGAATGGCACGGCGTGCATCATCTCCCAATGGTGACAGCCGACTCCAGCATGTCCCAGAGGTACGCGGCGTCACGATCCTCACGCCGCATAGATGACCTCCTTGCCGGCCAGGATCGACTGCCGCCGGAACGGATCACGGATCGTGTCCTGCTCCACAAGATGCACGGGACGGCCGAAGAGCTCGTGCAGCTCAGCCTCCATGTCCACAAGGTCGAACAGGCTCCAAGTCGCTTCGGCAGCGAAGGTCACCAGGACATCGACGTCGCTTTCGGGTCCGAACCGCTCCGTCAACACCGACCCGAACAGCGCCAATTCCCGCACTCGCCACCTTCGGCAGAAGTCGGCGACATGCTCCGTCGGAATCTCGACTCGGCTTTGCACCATCGGCGCTCTTTCCTGATCTTGTGGCAAACGCACTACACCGGCTTACCAACGATCGTATATCCGAACCCGTTCTCCGCGCCAAATGCGAGATGGGGCAAGGGCCTGTGCGTCTCGCGGCGCCCTGCCGGCCGGAAAAGCGAGCACGCGTCCGTAGGCAACTCCAGAACTCTATCCGATCCGGATCTCCGCCCAGACCAGCTTGTACTCCTGCTCGCCGGTCGCCCTGATTTCGACCACGTTGTAGCCGTCGTGCAGCGTCGCCGGATCGATCTCGAAACCGGCGAGGGTCTTGACGCACGGGTGGACCTTCGGCGGTTTGACGTCGGTGGGTGCCAGCCGCTGCGTGTTGAGCCGCCCTTCGAGGCCCGAGGCGTCCAGCTCGCCGCCTTGGCCCAGCCCAATCCAGGCCTGGGCGCGGCTGGCGGTCGGCCTGGGACCGATGTGAATGCGGAATGCGGCGGTGCGGTTCTTTGCCGCGCGGGCGGGCAGGGCCTGCGGCTGCGGTTGGCCCGGCGCCCAGGTGTCAGCGAAGCTGACCACATGCCGCCGCGGATGGGCGGTGGCCGTTTCCAGGCAGCCGCAATGATTCAGTATCTGACGATAGTCATCCGCATCGTCCACTGTGGTCTGTGAGTCCATGTAGTTGAACAGGTAGACCCGATCCGCCCCACGATGCAGGAACGAAGCCGCCGTCCCACGGGCGGTCTCAGCGGTGTGCAGGAACCGCCCGTCGGCGAACGATTCGGGCGAGGGCATCAGGCCGATCTCCAGGGCCGCCGCAATGGCCACCTTGTCGCCCAGCAGTTGCCGCCACATCTCGACGGGAATGTCGGTGTCGGTCGAAGTCCAGAATGGCGTTACGACCACCACGTCCACCAGCCCGCGCCGGGCCCATTCGATCGCGTCCATACCCAACCCCAGCGCCGCTTCGGGACGGGTGGGCACCCTCGCGGCGAGACGGATCGGGTGGCCGCGCTTGGCCGACCACTTCTCAGCCAGGTCGCGCACCTCCGCGGTAAAATCCGTCAGTTGCGCGCACCCTTCCTGCTCGAAACCCGGTTTGAAGTGAAAGCCGAACCGCATCCAGTCCATCTCGAAGCCGTCGAAGTCCCACCGCTCGAAATACTCGCGGATCAGCTTCATGTGGTGCTCGCGGACCTCCGGGCGGCCATAATCGAACGCGTAGTCCGGCCAACTCTCCATGCGATAGCCCGCCCGCCGGTACTCCGGATGGCTGCGCCAGAATTCGGACAACAGAAGCGATTCCGGCACGGACACGTCGTGGACGTCGTTCATCCGCATTGAAATCCACGCCGAGATCCCCTTCTGGCGGGTATAGTCCAGCCATATCTTGTAAGCGTCGATGCCCTTCTCGGCCAGCAGCCGGGCGTTGTGGGGCCAGAGCTTGGCAAAGTTCTTCCACAGATCCCGGTTCTTGAGGGCTTCCTGAACCTCCGGTCCGTTCGGATCGTAGTCCGCCCAGATCGGCTCCCAGACCTTGGAGGGAAAGCTGGTCCGCATGGCGTTGGGGTTGAAGATCAGTTCCTTCATCTGCGGGCTGACGTAGTGATCGACCAGTTCCTGGCAGCCCTCGACCGTCATCTGATCGGGCGTGCGCGAGCCGTAGAAATGGGAATCGTCCTCGTTGAGCATCAGACCGGGCATGATATGCCTCCTTCCGTCCGTTACCTGTCCTGCCGTCCGGCCGAGGGCCGGTGATCGGCGAAACCTGACCACGAGGCGCGCAGTGTATCCATGGAAACGCCGTCGGGCAAGCTCGGAATGGCGAGCCTTTGAAAGTGGTCTGGCAACAACGGATAAGGGCCGGCGGTCGGGAGTTCCGACCGTCGGCCCTTGGATCGCTGACCGGATCAGGCGCCGGTTCCGCTCGCGATGGGCTATCCGCCCAGCAGGGCCAGAACCGACTGCGGCGTGGTGTTGGCGATCGACAGCACAGCTGTACCCGCCTGGCTGAGGATCTGGTTTCGGGTCAACTGCGATGTCTCGTAGGCAAAGTCCGCGTCGCGGATCTGCGACTCGCTGGAGGTGACGTTCTCCAGGGCGACCTGCAGCGAGTTGATGTTCGTCTGCAGAGTGTTGCGCTCGAAGGCGCCGAGTCGTCCTCGCAGGATCGCAATCTGCCGGATGGATTCCTGAACGATATCGCTGGCCTCGCGGGCGTGGCCGGTGACCAGCGAGTAGTCGCCGCCGGTGCGAATCTGCGAGAGGTAGCCGATGTCCTGGTTACCCAGGCTCGAGGCCGCCACCGACCGGATCCCGATGTTGACCTGCTGGTTGCTGTTGACGGCCGGGCCCAATTGGAATTTGGCCCCGCCGCCGGTGATGGCGAAACTGGTGCTGTCGAGTCCGAAGTCCTCAGCCACCAGCATCTCGAGGTCCAGGCCCATGCTCTGGAGAGTCAGTCTCAAGCCGTCGCCCTGGGTCAGGATGCCGTTGACGGTGGCCGTGACGTCCTGGCCGGTGTCGTAGTTGTTGGGCGAGCCCTCGGGATTCACCAACTCGAAGGCGGCGCCGGCCTGCAGCGCCTTGACCGACAGGTAGGCGCTGGAGCCGTACTCCGTCGACTGGAAGCTGATCCCGCTGGAGGGGTTGGCCGAGTTGATGTACTGGGCCTGGACTCCGGTGGCGTCGGAGAAGGTATTGACCCCGAACGCGATCGCGGAGGCGGCGGTGCCCGAACTGAACGACAGCTCGGTCACGCCCTGGGCCCCCTGAACCTGGATGGTGATGTTCTCGTTGATCTTGGCGCTCTGAAACTGGAGCTGGGCCTTCTGGGCCGAGGTCACCACCTGGACGTTGACGGGAATGTAGTCGTTGGTCCCGAACTGCACCGAGTAGACGTGCAGGTTCTGGAGCGAGGTCTCGTCGACGCCGCTGGTCACGTAGGAGAGGCTCCCGTTGAGCAGATGAAGCCCCGCGAACGTGGTCGTGTTGGCGATGCGGGTGATGGATTCGATGGCGGAGTCCACCTGAAGCTGGTTGGCCGCGATCTCATCCTCGGACATCGCCCCTTCGTTGGCCGCCCCGACGATCAGCTCCTGAAGGCTGGTCAGCATCGAGGCGATTTCGTTGAGGGCCCCTTCCGCCGTGGCAATGACGTTCGAGGCGCGTTCGGAGTTGGCGATCGCCTGACCGATCCCGGAAATCTCCGAGCGCAGGGTCTCGCTGGCGATCAGGCCCGCCGGGTCGTCCGCCCCGCGGTTGATCCGAAGGCCGCTCGAGAGCCGCTGCAGGGTCGACTGCAACTGCTGCTGCGACCGCGCCAGGTGGGTCTGGGCTACCAGGGCACCGACATTCGTGTTAATCCTACTCATCACTGATCCTCCATGACTTCGTGAGGTCCGTTCCGGTCTTACGCACGCGGGCCGCCGGAGGACCCTGAGGCACTTACGTCCCCTCCGGTCGTGGTCCGTCACGACCGGGTTCTTTGGCACTGTGGTTTTCGATTTGACTACTATTTTGATCAGCCGCCGCACCGTTCCGACGCGCCCGAGGCCCCTTGCGGGTCTGCTCGCGCGACCCGGGCTCGTTCGCGCCCGACTTGCCGTTGGAGGGACCGTTGCCCTCCGAACCGCTCGCGGCGCCGCTGGATGACAGGGAACTCAGATCGTCGGGGGTGACCTGCGAGGCCGCCCGGTTCTCCCGCTTGATCGCCTCATAGACCTCCTTGCGGTGCACGGGAATATGAGGCGGAGCGGTGATGCCGAGCCGAACCTTGTCCCCTCGAATATCGACGACCGTGATTTCCACGTCGTCTCCTATCATGATGGTCTCGTCTTTCTGTCTCGAGAGCACTAACATCCTCGGCTCCTTCCTTGGTCATGCCAATGCTTAGACCGTCCTGGCGGGCTCCATTCCGGTTCCGGTCTCGACGGCGTCGCGGCCGTCGCCGGATCGGTCGTCGGGTCCGCCCTGCCCGGGCCGAGCCATCCCTGTGCTCGCGACCGGGCAAGATCGGGCTCTAAGCCGTCTTGCTCATCGCCACCCGCTCACGGCGGTCCAGCGAGATCAGCGGATATCGGGTCGTGTACCGCTTGTCCGACAGGACCAGTTGGGCGCCGGTCAGGCTCCTGGCGTTGATCACCAGAGGGCCCTGCAGGTTGCCCGTCAACATGTTGTCCACCTTGTTGACGATCACCAGCACCTGGGCGTCGTCCGGCGACTCCAGCCCGATCAGCTCCAGGTCTTCGCCCTTGATCGGGATCCGGTAGTCGGGCACGAACACCCGCGGATCGCACACCACAAAGGCCAGTTCCGCCCGCTCCACCGACTGGAGCCAGAAGAACACACCCTCGTCGTTCGTCTGCATCAGGGCGAACCGGACGCAGTGCGGAAATCCGACCAGCCCTTTGGGAAACTGCGTGATCCGGCTGTCGTCAATCTCCACCGACCCAAATCTCGACGTTTCAATCTGCATGATCTGCTCCATAGCGGCCCGCATCCTGCCTGACTTACCCGACCGACACTTTCGATCGGGCGGTGAGGTTCCACTCACCGTCCGCCCGCACGTTCGAAACGGCGGACAAGTCGGCGCGGTTCGGGCATCGGGCCTCGACTGCCCAAACCACGGGGCTATCGCCCAACGTTCTCAGCTCAGAAGCCGTTCCGGCCATCTCCGGGGCTCCTATCGCAGAAAATCCAACAACGATGTATTCATAATCTGTCCGCCCGTGGTCAGGTTCGCCTGCAGCGCCGTCTGGTACTGCTGAAACCTGGTGATGGCCTCGGTGTAGTCGAGATCCTTGATCTCGCTGAGCAAGGCCTTGGTGGACAGCGTCGCGTCTTCCGTCCGCTCCCGGCGGGTCTCGATCGCCCGGGCCATGTAGCCGAGACGCCCGCGGTAGCGGTTCAACTCATCCAGATAGCTCTCAAGCTTCGCGCCCGCCTGTTCGATCGCCTGCGTGTCGTTGGCCAGAAGGCCTTCGCGAAGATCGATCAGGTACGCGAACAGCGACTCCTCCTTGGTCGGATTGACGTCCGTCCCGACGATCTGGTTGCCGCCGGAGGTCTCGCCGAGGATTCCCAGATCCTCAGCCGCGTTCGAGTAGTTCAACCGGGCCACCCGCATCGTGCCGGGCCCGCCGGTGTTGTCGGTCAGGATGATGCCGTTCCCGGTGGCGGCCAGGGACGCCTGGACGGCCACGCCGGATGCGCCCGCCGCCGCGTTGATCGCGTCGATGGCGTCCTGCACGGTCGCGGCGCCGGCGATGTCCACGTCGAAGGCCGAACCGTCGGAGGCGGTGACGCGGAAGTCGGCTCCGTCCACCTCGTCCACGCCCGCTCCGCCGTTAAGGTCGGCCAGAGCGGTGGCCGCGGTGAAGGTGTGAATGCCCAGATCCGCCGCCGTCGTTCCGCCGTTCTCGGCGATCTTGAGGTTGCCGCCGGCCAGCACGCTGGCGATCTCGATGCCCGTGCCGTCCGGACTGATGCGGGCCTCGACGCCCACGCCGGAGGTGTTGATCGTGCTGATCACGTCCTGGATGGTGGTCGCCGAACTGAAGTCCAATGTAATCGACTTGGTCCCGTTGGTGATGATGATGCCGCTCGCCTGGTCGATGCCGGCGTTCTGGTGGAGCCGGCTCAGCGGAGTCTGGGGAACCAAGCGAGGGCCAAAGTCGTCGCCGGCGATCGCGTTTCCGCCCGGCGTCGGCTGATAGAGACCCAGGTCATGGGCGATCGTCCCCTGGCCGGATTCGGTGACCTGCAGCGTCTCGCCGCCGTTGCTCGAAACCAGCCGCAGCGAGCGGCCTGAGGCCTCAAGCGAAAGCGACACCGACGCGGGCAATGCGTCGTTGACCTTCGCGATCAGATCGCCCACCGTCTCACAGTCGCTCGTGTCAATCTGATAGCGGCCGATGACCGAACCCTCGATCACCAGCGTCCCGTTCCGCACGCCTTCATTCATCGCACCGGACAGGTCCGTCAGCCGCGTCGCGCCGGCCGCCGCCGTCATCAGGTCTTCGCTCGAGGCGACCACGCCCGACCCGGTGCCAAACACCTGCCGGGCCGTCAGGTTGACCGGCTCGTTGATGTCGCCGGAGACCTGAATGCTGACCTGGCTGTCGTCGCCGACGTAGCGGACCAGCCCGTCCTCGTGGGCGAACGGGGCCACGTCGTTGCGCATCCCGGCGAAGAGGAACGTGCCGAGATACTCGGTGTTGCCCAGCGTCACCAGTTGCCCGAGAATCGAGTCGATCAGCGTGGCCGCGGCGTTCCGTTGATCGGCGGTCGCGGTCGCCCCGACGTTCTCCAGGGCCAGATCGTGAGCCTCGACCGTCAGGTTGTGCACCGATCCGAGGGTGGCGTCGGCCAGGTTCATCGCCTTGCTCGCGTAGTCGATGTTGGCCAGGTACTGCTCCTGGGCCTCCAGCGTGTCGTCAAGCCGCATCGCACCGGTGGTGTCGATCGGATTGTCGCTGGGACGCAGGACGCGAAGCCCCGTTGCCAACTGCTCCTGGCTCTGCAGCAGTTGCACCATGCTCCGCCGCATCCCGCTCAGCAGGATCTGCGTCTGCATGTTGCTGCTTACTCGCGATATGGTGATGGGACTGACTGCCATAGTGATTTCACCCGTTAAATCAGGTTCATGATCTCCTGCGTCAGTTCGTTGATGACGTTGATGAACCGGGCCGCGCCCTGGAAGGCCCGCTGGGCCGCCAGCAGGTCCACCGCCTCTTCGTCGATGTTGACGCCGCTGATCGCCTCCCGCTGGGCCTGGAGCGTCTCGGTGACCGCGGCATGGATCGAGTAGTTGTTCCTCGCCCCGGCCGTCTGGGTGCCCAGTTCGCTGACGATGGTCCGGTAGAAATCGGGAATGCTGCTGCCGCCCAGGGAGTCGGCGCCGGCGGTTCGCAGGCCCGCGATCAACTCGGCGTTGGAGCCGTCGCCCGTCGTCCCGTTGCGCCCGGCCGCGATCAACTGCGGATTCTCCGCGATCGGCGAGGCCACCGCGATGTCGGCGGCGCTGGTCCCGCTGAAAAAGCTGTTGAGTCCCAGCGCGGCCAGCACGTGCGAACTGTCCTCGCCGAAGCTGACCGTGTAGTTGCTGCTGGTGGTCTCGATCTTCAGTTTGTTGTTGGCCTGCACGGTGGCGGTGACGCCGGCGATGGCGCTCAGCTCAGCCGCCAGGCCGTTGAGGCTCATGTCCGCGCCCATGCCGTTCAGATCGACGTTGATCTGGTGCACCGTGTACTGGTCGGTGTGCGAGTCGTGCACCCGGACGATGAACGAGCCGTTCTGCGGCGAGAAGGTCAGGCCGGCCGCGTTGAGGGCCGCCGAGGCGTCGCTGACCGCGTGCTCCGAGGTCAGGCTCGCGTAACCCTCGATACCCTGGCCGCTGCTGTGAATCTTGTTCACTTCGAAGATCAGCCCTTGGCTGAGCGTGTCGAGTTGCTGAAGGTTGCCGGTCACGAAGTCGTCGATCATCCACGTGATCGCCCCGACCTTGCCGGAGGAGGACTCCACGGTCCGTCCGCTGTCGGCGAACACCACCGAGGGAACCACCAGATCGCCGTTGCCCTCGCGGCGGACCTCGAGCTGGCGGGCCGAGTTGTACTGCACCAGCGGGTCGCCCGCCAGATAGACCGTCACGTCGCCCGCCGGGTGCTCGATCACCTCCACGTCGATCAGCTCGGAGATCTGCTTGAGCATCTTGTCCCGCTGGTCGAGCAGGGCGCTGGGGCTCTTGCCCGCCGCCGAAGCGTTGGCGATTTCCACGTTCAACCGGGCGATCTGCCCGGCGTAGTCGTTGATCTGATCGACCGCCTCGTCCAGCACCTGGCCCATGTTGTGATAGAGGTCGACCACGTCCTGCCGCAACATGCCGATCTGATCGGACAGCGACTGGGCGACCTGGACCAGGACGTTGCGGGTCGACACGTCGTGCGGCTTGCTCTGCAGCTCGGACCAGGCATTGAAGAACTCGCTCAGGGCGCTGGAGAGGTCCGTGTCGGTCATCTCGTTGTAGAGGGCCTCGAGGCGCGAGAGCATCTGGCCGCACACGTCGTCGTAATTCAACTCGCTCATCGAGGAGCGCAGCCGCTGCTCGAGGGCGTAGTCAATGTGCCGCTGAAGGCTGGTGACCTGAACGCCGGCGCCGGGATCGGAGCCTTCGATCAACCGCATGCCCCGCACCGGGGACAGCACGGCGGTCTGCCGCGTGTAGTTGGGATCGCCGGCGTTGGCGACGTTGTTGCCGATCACCTGCATCGCCGCCTGGTGGGCCAGCAGGGCCGAGCGTCCGATTTGAAGTGATCCGTTAATCAGTCCCATTTCCGCGTTCCGTCTATCCGACTGCGTCCAGAATGTTTAGCGTGGGCGTCACCCGCCGCTGTCCGCGACCGTCATAAAGCCCGATATCGCCCTGGGCGGCGGCGACGTTCCGCTGCATCTGGGCGAAGCACTGCAGGATTTCCCGCGTCACCGCATCGTTGATTCGGTTGACCTGGTAGACCTGGTCGGCCAGCGATCGGATCGCCCCGGCCAAGGCCAGCAGGCGGCTGCGATCCGGCTCGGCCAGGCTCTCCGCCAGCGTCCGGAGCGTGACCGGCTCGTCCTTGCCCAGCCCTTCGGCCAGGGCCTCGGCCGTCTCGCGGCGTCGGGCGTCCGTCTCGCCGATCCGCTCGATCAGAAATTGTTCACGGGCCGACCACGACTCCAGCGAGTCGATCTCGCCCGACCGCATGTACTTCTGCTTGTTCCTGGCCGCCAGCAGCAACTGCTCGTGCAGCTCGCGAAGCTCCTGCAGCGTGGAGACCAGCGTCTCGAGTGTCGTCTGGTGTTCCTGCATCGAAGTCACTCCTTCGTCTCCGAAACCGGTCCCAACCACCGGTCCGCCACCGCCTGGCCGATCTGGAACCGTCCCGAACCGGCCAGCCGCGTGAGCAGCTCCTGGTCGAGCTGGGACTGGAACATCGCCCCCGTCCGCCCGCCCGTCAGCGGGTTGTCCGTGTCCAGCGACGAGCGAAACTCCCGCATCAGCGTCCCCAGAAATACCTCGCCCACCGTCTGCGAGACCGCCTCCCGCAGCCGGCTGCGATCCGCCGCGCCCAGCGACGCCACGTAGGTCTTCAGGCTGTTCGAGTTGGTCGCGCCGACCGTGCTCATCGCTGCTCCACCAGTTGTCCCTGTAGATTGCCCGACCGCGCCAGTTCCCGGACGATCGCCACCCGATCGTCGAACGGGGCCTTGAGGGCCTCAAGGGCCTCGATCACCAGCCGAAGCTCCACCGAGTCCGGCAGCCGGAAATCGCCCGGTTCGGCGTCCGCTTTGCCCTCCTGCTGCCGCTGCTGACGCAGCAGCGACTCGGTGCTGATGGTCATCCCGCGATACGTGATGGTCACCGGCGAGATCGTCACGTTGCCGTCGATCACGATCGTCCCCGCCGTCGGATTGATGGTCACCCGCGCCTGCTTTTCCGGCATGAGCAGCGGCAGACCCTGGATCCAGGCGATGAAGTTGGCCGGGTCCAACCGCTCCGCCGCCGGGATCGCGACCTCCACGTTCTTCGGGTCGCGGGCCGTGGCCAACTGAAGCTGCGAGGACTGGACCGAAACCGCCTCGTTGATCGTCATGGCGATCGCCGAGGCCATCGGCCAGCTCGCGTGGGCGTCGTCGATCACCAGCGTGAAGGCCCCGTTCTCCACCTGATTGTAGAAAACGTCCTGCTCCATGATCGCGCCCTTCTTGACGATCCCGTTGGTCGGGTTGGCCGCGTCCACCGACACCGTCCCGCCCGCCAGGGCGTAGATCGTCGGGTCCGAGGGGTGCGAGCCCATCAGCGGGGTCAGCAGCAGCGTGCCGCCCTCGAGACTCTTGGCCGACCCGATTGCCGAGATCCGCACGTCGAGGGTCTGCCCCTCGCGGGCCCCGTTGTTGCCGATCGCCGCCGTCACCGAAACCAAGGCCACGTTCTTGGCGTTCTTGAGTTCGTCGATCGACATCACCGGATTGCCGAAGTGCTGCAGGAACGCCGCCAAAGGACGGATCGCCGGAACGAACTTGCCGCCGTCGCCGGTGCCGTTGAGCCCCACCACCAGGCCGATGCTGATCAGATGATTTTCCCGCTGGCCCTGCAGGTGCGTGATGTCGGCCACCTTCACCGCCTCAGCCGCGGTCGTCATCAGCAGGATTGTCGCCACGATCGTCTTCTTCATCGGCTGTCCACTCGTTCCTTAGAAGGGTCGAATCTTGTCCCAGATCTTGTACGCCCACCCGCGCCGCATCGAGTCCCGCACCGGGCCGAAGCTCTCCCGCTTGAAGTGCGTCTCCAGCAGTTGGGTCGAGAGAATGGTGTTGTCCGCGGCGATGTCGTCGGTCCGGCACGTCCCGGTCAGCGTCACCACCTGCTTCTCGTCGTCGGTCTCAACCACGTCCGGACCGCCCTGGAGCACCAGGTTCTTGTTCGGCATCACGTCGATGATCCGGCACGTGATCCGGGTGATCACCTCGTCCTTGCGACTCGCTCCGCCGTTGCCCTCGAAGCTCCGGTCCATCTTGAAGTCAATCTTGGGATCGCCGGCGGGCATGGTGTCCGGCACCAGTTTGCAGGAGCTGCCGGCGTCGCTGAACCGGATCCAATCCTTCAACGCCGCCTGGATCTCCACCTCCCGCTCCAGCTTGGTGTCGCCCGAGTGCTTGTACTCGGACTTCTGGCGGACGATCACCGTGATCAGGTCGCCCACCTTGAAGATCCGCTTGGGCGGAGGCTTGACCGAGAAGAACGAGTTCTCGACCAGGGCGGGCATGCCCTCCTGATCCTCCTCTTCGACCGGGACCGCCGGCCGCACTGCCAGTCCCGGCGTGCTGGCGGAGGCCCGGATGAACAGCGACGAGGACTGCGCCTTCGCTGCGTTCGGCCGGACCACCGCCAGGCACACACCAAGGACCAGCAATGCTCGCATCAACCACACAAACAGGCGTGTCATGGCCTGATGACCTCGCTTCCGTCAACCAACTCCGGACCCGACTGCAGGGGCGCGGTCTCGACCAGCACCACGCCCGGCTTGATCAGCCGGCCCCGGAAGATATCCTTGGACCGTTCGTTGCGAACCGAAATCAACTCGCCCTTGACCCCGCCGGACATCGCCCGGCCGGTCATCCGGACCTCCAACCCTCCGACCCGATGAAGCACGGTGACCAGTTGACCGCGGCTGGCCATCGGCTGGGCCTCCAGCAGGTCCGCCGTGATCACCGTCCCCGGCGGGATCAGCCGCCGCGCCCGCTGGCCGCTCACCTCGTCCAACGCCGTCACGTACGTCTCGCCCACCTTGCGGATAGGACGCCACAGGAGTTCCACGTCCGGCTCGCCGATCTCCGCCTTGCTGTTAATCGTCCGGCGGGCCACCAGCAGCGGGGCCTCGACCTCCACCTTCGCCAGCACCTGGACCGTCTGCAGCACTTCGGCCTCGCGGACGATTTCCACCTTCAGACCGATCAGCCCCAGCCGACGCACGTCGCCCTGAGGCTCGATCCGGAAGCTGTACGGCGGGTCGGTCAGCGAGAGCACCGGCCCGACCGTCGGATTAAAATCAATCTTCACTTTCGCGTCCTCGGGCAGGTCCACGAGCTGATCGCAGATCACTTTCCGAATCCGCGACTCCAGGCTCGCCGGTCCGCCCACGTTCGCCGCCGCGCCGAGCGACAGGCCGGACGACTGGGAACGCTGCGGGCCCTCCGAACTTGCCGCCGCCGCCGTCTGGACCCGGCAGACCGCCGATCCGCGGATCGCCACCCGGGTCAGGTCATAGCCGACGCTCGAAAGCAGTTCGCTGACCTTCCAGGCCCGGACCTCGAAATCCTCGCCGCCCGCCGCCGACTCGATCACCACCAGCTCGCCCATCGCCGCCGCCTGGTCGGCCGGTCCGCTGATCTTCGCAATCTGCGAAAGCCTGACCGCCGAGGCGCCGACCTGGACCTCGGGCAGCAGGCGAACCGTCAACCCATCCGAACTGACGGCGGCGGCTGAGCCCGAGAGCATCAGGCTCAGCCAGACCGCCTGTATCAGTCTCTGCCGGGAACGGGTTGTCGGAAACCTATGCGAATTCATCTCAACCGTCTCTCACGCCTTTACCTGGGTATCGCTTACCTCATGTGCACCACGGCCTGGAGCATCTCGTCGGCCGCGCTGATCGACCGGCCGTTCAACTCGAACGAACGCTGCGTCTGGATCAGGTCCACCAACTCGCGAACCGGCTCGACGTTCGACTGCTCCAGAGAGCCCTGCAGAATGGCCCCGAAACCCTCTTCCGTGGGAACGCCCACGATCGGCGGGCCCGAGGCCTGCGTCTCAACGTACACGTTCTGGCCCTTGGCCAGCAAACCCTCGGGATTCACGAACCGCGCCAGTTCAATCTGCCCCACCTCTTCCGGCTCCGTCGCGCCCGGCGTCGTCACCAGCACCCGGCCGTCCGAGCCGATCGTCACCGACGTCGCGTCTTCCGAAATGGTGATCGGCGGCTCAAGCCGGAAACCGTTGCTGTTGCCCAGCACGATCTCGCCGTTGGCGTTGCGGAAGAAATTCCCCGCCCGCGTGTAGCCGATCCCGTTGGGGCCCATGTCCTCGAACACCCGCACCTGGAACAGGCCGGCCCCGTCGATCGCCAGGTCCAACTGCTTGCCCGTCTGATCGAAGCTGCCCTGCTCGAAGCAGAACTGCGTCGAACTGAGCCGCACCCCGGTCCCAAGCAGAATGCCCGCCGGCGTGATGTCGCCCAGACTGTTCTCCGATCCCGGCTGGCGGCGGACCTGGTAGAGCAGGTCCTCGAAGTTGGCTCGTGCCTTCTTGAACCCGACCGTGTTCACGTTGGCCAGGTTGTTGGCGATCACGTCAAGCCGATGCGAAAGGGCGTGAAGCCCTGATGCCGCCGTGTTCATTGCCGTTACTGACATCCGCTAACGCTCCGTCTACAGTTTCGGAAGTTCATTGACCAGCCGTCCCAGCGTCTCGTCCTGCAGCATGATCATCCGGGAACTCAACTCGAAGGCCCGGGTGTTCTTGATCATCTCCACCAGTTCCAGAGCCGGGTTCACGCCGCTGGCCTCGAACACCCCACTGACCACCGTCGTGTGCCCAGCCGGCAGCGGAGGCTCGGTCGCGCCGAACATGTTCGACCCGAGCTTGACCAGGCTCTGAAGGTCCTCGAACTCGAAAATCCCCAGTTGGGCCGCGGGCACGCCGCAGTGCCGCACGCACCCGAACGGGTCGACCGTGAGCTGATCCAGCGTCGCCCCGTTAAAGCAGATCTCGTTGCCGTCGACGTCCAGCACCGGCCGGCCGTCCACCGCCCGCACCAGCTTCTGGCCCAGCAGCGTCAGCTTGCCGTCGCGGGTGTAGGCCACCTTCTCGCCGTCCTGAACCGCCAGCATCCCCGGACCCTGCAGCATGACATCCAAGGGCCGCTCGCTGACTTCCACGGGGCCTTGGGTAAAATCGGTGAAAGTCGCCGCCGCGAACCCCCCGCCCGTCATCTCCTTCAGATGCTCGGGTAAAAACCGCCGGCCCCCCGGAAGGTCCATGGCCTCCAGCGGCCGCTGCGTGTACAGGGCCAGATCGCGCTTAAAGCCCGTCGTCTGGGCGTTCGCCAGGTTGTTGGCGATCACGTCCTGACGATGGCGGGCCAGCGCCATCCCGGAAGCCGAAAGGTACAATCCGTACAACATCGATCAGGCGTCCTTGCCTTCTTCCCCACCGTCCCGGCGCGCGTCCAGCTCGGCATGGGCCATCACCGCCAGCGATGCGCTGCGGATCACCCGCCGAGCCAAACAGACCAGCGTCGACCAGTCGCACTCCCGACCGCTCAACGCCTCTGCCCCTTTGTCATTGCCGGTTGTCTCGAGCATCATCCGTGACTCCCTGGCCGGGTCTCCGCCCAGCCTTCGCCCCTCCTAAAAGCAACCCCCGTGCCAACACCGAAGATTTTTACGCCCCATAAAATTAACTTCTCGCAAGCCTAGATATATCAATGCGTTACGCGATAGAACGAAAACACCCACAGGCAAAACCGCATCGCTGCCACATCACACACCAACGCGCAAATCCTGCCCGGCAGGCGCAACACCTGCGGGCAAAACCTGCGCGATCAAAGCCCGGACCGGCACCACCCACACCATCATGAGCGTTGTGTTCCGCGGACAAAGGGTCTTGACAGAAAAACCCTTATCGAGTACAAAGAAGACAGTAAACGCTTAGCGCTTAGCGATTACTGTCTTGCAGGAGCACGACGTGGCGGTTCGATTGAGCGACATTGCCGAGGCGGTCGGGGTCAAGGTGCCCACCGTCTCGCGGGTGTTGAACAACAAGCCCAGCGCGATCCGGGTCTCCGACCGGACCCGCCGGCGGATCCTCCAGACGGCCCGCGAGATGGGCTACCATCCCAGCGCAGCCGCCCGCGCCCTGGCGACCAAACGGACCGGCCAAATCGGCTTTATCATGTCCGATGCCATCGCCGGCGGCTGGCGGAACCTGTACTTCGCAGCGTACCTGGAGGGCGTCGAGCGGGTTTGCCGGAGGCGAGGCTTTGGCCTGAACGTCAGTCGCTACAACCTAAGCGACGTTGATGATTTTGTCTTTCCCAAGCACGTGGGCGAGCGGAGCGTCGACGGGCTGGTCTGGACCAGCTACGTCGAGGCCTCCATCGCCAGCCGGTTCCGCGAGTTCGGTATTCCGTGCGTTGCCGTCGGCCAGGACGTCGAGACCACGGGGCTGATCCCGACGGTGGCGTCCGACGACGTATCCGGCCGGCACCAGATCGTGCGCTACGCCGCCTCGTTGGGCCATCGGCGGGTCGCCGTCTCGTGCGGCAACAGTCGTCGAAACGCCGAAGTCATCGACGGCATGATCGCCAACGCAGCCGCCGACCCACTGACCGCTGGTTGCACCATCCTGCCATGCCAATCGCCAACCGGCCACTGCGACTACCACGCCGCCCGACCGATGATGGAATGGTGGCTCGCCGTGCCGATCGAGCAGCGGCCGACGCTGATCATTGCGACCGACCAAACACTCGTTGAATTTCTCAAGGAACTGCGGGCCAAGGGTTTACGCTGCCCCGAGGATGTGAGCCTGATCAGCCTCTGCGATACGACCCTGTGCAGCTATGCCCATCCCGAACTGACCGCCATGACCTGCGATCAGGTCGACATGGCGGAAACCGCAACGGAAATGCTGATCGACCACCTGATCGAGGACAAACCGCTGACCACGGAGATGTCGAAAAACGATTACCCCTGCAAACTGATCGTCAGAAAATCCTGTGCAGAGATCTCCGATCGCTGATCTGAGGGCACACAAGTCATGCATTCGAGAAGTGTTAAGTCGTTCACGCTCATCGAGCTCCTGGTCGTCGTGGCGATCATCGCCGTGCTGGTCTCGATCCTGCTGCCGGCCCTCTCGGTGGCGAGGGAGAAAGGCCGGCAGGTCTCCTGCCTGAGCAACCTCAAGCAGATCGGGGTCATGCTGTTCCTCTACGCGGACGATCACAGCGGCTGGTCGATCATGGCCCAGCCGGAACCGAGATTTAGCGGGGACTGGGAGTTTGGCGGCTACCACGAAACACTGGAGAACCTGAAGTACCTGACAAACCGAGGTACATTCTTCTGCCCTTCCGCAAAGGACGTGGGCTTCAGGACCTCCAACGTAAGCTACGGGATCAACTACTGGACTTTTGGATACAATCCCTCCCCCGATATCAGTCCCAACAGACCGGTGAAGCTGGCCGAGGCCCTTTCGTTCGGCAACGGGTCAAGTCTAATCTACGTGGGCGATGCGCTGCGTTCATGGGTCAACGGGAACTCCGCACTGGCGGTCTCGATCCGTCAGGGCCCGCCCTACCCGTACGCCCCCTATGGGAGTTACGGCCCGACGGAGGCGAGACATCTGGATAACGTGAACTGCCTGATGGCCGAGGGCTGCGCGATGAGCCTCGACCCGGCCGAGATTGTAAACTACTTCCACTGGAACCCGACACAGGATGGGAATCCCGCGGGCTCCGGCAGCCTCTGGTGGCGGCCGTAGGATCGAACGATCGCCACTTGCCGATTTGCGATGCAGGAATATGAAAGCGATGCTTCAGCGACAATCGGAGTGGCGGTCCGGCACAAGCGGTTGATCCACGCCGCCGGAAATGCGCCCATTACGAGCCGACCCGCACCTGCTGGAATTCACAGCCTTGTTCTGCCTGGAGGTAATCATGTCGCACATGCGAACCATCGCCGCCGCAATCGCAGTGGCCCTTTCGGTCTGTTCCGTCCTCGGCGCAACCACACAGCCGCGAGCGGCAGGCGCTCAGCGGGAGAAGATCTGCCTCAACGGCGTATGGGACTTCAAGGCCGCCGGCACGAGCGCAACGGAAATTCCCTCCGACGGCTGGAACAAACTGCCCGTGCCGAGTTCGTGGTTCTGGTACGGGACCGAGCTCTTCGTCGTACCCGACGGCGACTCGGACCACGCGTGGTTTCGCCGGTCCTTCTTCGTGCCGAAGGAATGGTCCGACGGACGGAAGGTCAAGCTGTTGTTCCTCGACCTCGACGCGGCCCACAAGGTGTTCGTCAACGAGTCGCTCGCCCACGAGGCGAACGCCATGCGGCTCTGCCTGAACGTCGATATCACCGGTCTGGTCCGCTTCGGCGAGCAAAACAACCTGGCCCTCTGGACCCAACGGGTCGAAAGCGCCCACGAGAGCGGAATCGTCCGCAGCGTGTACCTGGTCACCACGCCCGCAGTCCATGTCAAATACAGCCACGCCCTGCCCAGCGTCAAGGACATGACGCTGACCGTCAAAACACGGGTGAAAAACGAGGACACGGTGGCGCGCACGGTCACCGTCAAGCCGGCGGTCCGCGACAACGCCAAGACCGTCCTGGAACTTCCGGAAGTCAGCGCCACGATCGAACCGGGCCAGAGCGTTGAGGTCGAAACCAGCTCACCGTGGAAGGACCCGGTGCTCTGGGGATTCGGCCCCTACGGCCGGCCCTACCTCTACCACCTATGCACACAACTCGAAGGTGAAGGCGTCGCCGACGAAACCTTCGACCGCTTCGGCTTCCGCGAGTTTCGCACCGATGGCGCCAAGTTCCTCTTCAACGGCAAGGAGTACTTCGTCAAGGGCGACCTGATCAGCCGGGCCTGGCCCGTCACCGAGAATCCCGAGTTCGTCGCCGCGTTCTATCAGGGCATGCGTTTCGCGAACGTCAATTTCCAGCGGCTCCACGGCACCAACACCAATTCCTTCGATTCGCCCTACTGGTACCAGGTCGCCGACGAATTGGGTCACCTCGTCGAGGCCCAGCTCTGCCGGACGCGAACCGAGCCCGACGATCCGGAACATCTGGCACTGTGGACCAGCTACGTCAACTATCACTTCAATCATCCGAGCCTGGTGATGTGGTGCGGCGACAACGAGAGCATCCGGCCCGGCTATTCGACCGACCTCGCCCAGGCCGAGACCGTCATGCCCGGCTGGAACCGCCTGGCCAGCCATATCCGCCGGCTCGATCCAACGCGGATCGTCGAGTTCCACGACGGATGCGCCCTGTTCGCCGGCGTCCACCTGGGCGTCTTCGACCGCGAAAACTACATGACCTTCAACATCCACGCCTACGGGAACCTCGTCCAGGCGGTCCAGCGGGCCAAACGCGACTACGCCTTCGACGACAGCGTGCCCGTCCTGGCCGGAGAAGTATTCCCGTTCCCAGCGAACATCGACATGGTCGCCGACCCGGTCGGGACGTTCATCGAGCAGAGGCGGCGAGGGCAGATGCTGCATAAGGCCATCGGCGATCTCGCCGGCGCCGGGGTCGGAGGAACCATCCTCTGCGCCCTCGAGGACGTGGGGTTCCTCGGCTTCTCCGATCCCGACACGCTGCAACTGGGACCGTGGTCGGATCGAATTCTCGTCCGTGACGAGACCAAACCGGACAAACCGGTGATCGGCAACCGCGAGTGCAAGGTGAAGGCCCGCTGGCCGAGTCTCTCCGGCGAAGGAATGAAAATCGACGTGGTTATGCCGCACTGCGGAGCCACCGGCGGCGCGGGCGGATACGGATTCAACTTCAACTGGTTCGATCCGACCGAGCCGATGTTCCGCACCAACCTGATCGACGTCATGGTTAAGGACGCCTACGAAAAGGCCGACGGCCGCCAGGAACCGCCGCTGGGTCCGCAGCGGGCGCCGCAGGTGATCGTCTGCTTCGGCGTCGAAGGAAAGCCCGTCGAAGGCGCGTACGTGGAACTCTTTCCGCAGGACGGGCAGGCCCCGCCGCCCTCGGCCGTCACCACTGACTCCGACGGGACCGCCTGGTTCCACCTCTGGGACCTCGGACGCTATCGCGCCGTCGTCAACCACGAGGGCCGGATGTTCGAGAAATCGTTTGTCCTGGACGCCCGACCAAAGCTCACCGACAAACCAGGCTACGACTACATCACATGGATCGACATGGGCGGAATCGACATCGCCAAGCGCAAGGCGGAACTGGCCCAGCCGGCGGAGTTGATTGGCGAAACCATTCGCCGACCCGAGGAACTCCTGACCGGCGGCGGTATGGAAATCTGGCACAGCGACAAGATTGGCGGTTGGGACAACAGTCCCGTTCAGGAAACCAAGATCGTCAAGTCGGGAAAGTACGCGGCCAAGCTGGTCGGCAACGTGGCCCAACTGGTGTGTCACATCAAAATGGACCCCGGCAGCCGATACAAAATCTCCGGCTGGATATACAAGGGCGCCGGAGACAACTCCGGATGCATTGGCCTTCGAGCCAACAACTGGGATTGGCTCGTCAAACTCGACGGCAGTCAGGAGCCGGGCCAGTGGGAGTACGTCGAAACCACACACACCGCGACCGGAGCCGAATACTACTTCTACTGCTACAACTACTACATGGGAGACGATGCGGTCTGCTATTTCGATGACGTCTCGGTTCGCAGACTGCCCGACGGAGAAAGGCCAGCGCTACAGCCCGGCCCCTTCGAGGTCGGCAACGACGGGTTCATCGGCCACTGGCTCATCTGCGGACCGTTCCCCAATCTCCTCATCGAAAGGGACAGCGGCTCGGAGTTCCTCGGCCACCGCAACGACCTGCTCAAGGAATACGGCGGCGAAGCGAGCTTCGTGCCGAAATATGGATTGAAGCTCCGGACCGTCTTCCCCGTCGGCGGGCCGTGGCTCGAAGGCGAAGAGACGCTCACGTGGCGCGACGTCCACGGCGGCGGCATGATCCAACTCGCCGACCTGACCCTGCCGTCGCGAGGCATCACCGTCCGGCCGCCCAACCTGGTCTGCGCCTACGCCGCGTGCACGATCGAAAGCCCGCGGGCCCGTAAGGTCAAGGTCGCCATCGGCAGCGACGACGGCAACAAGGTGTTCCTCAACGGCAAACTCGTCGGCGAAAACGAGGTCATGCGAGGCGCCGAGGCCGACCAGGACATCTACCCAGCCGAACTCAAGCAGGGCGAGAACGTCCTGCTGGTCAAGATATTCCAGCACGTCGGCGACTGGGTGTTCTGCGTACGATTCCTCGACGAGCAGGATCAGCCGTTGCGCGACCTGAACATCAAACTGCCGGGCTAGCCGCGGCTTCGCCGGTCGATTGACCCTCATTAACAGAAAGGCAAAACATGATCGCGAGAATTCTCGTTGGTCTGGCGTACGTGGGACTCTGTGCATTCCAAGCTCAGGCGGCCGACAACATCCCACTCGGCCAGCGACAGAAGATCTGCCTGAACGGAGTCTGGGACTTCGCCGCAGCGGGCACGTCGGCAACGGAGATTCCCACAGACGGCTGGGGCGAGCTTCGCGTGCCCAGTTCGTGGGTCGGCTACGGTCCGGTCAACTTCAGCGTGTCCTCAGCCGACGCGGCGGCGAACCATGCGTGGTTCCGCCGGACGTTCTTCGTGCCGAAAGACTGGTCCGACGGCCGGCGGGTCAAGCTGCTGTTTCTCGACCTCGATTGGGCCCACAAGGTCTTCGTCAACGGCGATCTGGTCGACGAATACCCAGCCATGCGGCTGTGCTTCGAAGTGGACATCACCTCGCACGTAAAGTTCGGCGAGGACAATGTCCTGACGGTCTGGACCGCCAAATCCGGCGATGACGACATGGAAGGCGGAATCGTCCGTAGCGTGTACCTGACCAGTGTGCCAGCCGTTCACGTCGAATACAGCCACGCCCTGCCCAGCGTCAAGGACATGACGTTGACGGTCAAGACCCGCGTGAAAAACGAAGACGCAGTGGCGCGAACGGTGACCGTCCAGCCGGCGGTCCGCGACAACGGCACGACCGTCATCGAGCTTCCGCAGGTCAGCGCCGAGATCGAGCCGGGCCAGAGCGTCGAGCTCGAAACCGCTGCGCCATGGAAAGACCCGGTGCTCTGGGGATTCGGCCCGTACGGCCGGCCTTATCTTTACCACCTGTCCACGCGCATCGACGGCGATGCGGTGGCCGACCAGACCTTCGACCGCTTCGGCTTCCGCGAGTTCCGCACCGAAGGCGCCAAGTTCCTCTTCAACGGCAAAGACTACTTCGTCAAGGGCGACCTCATCAGCCGGGCCTGGCCGGTCACCGAAGACCCGAGTTTCGTCGCGGCGTGGTACCAGACATTCCGCTCGGCCAATATCAACTTTCAGCGGCTCCACGGCCATCACGGCAAGTGCTTCGAGTCGCACTACTGGTACCAGGTCGGCGACGAACTGGGTCATCTCGTCGAGGCGCAGCTCAACCTGACCCGGCCGGCCCAGGACGACCCGGAGCATCTGAAGCTCTGGACCACGTACGTGAACTATCACTTCAACCATCCGAGTCTCGTGATGTGGTGCCCGGACAACGAAAGCGTGCGGCTGGAACAGATCATGGAGGACCCGGAAACGACGCTGCCGCCTTGGAACCGTCTGGCCGGCCACGTGCGGGGCCTGGACCCGACGCGAATCGTGGATTTCCACTACGGCTGGTCGCTGTTCGCCGGGGTCCACCTGGGCCTCTTCGACCGCGAAAACTTCATGACGTTCAACACGCACCCCTACGGCAACCTGCAGGCCGATCTGCAGAAACAGAAGAAGAGCGTCGAATTCGACGACAGCGTGCCCACACTGATCGGCGAAGTCTACAACTTCCCGTCGGCGATCGACATGCTGGGCGACCCGGCCGGCAGTTTTGTCGAGCAGCGCCGACGCGGTGAATACTGGGCCTCGAACATCGCGAAACTGGCCGAGGTCGGTGCAGCCGGGACCATCCTCTGTTCGCTGGAGGCATCCGGTTTCGTCGGCTACACCAAACCGGGCCAGTATTTCCTCGGCCCGTGGTCCGACCGCTGCCTGATCCGCGACGAAACCAAACCGGACAAGCCGCCGGTGGCTGAACGAATCTGCCGGGTGAAGGTCCGCTGGCCGAGTCTCTCCGGTGAAGGAACTAAGAGCGAGGTGACCACGCCGTACTCGGGCAGCGCCGCAGGTCGCGGCGGATACGGCGACGGAATCAACTGGTTCGATCCCACCGTCCCGATCTTCCGCCCCTGCGTGACCGATCGCATGGTGGCCCAGGCGTATGGCAAGATCGGCGGGGAAGAACCGAAGCTCGGGCCGCATCGGGCGGTGGAAGTGGTCGTCTGCTACGGCCGCGAAGGCCAGCCGGTCAAGGGCGCCTACGTTCACCTCGTTCCCGAGTACGGTCAGGCGACACCGGATGCGGTGGCCACCGACGCCGACGGGACCGCGTGGCTGCGGCTGTGGGATACCGGCAACTATACAGCCGTGGTCGAAGACAAGGGTGAACGGTTCGAAAAGCCGCTGACCATCGAAAAACGCCCGGAACTGACCGGCCAGGCCGGCTACGGTCATCTGGTGTGGGTGGACTTCGGCGGCATCGACGTCGCCAAACGCCAAGCGGAACTGGCCCAACCGGCGGAGTTCACCGATTTCACATTCCGTACCCGGGATGAACTCCTGACCGGCGGCGATATGGAGTACTGGCTGAGCGACAATCAAGCCTGCGGCTGGCAACAGAGCGGCCGACAGGAAAAGCAAACCGTCAAGTCCGGCAAGTATTCGGCCCGTCTGACCGGCAACCTGGACCAGATGGTTCGCCTGATCCAAATGACGCCGGGACACCTCTACAGGATCAGCGGATGGATCTACAAGAAGAGCGGCAACAACTACGGCTGTATCGGCATCCGCGATGGAAAATGGGATTGGCTGCTGAAGCTCGATGGCTCGACCGAACCGGACACGTGGCAGTACGTCCAGAACGACTACCGGGCGGTCGGAGGCGAACGCTATTTCTACTGCTTTAACTACTACATGGACGAGGCCGGCGAATGTCTCTTCGACGACATCTCCGTCCAGGTGGTGGATGAAAAGCAGGAGGCAACGCCGTTCCAACCCGGCCCCTTCGAGGTCGGCGACGACGGATTCGTCGGCCACTGGCTCATCTGCGGGCCATTTCCTAATCTGTTGGTTGAGGAGGGCGAAAGCTCCGCGTTCCTCGGCCACCGCCAGGACCTGCTCAAGGACCACGGCGGCGAAGCAACCGCCAGGCCCGCCTACGGACAGACGGTGACGGCGCAATTCCCCGAGGGCGGAGCATGGCTGGAAGGCCAGGAAGTTCTCACGTGGCGAGACGTTCACGGCGGCCAGATGTTCTCGTTTCAGAACCTGGCGCTGCCGTCGCGAGGCATCACCGCCCAGCCGCCCACGCTGGTCTGCGCCTACGCCGCGTGCATCATCGAAAGCCCCGTCGCCCGCAAGGTCAAGGTCGCCGTCGGCAGCGACGACGGCAACAAGGTGTTCCTCAACGGCAAACTCGTCGGCGAAAACGAAGTGATGCGGGCGGCCGAGGCCGATCAGGACATCTACCCAGCCGAACTCAAACAAGGCGAGAACATCCTGCTGGTCAAGATATTCCAGCACATCGGCGGCTGGGAGTTCTGCCTGCGATTCCTCGACGAACAGAACAAGCCTGTCCGCGACCTGAAAATCAAACTGCCGGAATAGACACAGCGCTACTTGGCCGGTTGACTGGCCGGCGCAGGCGGATCGAGATCCATCAGGTAGATCTTGTGAATTGCGCCCTGCTTGGCCGCGACAAACGCCAGACCCTTGCCGTCCGGACTGACCGCCGGCATCTGGTTGTCCGAGCGGTCCGACGTCAACGCGCCCAGGCTGCGATCCTTCGCCAGATCGTGCCAGTGCAGATCAGACGCCGGCTGAATGTCCGACCGCACGTACACCATGTACCGCCCGTCGGGCCCAAACGCCGGATCGTAGCAGCCGCGAACGCTGATCCCGCCCGATGATTCCACCGGCGGCATCTCCGCCACCAGCCGGCCCTCGCGATCGACCACCCGCAAATGCCGCGTACCCTTCTGATCCGTCGTGACCATCGCCGCCAGCTTGCCGCATGGCGAAAACGTCGGCGTGCCTTTGCCGAGTTTCTCCAACACCTGCGGGTCCGGCTTCTCAGCGAACGGATCGATCGAAACCACCTGCTGCTTCTCGCCCTTCCCCTCGGCAACCGCCAGCCGCTTGCCGCCGTCGATCCAACTCGGTGCCGATCGCACTGCCGCTCTGTCGGTCACCCGCTTCGGCGCCGGTTCATTGGGATCGACAATCCAGATATGCCGCGCGAACACCGGACCGGCCACGTACGCGATCCATCGCCCATCCGGCGAAACCGCCGGCCGCTCGACGGCGTCAATCTCGCCGACGCGGGCCTCCTTGCCCCTTTCCAGATCGAGCAACAACAAGTGCTGATCGCCCTCGTCCGTCTCACGGACGAACACCAGCCGCTGGCCGTCCGGAAAGAACGCCGGCGAAAACCCGCCCGCGGGCGTAAGGCATCGCACCGGACCGCCCTCCGCCGCAACCGCCGCCAGAACCCATGCCGATACCAACGCCGTTACGGAAAGATACTTCACCGGAGTCACTCCCTTTCGATTGCCTTGCCCGCAATCATTATACCCGCAATCGACTCGGAGTGAAAGAGCGGACCGACCTACGCCACCGTATCCCGCAGGTGGTTGAGCTGCTCAGCCACCTCGCGGGCGCGATCTTCATTCTCCACCGTAACCTCAAAAACCGCACGCGCCCCAGCCGGTATCTGACGCGGCCAGTCCTCCGGCGGACCCTGCCACCAGCCCGGATGCATCTGCGGACAGACCTCAGCGAAACAGGACCAGGCCTCCTGCAGGATCTCTCGCGACGGGTGAAGGTTCATCAACACCAGGTTCGGCACACGCTTGAACAACTCCCACTGGTGCCGCGCGTGGGCACAGCAGTGGATGCCCATCCGTCCGTAGCGGTTCGACAGCTCGACCAACTCCGGCAAGAAGAACTCCTTGAACATCGCGCAGCCGACCGCTCCGGCCTCGTCTTCCGAAAGCGTGATGCCCAAAGGCATGTAATAGCGAGGATAGTGGGCCAGAAACTCCCGCCCATAGCGGGCGAACCAGGCGTCGAGAAATCCGCAGAAAAGCGACGTCACCTTCGCCGCCAACTCCTTGACCGCCTCGGGATGCTCGACCATGGCGGGAAAGAACTCGTTCTTGTCCCAGATCAGGGCGGCGATGTCGATCGGACTCTGGATGTCCGGAACCCTCATCAGAACGTCTTGGCCGGCGCGGCGGCGCAACTCGTCGGCAACCTCAAACTGCCGTGCCAGCGGGCTCGACGAATACTTCGGAACCCGCAAACCGGAGACCTGCGAGGCGTCGTGGATCATCGGCAGGGCGAAGGGGGTGCTATCGGGGCTCTGGTGCACCCGGCAGCCGAACGCCTCAGCGAATATCTCGGTCCCCGTGTGCATGTCCAGATACGGAATCATGTCGTCGTCCAGCCACGCAAGCTGGCCGCACCGCCGCTCGTAGTAGCGCAATGCGCAGTCGATCTGCCCGTCGCGATTCTCCGGCGCCGGCCGCGGCCGGTCGGCCATCGGATCGCCCACGTCGATCAAAAACATGAACCGCGGCCCCCTGCCCTCGTAGAAATCCCGCCATCGCTGTTTGCGGCGCTCGATCCGGTCGCTGGTCATAGCATCTTATCTCCATCATCCGTATGGTGTTCGTCATCGACTATAGCGACTTTGACGTGGTTAATCCTTGACCATATCACCTGAAACTAGCATAATATCACCATGAGACGAATTCCCAGGAGTCAGTTCATCAAGCGGTCGGACTTCCCGTTCCACATCACCCGCGGACGGTTGAGCGTCGAACGCTATCCCGCCCACAGCCACGATTTTTCCGAGCTGGTCATCATCCTCGCCGGCGCCGCCCTCCACGCCACCGGCGGCCGCGAATACCCGATCGCCGCGGGCGACGTGTTCCTGCTCCAGGGAAGCCGGAGCCACGCCTTCCGCCGGGCCCGCGATCTGGACATCGTCAACATCATGTACGATCCGGCCATCCTCGAGCCGACCGCCCCGCTGCTCAAAAAGATCCCCGGCTACCACGCCCTCTTCATCCTCGAGCCGCGATACCGCCCGCGCCACGAGTTCCAAAGCCGCCTGCGCCTGGACCCTGACGATATCCCCCACGTGGCGAGCAGCATCTGCGATATCAAACAGGAATTCGACGAGGCACGAACCGGGTACGAAGCCGCCATCCTCTCGCAGTTCCTGGCCCTCACGACCTTCCTCGCCCGACGCTACGGCGGCATCGCCAGCCCCTCTGGCCAGGCCCTCCTCCGCGTCGGCGAGGTCATCGCCCACCTCGAACGCCACTACCGCCAGCCGCAGTCCCTGGCCGACCTCGCGAAACTCGCCCACATGTCGCCCAACCACCTCATCCGCGTCTTCAAGGACGCCACCGGCGCCGCGCCCATCGAATACCTGATCCGATACCGCGTCGCCCGCGCCGCCGAGCAACTCGGACGCAGCGACCTGAACATCACCCAGATCGCCCTCGACACCGGTTTCCCCGACGGCAACTACTTCGCCCGCCAGTTTCGGCGAATCATGGGCCTCAGCCCTCGCCAGCACCGGCAGCGCATGCGGTGACACAACGCAGCGGATATCTCGAACCGCTACTTCCACTGGCCCTCCCCTTCTCCAGAAGAGCGATCTGAGACGAGAAGAAAGACATGAGTTTCACTCCATAGCCGCAAATAGCTTTGATATCAACGCACATCATGGGCGATAATCCCCATCATGGAGCAGCCGATCCTGAAAGATATTCTGATCATCTTCGCCCTGGCGGTGGCGGTGCTGCTGGTTTGCCACCGGATCCGCGTGCCGCTGGTCGTGGGTCTGATCGTTACCGGCATGCTCGCCGGACCCTACGGTCTGAGACTCATCCGCGCCGTCAACGAGGTGCAGACGCTGGCGCAGATCGGCGTGGTCCTCCTGCTGTTCACCATCGGCCTGGAGTTCTCGTTCAAGCACCTCCTGTCCATCGGAAAGGCCGCCCTGCTGGGGGGTGGAATCCAGATCGGCGTGACCGTCTTGGCGGTGTTCCTGATCGCCAAGCTGTACGGCCTGCAGATCGGCCAGGCCATCTTCGCCGGCTTTCTTGTCTCGCACACCAGCACCGTGATCATGCTCAAGCTCCTTCAGCAACGGGGCGAAGTCGACAGCCCGCACGGCCGCATCGGATTGGGAATCTCGATCTTCCAGGACCTGATGACCATTCCCATGGTCCTGATCACCCCCCTTCTGGCGGGGGGCCAGGGCGGCGAAGGCAAATCGCCGGTGATGATCGTCGCAGCCGGCTTGGCCATCCTGGGCATCGCCTGGCTCGGAGGCAAATACGTGGTGCCCAAGGTGCTCTACCACGTGGCCCGAACCCGCAACCGCGAGCTTTTTCTCCTGACCGTCCTGCTCCTGTGCCTGGCCGTGGCCTTGCTGACCTACAGCCTCGGGCTGTCCCTGGCCCTCGGAGCCTTCCTGGCCGGACTCATCGTCTCCGAATCCGAGTACAGCCACCACGCACTCGCCAACGTCGTGCCGTTCCGCGACGTGTTCACCAGCTTCTTCTTCATCTCCATCGGCATGCTCTTGAACGTCGGCTTCCTCGTCGATCACATCGTCTTCGTCACCGTCGCGGCAGGCGGTCTGCTGGTCCTCAAGTTCGTGGTCGCCGGCGCCGCCGCGATGGCTCTCGGCGTCCCCCTCCGGACCGGCATCCTCGCCGGCCTGGCCCTCGCCCAGATCGGGGAGTTCTCGTTCGTCCTGGCCGAAGAGGGGCTGGAGTACGGCCTGTTCCCCGGCCAGAGCTATCAGCTCTTCCTGGCGGTGATCGTCATGACGATGGTCGCCAACCCCTTCATCTTCGTCCACGCCAACCGGATCGCGCACAGCCTGCTGCATCTGCCCTGGCCCAGAAGCCTGCGCCGCGAACGGATGGACCAGCAACTTCGGCAGGCGGGCGGCCATGAGGCCCACGCCGACCACCTTGTCATCGTCGGCTTCGGACTCAACGGCCGCAACCTCGCCCACGCCGCCAAGGCCGCCGGCATCCCGTACGCCATTATCGAATCCAATCCCACCACCGTCCGACAGGAAACCGCCCGCGGCGAACCCATCCTCTACGGCGACGCCACCCACGCCGCCATGCTCCTTCGCGTCGGCCTGGCTGAAGCCCGGATCATGGTCATCGCCATCAACGACCCCCAAGCCATCCGGCGGATCACCCGGATCGCCCGGTCGATGAACCCGCGCGTCTACATCATCGTCCGTACGCGATACGCCATCGAGGTTGAGCCGCTCTACCAACTCGGAGCCGATGAGGTGGTCGCCGAAGAATTCGAAACCTCCGTCGAAATCTTCACCCGCGTCCTCTCACGATACCTCGTGCCGCGAGACGAGATCGACCGCCTCACCGCCGACATCCGCGCCGACGGCTACCAGATGTTCCGCAAACCGCGACTCGAAACCCGCGACCTGGCCGACGTGCGATTCGCCCTCCGCGACCTCGAAATCGTCTCCCTCCGGGTCTCCGACAGCTCCGAACTGGCCGGCGGCACCCTCGGCGAAATGGACCTCCGCAAACGCTTCGGCACCACCCTCCTGGCCATCAGCCGCCACCACCGCATCATCGCCAACCCCGGCGCCCAGGAACAAATCCTCCCCGAAGACGTCCTCATCGTCCTCGGCCCCGCCCAACGCATCCGCGAACTCTCCGAAAACCTCTGAGACCAGCCCCCCAGCCGCAAACGACAGAGCTGTCGCGTGCAGATCAGCCCGGAGCCGGCGCTCACTGACGACGTTGTTGCATGGCTTGCGGTGAAATGGTAGAGTAGTATAGTGGGAAGAACCGGAGATCGGACGATGACCGCCCCTGCACAGAACAGACAGGAAGTACTGGAGCGTCTGGCCGCTGCGCGAGAGAGACTGGCCGCACTGGGGGTCCTGAGCATCGGTCTGTTCGGATCGTTTGCCACGGGACGACAGACTCCCGAGAGCGACGTGGACATCCTGGTGGAGTTCGCGCCGGAGCACCACTCCTTTGACAACTTCATGGAAGTGTCATTCCTCCTGGAAGATATCCTCGCAAGAAAAGTGGAGTTAGTGACGCCGCAGGCGCTGAGTCCCCATATCGGCCCGCACATTCTCCGGGAGGTACAGCGTGTCCGCATCGCCTCGTGAGTACGTCCGTCACATTCTCGACGAGATCGATTACGTTCTCTCGCAGCTTCAGGGCAGAGACTTTGATGCCTTCAACGGCGATGCCACATTGAAAAGAGCGTTTGTCCGCAGCCTGGAGATTATCGGCGAAGCAACCAAGAACATTCCGGAAGACCTGCGGAGACAGGCGCCCGATGTCGAGTGGCGAAAGATCGCGGGAATGCGAGACAGGCTGATCCACGACTACTTCGGGGTGGACTATGCCCTGGTCTGGGACGTCGCCACAACGAAACTTGCCCCGCTGCGAAGGCAACTTCAGTCTCTCCTCGACAAGACGGAAGATCGCCAGTAGTCCATACGAACTCCGGTGGAAGGGAAGGCGAAAACCACCGCTCAGAGACTACTCTGGCAGAATGAGCTCCAACTCGCGGCCCATCGCCGGAATGGGAATCTTCAGCCGGTTCGAGCGCCGCGGCGCTACCTGCAGGTTGCGGTAAACCTCCACGTTCACGCCGTACCAGACCGATCGCGGATCGTCCGCCACCGCAAACTCGTCGATCTTGCGAAACCGCTGCGGATCGGCCAGCACCTCCCGCAGCAACCGGCTCGGCGGCGGAAAGAAATCCTGCCAGTCCGGCGTCCGCGGCGGGACATTCTCAACCACGATATACTCGATCCCGTAGCGATCGATCAGCCGCCGCACGTCCTCGTGCGTCTCGACGTACGGACTATACTGCCAGCGCATCCGCGCCGCCCGCGAATAAAGCACCTTGCTCCCGCGAAGCGTGTACGCCCGCCCACCAAAGCCCTGCTCGACCCGCATGTCGAACACGAACTGCCCGTCCCGCACCGCGTCCACCAGCACCAGCTTCAGCGCCCCTCGCGGCTCCGACTCGTGAACCAGACTCGCCGCCCGACGATAACTGCTCAGCCGTCCCGGCCCGACGTACCACGAAACCACAAACTGCCAACACACCAGCACCAGCAGCAGCGCCTCGCACCATCGCTTCAGGTCCGTCCCCTTGACCGCCAGACTCAACCCGCCGCCGATCAGCATCGCCGCCGGCGGCGTCACGAAGTAAAAGTACCGCGGCTCCTTGTGGTAGACCACGCTGGCGAACACGTAAAACACCACGATCCACAGCAGGGCAAATCCCACCTGCCGCACCCGCTCAGCCACCGCCAACAGCAGCAGCCCGATGATCGAAAACATCAGACCCGCCCACCCCAGCACCTCCGGAAGCGCGAACAGATAGTACGCCCAGTGCCGCACGTCCAGCAGGTGCGACCAGCCCTGCCCGCGAACCAGAAACCGGCTCAGGTGGGCATAGTGCCAACTGAACACAACGTACCCGACGATCAATCCCGCCGTCACCGCCGCCAACAGCAGCGTCCGCCACGTCAAAGCCTTGCGCCAGCCGAGCTGAACCACCAGATCGATCGCCATCACCAATCCGATAAATGCCGCCCACTGCTTGGTCAGCACCGCCAACACCAACGCCGCCGCCGCCGCCCAAAGCCAGCCCATCCGGCGGGTCGAACGAAACTTCAGGTACAGACCGCAACAGACCAGAACCAGCGCGACCGCCGGTACCTCCAACATCACCTGCCGGCTCCACAGCACCGTCGAGGGAAACGCCGCCCACACCGCCGCCGCGAACACCGCCGAGTCCCGATCCAGAAGCTGCCGCGCCACCCAGTACAATGCCAGCAGCGCCGCCAATGCAAACAGCACCACCGTCAGCCGGGCCACCGCCGCTGAGATCCCGAAAACCGCGAACATCGCCGCCTCGACCACCGCGAACACCGGCGGATAGTAGACGATCAGCCCCAGACACGGGTACTTGGCAAAGTAACCTTCCGCCCACGCCTGCAGCGACCCGCCCGGAAAGTGCCGCACCAGATCGTGGATAAACACACCGTCCATCGCGTGCAGCGGAGCGTCCGACCACCCCAACCCCCCCACCGTGATCTGCTTGCACCAGACCACCGACGCCGCCAGCACCAGCGGCAACAGCCAGTATCGACGGTCTATTCGACTCGGAGTGCGACGTGCGGCCATGATCATTCCGTATCGAGACTCTCCACCGTCAGATAACCCGCCCTCCTGCAGTTACGGCTCAATGAAAACAAAATCGCTCGCGTGGCTAGCCGCTCCGGGCCGGACGAATCGCCTTGACCCGCAGTTGCACCGCCTGAGGGCCCAGATACTCGTCGATGATCGGCTCGAACGCCAACCGGCAGCGCCGGCAGTCCAGCAGCATCTCGCGGGCCTCCGCCTGATTGAACGCGATCGCCCGAAACACCCGCTGGCCCCACCGAACGCTGAACGACAGATGCCGTCCGCCGTTGCCCACCAACCGCGGCTCGCCCACCAGTTCCGCCACGTCGCCCGACAGCGTCGGACGCGGATTCCCGTGGCCGAACGGACCAAGCCGCTGAAGCTGCCAGACGAACGGACTCTCGATCATCTCCGGCCCCACCTCCGCGTCGATCCGAACCACCGGCCGCGACGGACCCGCCAGGTGGGCCAGACCGTGCCGGTGCAGCGACCGCATGAACGGAATCACCCGGCCCGACTCGATCTGCAGGCCCGCCGCCATGGCGTGCCCGCCGTAACCCAGCAGGTGCTCCCCGCACCGCTCCAGCGCCTGGTTGATGTCGAACCCTTCCACGCTCCGCGCCGACCCCTGCCCGCGACCTCCGTCCAGTGCGATCATCACCACCGGACGGCGAAACTTCTCCACCAGCTTCGACGCCACGATCCCGATCACGCCCACGTGCCAGCCGTCCTTCGCCAGCACCAGCAACGGCGTCTCGTCGGTCAACTGCCCCTGCGACTCCGCCAGCTCCACCGCCTCCGCCGTGATCTGCTCCTCCAGCTTCTGCCGACGCCGATTCTGCCGGTCCAGATAACCCGCCAGATCCTCCGCCCGCTGGCGGTCGCCCACCGTCAACAGCTCGAACGCCTCCTTCGCGTGACCCATCCGTCCCGCCGCGTTCAGCCGCGGACCCAGCACAAAACCCACATGATAGCTGTCCACCCGGCTGCCCGTGATCTTCGCCGAATCCAGCAACGCCCGAAGCCCCA
>ENA-UOUL01000414-UOUL01000414.1-bioreactor-metagenome-genome-assembly--contig:-NODE-414-length-72827-cov-5.854351_pt1 | contig 72827 bp, 44 predicted proteins | sample MGYA00249838_ERZ747220 | MGnify/ENA primary metagenome ERZ747220 (study PRJEB28778, sample SAMN05720191) | bioreactor metagenome | isolation source: Anaerobic biogas reactor | place: USA:Washington... | reverse complement strand
ACCCGCCTGTGGTCCTGAGCGGTACCACCTGCGGCATGGGCAACGACTGCGAGCTGCGGAACACGGAAGAGGTGATCTTCGCGGTCCAAATCAGTTGGCCGGGCACCTGGACGTTCAGTCTGTGCGGCTCGGGCTTTGACACGTATTGGTACTTCGGGAACGACTGCTGCACTCAGTACTGGTCGCAGGACGACTCGACGGAGTGCGGTACGGCCGGTTACCTGTCGACGCACTTTGATCCCGGCGTGTACTACATCGACCTCGAAGGGTACAGCACCTGCGGCAGCTACGTGCTGACGATCTCCGGTCCGCCGGAGCCGGCGCCTGGCGCGTGCTGCGACGATCTGACCCTCGTTTGCACGGATGGCTTGATGCCGGCCGACTGCTTCGGGCCGCACATGCGCCATGATCCGGGCGGAACATGCGACGAGCTGTCTCCGGAGTGTGGCAACCCCGGCGCTTGCTGCGATGACGACACCGGTGTGTGCGAGGATGGCGTTTACGAGCTCCAATGCACCGGCAGCCGGTTCCTGAGCAGCGCCCTGTGCGTGGCCGTTGACCCGCTGTGCGGCGAACTGCCGGTCCCGCCCTGCCCGGTCGACGGCTGGGTCCTGGCTCCGGGTTCGTTCAGCGGCAGCACCAGCGGTGCGACCAGCGACTGCGCCCTGCGTGGGTCGGTGGACAACTACGTAGGCGTGTACATCCCGTGGCCTGGGGTCTGGACGGTTGACCTGTGCGCTACCAGCCCGACGTGGGATACCTACCTGTACCTCGGCAGCGACTGCTGCACGAGCACCTGGTACAACGACGACGGTTGCCCGACGGCGAGTTCGCTGTCCATCATCCAGGCGAATATCTCGACGCCCGGCGTGTATATCGCGACGGTCGAAGCCTACTCTACCACGGTCAGCGGCGCGTACGTGCTGACCGTCAGCGGTCCGCCGTCGCCGGGGCCCGGCGCCTGCTGCGAAACGTTCATCGGCGAGTGCGAGGATGACGTGATCTGGCAAGACTGCGTCGGTGCGGGTCTCCGCTTCGTGGGCGACACGCTCTGCGAGGATTTGGATCCGCCGTGCACCCCGTGCGTGGACGTTGAGCTGATCGCTCCGGGCGTTTGGAGCGGCACCACGGTCGACGCAGGCGATCACTGTGCCCTGCGCGCCGGCCAGGACATCACCGTGAAGGTGACCGTCCCGACCGACGGCAACTGGCGCTTTGACCTGTGCGCTTCCAGCCCCGGCTGGGATGCGTACATGTACATCGGCACCGAGTGCTGCCAAAGCACCTGGTACAACGATGACGGCTGCACGACTGCCAGCGTTTTGTCGATTCTCAACCTGACCGGCATTCCGGCCGGCGACTACTACGTCGACATTGAGCCGTTCAGTGTCACTGCTACTGGCCCCGTGACGCTAAGTGTCAGCGCGTATGAGCCTTCGGACCGCGGCGCGCCGGAACTGAAGGGAGTAGTCGCTCGTACCTGACGCCGTTGACGAGAGCATGCCCGCGCTTACAGCTTAACTACCGCACCCGTACGGGCGCCCTTGGCGGCGTGGGCATGGAACCCGTGCGGGCAGCCGTTTGATGGCGCGCGTTCGCGCCGGCCTTAAGTTTGCGCCCGGGGGGCGCGCGCACGGCGCGGCGGTATGTAGCCCTCGCCTTCCGGGCGGCCGAAGATCATTCGCCCGGCGGAGGTCTGCAGCACGCTGGTCACGGTCAAGGTCACTTCGGAGTTGATCTTGTCGCGCGAGCCTTCCGCCACCACCATGGTTCCGTCTTCCAGGTATCCGATCCCCTGCCCCACCTCTTCGCCGGGCTTGATGATTTTGACGGTCACGGTCTCGCCCGGCATGACGACCGGCTTCATGGCGTTCGCCAGGTCGTTGATGTTGATCACCTCGACCCCGCGAATCTGGGCAATCTTGTTCAAATTGAAGTCATTGGTGACGATGCGGCCGTCCATCTTCTTGCCCATCTCAACCAGCTTCTGATCGACGTCCGCGGCTTCTTCAACACTCGGCAGCCGGACATCGGAAATCTTGATCTCGACCTTGTCGTTGGTCTGAAGCTTGTTGAGCATGTCCAAGCCGCGGCGCCCGCGGTTGCGTTTGAGCTTGTCGGAGCTGTCGGCGATGGTCTGCAGTTCCTGCAGCACAAAACGCGGAATGATCAAAGGCGAATCAATAATTCGCGTATTGCAGATGTCGGCGATGCGCCCGTCGATAATCACCGACGTGTCGAGAATCAGCGGCCTGACGCCGCGCGATTGCTTGGCGAATTCGACATACGGAATGACGAACCGGATATCGTCCTTCGTTTGCAGGATGAAGCTGATGAAAAGGTAACAGCAGGCCAAACCGAGCGTCAGCTTAAGTCCCACAATCAGGCTGTGGGCCCCGGTATCTGACGGGGTGCTGTACACGTCCGGCGCATACGCCTGAATCACCAGGTCCATGACCAGCCCCAGGCCGTAAGCCACGACCATCCCGACCACCAGGCCCAGGAAAACGCCGGACAGCGCGGCCAACGATTTCCGCGGGATGAAAACATCGACCGCGATAATCGCCACCATGATGCAGATCGCCCCCACCATCAGGTAAACGTGCCATTGTCCCAGCCCCGCGGCCGCCCCAGGTTCGCCGCCAACCGAAAACGCTATGGCTGAAATGAGGACTATGAATAGAGCCCGCAAGACCCACAAAACCATTTTCTACTCCGCTGAATGAATCTGGAACATATGAAGCCAATCACTGTTGTCGCAGGTACGGGCGGCGGGCCGGATGAAACGATGAACTCCACCGCCCCGGACAACACAATCTTAAGCCGCCTGCCTCGTCCCTCAACTTTGCGCCGCGCTCAGCCTGCTGCTTACCAGGCGAGGCCGCCGCGCAGCGGCCGCTTGCGCTTCTTCTCGGGGCGAGGCAGCGTGGCCGTCGCCTCCTCCCCAGCGGCGGCGTTTTCGGGGCGCTCAGGTTCGGGGGCCGGCAGGGGCTTCATCGAGAGCGATACGCGGCGCTGGTCGGCATCCACGGACAGGACTCGCACCTGTACCACTTCACCGACCTCGACCGCGTCGGAAACCGCTCTGATCCGCTGGGCGCTGATTTGCGATATATGCACCAACCCCTCGATGCCTTCTTCAAGCTGCACGAACGCCCCAAAGTTGGTGATGCGCGTCACCAGCCCGCTGACGGTCGTGCCGGGTGGATAGCGCTCCACTATGCCCGTCCAGGGGTCGCTCGACAGGGCCTTCAGGCTCAGGCTCAACTTGCGGTTCTCCGCATCCAGCGACAGTACCGACGCGCGCACGTTGTCGCCCACCTTCACGATGTCTTTCGGGTTCCGCACGTGCTGCGACCAGCTCATCTCGCTGATCGGAATCAGGCCCTCTACGCCCGGCTCCAGTTCGACGAACGCCCCAAAGTTCATGAGCTTCAGCACGCGCCCCTCGACCGTCTGGCCCACGGCGTACTTGCTGGGGACCATCGTCCACGGGTCGGGGCTCAACTGCTTGACGCCCAGCGAAATGCGGTCCTTCACCAAATCGATCTTGAGAATCTTGACGTCGATCTCAGCGCCCACGTTCAGCACTTCGCGGGGGTGCCCAACGCGGCCCCAAGTCATGTCGCTGACGTGGAGCAATCCCTCCACGCCGCCTAAATCCACAAAGGCCCCGAAATCCAGCAACCGCACCACTTTGCCGCGCCGCACCTGCCCTTCAGCCAACTGAAACCGGAGCTGACGGGCGTCTTCCTCGCGCTGCCGCTCCAGGACGCGCCGCCGGCTGAGCACCAGGCCGCGCCCCTTGCGGTCCACCTCCGTCACCTCGCACTCCAGCCAGCGTCCGATGAAGCCCGTCATGTCGTCATGCCGCACCAGATCGACCTGGCTCATCGGCATGAAGCCGCGCGCGCCATGAACCCGGAGTTCCAAACCGCCGATGTTGCTGCCGGTGACCCGGGCCTTGACCACGTCCCCCACTCGGATGGACTCCATGTCGACTGCGAGCTTCGCCTCGCGCAACGACAGCCGCATCAACCCCGATTCCCTGTCGAAGCCCTGCGGCACCAGGTCGAGAATCTGATCGACGACCGGCGGCTGGTCCGGCTCAAACTCGTCCAACGCGACAAACCCCTCGCTCTTGCCGCCAATATCGACAAACACATCTGAACCGCGGATCGCCAGCACCCGCCCGCGGAGTTTGCCGCGCGCATCCACTTGCGGCTCGCTGACAGGCGCATCGGCCATGCGGGCCAAGTCCTCAGAAGATACCTCGCCGAGTTCCTGATCCAGGTGCCGGCTCAGATCGGCGTCGTTAATTGAAAGCGGATCGACGGACACGATGCAAACCTCATAGGGCTTCAAAAATATATCGCGCGACGTTTCATGTTAACCGTTCATTCACGAAACACAAGCGCATCCGACCGCCTAACCGGCCTGCGACCGAGTCAGCGAACAAGTCTCTTGCCTGATCTCGGCGGCATCCCGCCGCGCCGGCACTGGGCGTCAGATAATTTCGCTCCGCACCGTCCGCACGTTTGCTCTGGCCACGCTTTATCGGGCACCGGGAGCGCCGCATCAGCGCCGGCTCGCAGCCGGCAGCGCGCGGGCCTGCGCGAGCCCAAGTCCGCCGGGCCGGCGCATGCTCGGCGCTATTTGCCGCCACGGCGTGTAAGCGGTCGGTGACACGTAGCGCACCCACCGCACATGCCCCCCCCTGCTGCGGTTCGCGCAAATCCCCAAGCGCCGCTGGAATTCGCTTGTACCACCGCCGGGACTTCCGGCGGTCAGGAGCCGGTCCGGCACGCGTTTACCGCGTCGATTCGCCGGCCCGGCTGGGGCTTGCGGCCGGCGTGGCGGCGCGCACGCAAGGCGCGGGACGCGAACGGAAAAAAGCCGGCTCCGCAAATAGGTCTGAAAAATAAGTCCGGGCGGCGGACCCTCTGATCCACCGCCCGGCTCCGTGCGTCAGGGCTTGCGGCACTGGCTATGGAATAAGGACCGAGTCCGTATTCACCCAAGGCCCCATTTTGTTTTCGGGGTACTTACCTAACAGAGAACCTTCGACGGTCCAGTTAATAGTCCGCGTGTAGATGTTATCTTTGTTCAGACCGACAGTCGGCGACTTAGCGTATTCCGCATGCCCATCAGCGATTAGCACGCTCTGCCCTTCGCCGCCATGGTTCCGGCTGTTATAAGGCCTCCAGGTTTCCGGCCCGAGTTGCAGCAGGAATTCCTCGTCGTCTTGTTCAAATACAATGTCGCTCTCGGTCGTTTCGCCGCCCGAGCCGGCGTGGTCGCCCAGCTTGCGCGTCTCAGGAGTGTACGAGAAGCTGTCCAGGTTCCCCTGGCTCTCGCCGCCCGTCACAAAGGCCGGTCCCTTGTCGGCGGCCAGCGGCTGGCGCGGATCCATGCCGCTGCGCGGCTTGCCATGCATTCCGAACGGCATCTGATAAGCGTAGCTCAGGTTGGGATAACCACGGAAGTCGAAGCGGTTGATGCCTGGCTGGGCCGCCACCGTGTCCTGGCCTCCCTCCCCGCCAGCAGCGGGGATGTTGCGCATGACGTCCTCATTCTCTCCGGAGCTGGCGCAGATGAACAACTTGGGGGTGCACTGGCCGCCGATGATCGTCAAGAACAACGACCGGCTGATTGGCACGGTAGTGTTGATCGGCCCTTCATTGCCGTCGGACGTGGTCCGCAGGCTGTGATTGGCCCCAATGCCCGGTGAATTCTCAGCGGCGCCCTCGGTAAATTCAACCACGTGTTCGCCCCGCGTGGCCTCGCTGTAACTCATGGTTTCTGCGAAGAACGACATCGGGTACCACTCGTTGTTGTCGTTCGAGTAGATGACGCACCCGCTCCCGATGCCCCGCAGGTTCGCCAGACACACTGAACGCTTCGTGAGCTCGCGCGCCCGCGCGAGACTGGGCAGCAGAATGGAGATCAGCAGTGCGATGATCGCCACCACTACCAGCAGCTCAATTAATGTAAACCCTTTCCTTTTCACCGTTCAAACCTCCTGCAATCAGACCCGTAATTTTCCTTCGCGATCGGCTCGCCGCGCGAGCCCGGCTTTTGAATCAATGACTGCATTCCAACTGCCATGCGGATACCAACCGCGTTGGCAGGCGTACACCAGGGCTTCGTGCCTGGGCCGGTCGCCGCGCTTCTCACCCGGCCACACGCGGGCCGAATGGGTGCTTGTCCTACGGGAGCGGACAGCGCGCGGGTTACACACTACATTCCAAGACCAGGGAGCAAAAGCAACGAGCCAAGCGGGCGCATAATTTCAGCGCCGACAGCTCGTGCGGGAATGGCGGGAACAAACTGCTGATGAGAACCGAAAAAGGGTCGGAATAATCGGATAGATCTTTATTGTATGTATGATACCAAACTTATTGACAACCCAGTTTCGATCCCGTCACGCACTCCTTGTCGTTCTGTGTTCTAGTTCTCCATCTATAAGTTAACTGCGCCGGGCCCCTCAGTCAATGGGAAAATTCCGACTTAGTGTTATAGGACGGCGCGCGGAGAACCACCGGGAGCGGTTGCGCAAGCTGCCACCGGCTGAGTGATACTCGGCTCCCCAACCGAATTCCTCATCCCATAACAACACTCTTCCCGATAACTCGTGTATAATCGCCTTTTGCCAACGCGGGGATTTGTCCCGCCCATCAGGAGCGCGCAACCCATGATCGCACAAAAAGATGTGCTCGATCATTACCGCCAGACCCTCGTCGGTTATCACCAGGAGCACCTCCTCGCATTTTGGCCGCGTCTCGATGACCGTCAGCGCGAGCAACTCCTCGAAGACCTGGCCCAAATCGATTTCGATGAGTGCTCCCGCCTGATCGACCATCTCGTGCGGCAAAAACCGGTTTTGCCCCTCCCGCGCAGTACGGAGCCCCCACAAGTCCTCCCAAGTGTCCCGCGACAGGGTTCTCAGATTGAGCAGTACGAGGCCGCCACCGCCCTCGGCATCCATGCCATTCGATCCGGCCAAGTCGCCGCGTTTACCGTCGCCGGCGGGCAAGGCACACGCCTCGGCTTCGACGGGCCCAAGGGCGCGTTTCAGATCACCCCGGTTCGCAAGGCGTCCCTATTCCAGTGGTTCGCGGAATCGCTCCGCGGTGTCCAACGGCGCTACGGCGCCTGCCCACGCTGGTACATCATGACCAGCCCCTCCAACGATGCTCAAACACGCGACTTCTTCCAGAAACACGCGTACTTCGGGTTGCGTCCCGATAATGTCGTCTTCTTCACGCAAGGCCAGATGCCCGCGTTTCGCCACGACGGCCGCATCGCACTCGCCGAACCACACCGCGTGGCTTTATCCCCTGACGGCCACGGCGGGAGCCTGCGAGCCTTACGCCGCAGCGGCGCCCTCGACGACATGCGTGCCCACGGGATTCAGCACATCAGTTACTTCCAGGTGGATAACCCGCTCGTAAAGACGATCGACCCACTATTCATCGGGTTGCACATCCAGCAGAACTCGGAGATGTCCAGCAAAGCCGTCAAGAAGGCCGATGACCTCGAACGCGTCGGAAACTTCTGCCTGGCCGACGGGCGCTTAACCGTCATCGAATATAGTGATTTGCCCGACGAGTTGGCACATGCCAGGAACCCCGACGGCAGTCGCCGCTTCGACGCCGGCAGCATCGCCGTCCACGTTCTGGCGCGCGAATTCGTCGAACGCTTGACCGCCGAAAACGCCGCCATCCAACTGCCTTGGCACCGGGCCGACAAGAAGGTGCGCATCATCGACGAGGACGGCCGGCCGGTCGAGCCTGATCAGCCCAACGTCGTGAAGCTGGAAATGTTCATCTTCGACGCCATTCCGCTGGCGCGCAATCCGCTCGTGCTGTACACCCCGCGCGAGGAGGAATTCAGCCCGGTCAAAAACGCGACCGGCGTCGACTCAGCCGCCACCGCCCGCCGCGACCTGGTCCGCCGCGCCGCGCGCTGGCTGGAACAGTGTGGCTATCGCGTGCCGCGCGACACCCATGGTGAGCCCGACCTGCCGCTGGAAATCAGCCCAGCCGTTGCGCTCGACGCCTCTGATTTGTGTGCGCACCTTCAGAACACCCGCCCAGTGCTCACGCCCAAGCAGCCCTTCCTGTTGGCGTAGCGCCGTTGGTGCTTTGCGTTCCAAATGGCGCGCATCTATCATGGCTGCCGTGCCACGAGAGGGAAAACAGATGAAGTTGTCCCGTAAGTACTTGACCGTCCTAGCCTTGCCCGGCCTGTTGTTTGCCGGCTGCCTGACGCTGCCGGGACAGCCGGCGCGCGTCGGGCCGGGCCTGCTTGCCGAGACGCGCGTCAGCGTGGCCGCCGACCCCAGCGCCCTGGCGTTCGCTTCCGACGGCCGCGTCTTCTACACCGAGAAGCATACCGGCCAGATCCGCGTCATCGATCAAGATGGGCTGCTCGCGCAGCCCTTCGCGCAGGTGCCGGTCAATTCAGCCGGCCAGCGCGGCCTGCTCGGGATCGCCCTGCACCCGGATTTTCCCGCTGTACCGCGTGTCTATGTCTTCTACACGCGCTCGGACAGCGGCGTCAGCACGGACAACGCGCAAGCGGTCTTCGATAATCGCGTCGTCTTTTTTCAGGCCGGCGGCAACGTAGCCGACGGCGGTGAAGTGTTCGTGGCCGCGCTGCCGGTGACGTCCGCAACCACGAATGTTGGCGGTCAGATCGCCTTCGCCGCCGATGGAACACTGCTCGTAGCGCTCGGTGATCAGGCTGAGTCTGCCGCGGCGGGCGATCCAGCGTCGCTGCTGGGCAAGGTTCTCAGGTACAACGACGATGGCTCCATCCCGGCGGATAATCCATCGCCCGATTCCCCCGTTTTCGCCAGCGGCCTCCGCAACCCGGGCGGACTATGCGTCGATCCGGCCAGCGGCTCCGTGTTTCTCATTGACAGGGGCCCGGACGGCGCCAGTGAGATCAACCGCGTAACGTCCGGCGCAGACCTCGGCTGGCCCGCAGTAAGTGGCGTGGCGAACACGTCGGCCGAGCTGGCGTACGTCGCGGCCGCCCCCACTTACAGCGACCCGCTCTACGTCACGTCCAGCGGCGGCCTGCTGGCCGGCTGCTCCTTCAACCCCGGTGGGCGCTACGGACCTGGTGTCCAGAACCAGCTCTTCTTCGGCCAGGCGGCCGAGCAGCGCGTCATGATTGCCAGATTGGATTCCCCGCGTACCGCCATAGTTGGCGTCGAACCTTTCACGAACAGCTTGCGCGGGCCGATTCACACTTTGGGCTTCACGCCGGCCGGAACGCTGTACGTAGCTACTGCAAACGCCATTCTGCGCCTGGTTCCCCTTCCGGCCTGATTCGAAAACGAGACTGTGGGACAGACGGCTGTCTGTGGGGTTTGCCTGTTGCAGTACAGCTCTGGGGTCTGTCCGTGTCTCTTTTCCGGCGCAAGTTTGAGCTGTTCTTAACCCTGTACTTGGCCGCGGCGCGACCCGCGGGAACGCCGCGAACACATTTCAGTCATCAATTCACGTTCGGCCAACACCCAGTCCCCGAACTGATCGCCCGGCGCGCCGTTCCGCCGCAGAAAAATCTGGTAGGCTCGGTTGCGAACTTGGTCGTCGCTGATGCCAAGCTCCTGGCGCGTCTGCGGACGGGCTGAGGCACGGGTCGTCTTACGCGCCGTGGCGCCGCTGGCCGCCTTCGAACTGCTAGTCGCGGTGCTTCTAGTTGTCCTATTCACTCTCTCAGCCATGCATTTCACCTCTTTTTGAGCACAACGTAAATTGAGCGCGGTCGCCCGCCCAGATTGGCGCAACCCATTGTTTCCATCCAGGCAGACCGGCCTTTACTCGTGCCACCGTTGGTCACCGAGACAGCCGCGTAGCGCAGAAAAGCGCACTGCCGCGGCGCTTCAAGCCTTAATATCGGCGGTTACATGCCGGACGCTCTCAGGCCAGTGTCGGCGGCCTTCACCGACGATGGCGCAAATCTACTCCCGGTTGGAGGGTTTGTCGGCGCGCTGAGGCCGGGAGCGGTTCCGGCACCCCGCCCGAACGACTCGCAAATCTGCAATAGCGCAAATCCCGCGCGACGCCGATCCCCTGAATCACGAGCGCCGTTCAAGCCCTACAACAACTCCCTCAGGGCTTTCGTAACCCGATCCACATCGGCTTCGCTCAAGCGATTGTGGAATGGCAATGCAACCGTTCGTGCCGACAGCGCCTCGGTCACCGGAAAATCGCCCGGCTTGTAACCGAACTCGTCACGATAGAACGGCTGCAAGTGTATCGGTGTGAAGTAATTGCCGCAGCCGATGCCGCGTCGCGCCAGCTTCTTCAGAATCTCGTCGCGCTGTGCTTGAGTGTAATCGTCGCTCAGGCGCACCACGAACACGAACCAGTTTATGGAAACCTCGTCAGGCACCACCTGCAACCGCAGCCGGCTTTCATCCCTGAGGCGCTCGATGTACCAGCCGGCCACCTGCGCGCGGCGTGCCTTGATGGCGTCCAGCCGCTTGAGTTGCTCCACGCCGATGGCGCAGTTGATATCCGGCAGACGGAAATTGAAGCCCAGTCGCGCGTGAGCCAGCCAGCCCGCCTCCGGATCGCGACCCTGGTTGCGGATCGAGCGCGCCAGTCCGGCGATCTCAGCGTTGTCTGTGACCAGCATGCCGCCTTCGCCCGTAGTGACCTGCTTGTTCGGATAGAACCCGAACGCGCCAACCTCGCCGAAGGTGCCCGTGGGCTTGCCCTTGCGGGTAGTGCCCAAGGCCTCGCAAGAGTCTTCCACCACGCGCAGTTTGTGCCGCCGCACGATCGCGCTGATCGCGTCCCAGTCCGGCGTCGAACCGAATATGTCCACCGGAAGCACGGCTCGCGTCCGCGGAGTAATGGCCGCTTCGACCAGGCCGGCGTCGATCTGCCAGGTCCGCGGATCGATATCCACGAACACCGGCCGCCCGCCCTCGTACACGATGCTGTTCGCCGACGCAATGAACGAAAACGGGGTGGTCACCACCTCGTCCCCCGGCCGCAGGCCGATGCTGCGCCACGCCATGTGCAGCGCCGACGTGCCGCTGTTGCAAGCCACCGCGAATTTCACGTTCAGGCGGCGGGCCAGCGCAGCCTCGAACTCGGCCACCTTGGGCCCCAGGCTCAGGTGCGGCGTCCGCAAAACTGCGACCACCGCGTCAATTTCGGCCTCTGTGATATCCGGACCAGAAAGACTAATCGTTTCCACGTTGTTCTCCCGCGACAATTTTGCGCGACCCCCCCCTCGGCTCCTTCTTCATTCGGACCTGCCCGTTGGCGGGGCAAGGCGTTATCATATCCGCCTATGCCATTACGCACATCCGACGGCACCGGACTGAAGCATTTTCGCCGCAGCCTGAGTTTCCTGTGGCCGCAGCGGCGTCTTGTCATTATGGGACTGCTGTGCGCGATCGGTGTCAGTCTTTCGTACACCGCCAGCATATCGGCCCTGATCCCCGTGCTGAAAATAATGTTCGCCGAGCACGAGACGGTCGCCGACTGGCTCAACCGCACTGAAACCGAGCGCCGCCTGGGAATCGTGATCGGCTCAGACCTGCCGGACGATCCCGCCGGGATAATGATCGACCGCCTCCAGCATAGCGCAACCGCGAGCAAGCTACGGCCCGGGCAGCGAATTGCCGCGCTCGATGGCCGGCCGGCCGGCTCGCATGAGCTGATGTCGCGCCTCGCCTCTGCGGCCGGCGATACCGCACGCGTTTCGTTGCGAAATCCTGACGGCACAACATACGAAACCGAACTGCCGTTGCAGCCTTACCGCTCGTGGTGGCAAAAGCTGCACAAGCTCGCGGCCCTGCTGCCGGCCGATCGCGATCCGCGCGGGCGCTTGATCACGCTCGCGCTGGTAATGGCCGCCTTGGTGGCCAGCTCCATCTTCGGCGGGCTTTGCCGCTTTGCTAACGAGGGGCTGATCCAGATCGCGGTGCAGCGCGCCATGCACGCCTTCCGTACGCGCGTCGGCGATCACGTTCTGCGCCTGCCCATGCAATGGCACACCCTTCAGGCTGCGGGGGACACGCTGGCACGACTCGCCACCGACATCAGCAAAGTCGAAGTCGGCCAAAGCACGCTCTTCGGCAAGGTTGTCCGCGAGCCCCTGAAAGCGGTCTGCGTGCTGGCCCTGACACTGTTCATCGAGTGGCGCCTGCTGGTGGCAGCGATGTTCGGCCTGCCGGTCGGCTGGCTGCTACTACGAACATTTGGGCGCCTCGTCAAACGCGCCCAGCGCGGCGCCTCGCAATCCTGGGGCCGGCTGCTGGACCATCTCGGCGAGCGTCTGGCCGGCATTCGCATCGTCAAAGCCTGCAACATGCAGCAAGCCGAATGTCACCGCTTCGAGCGCGAAGGCGCCATCCTGACCCGCGCCCGGACGCACATCGAGCTGGTCGACGCCGCCACCAACCCGGCCCTCGAGATCCTGGCAACCACGGCCATCGCCGGCTTCATCCTCTATGGCGGCTATCGCGTCTTCCAGCAGCAGCTCGAGCCGTCGCTCTTCTTCGCGGCCGTGATCTGTCTCGGCGGAGTCTTCGACCCCATCCGCAAAATGGGGAACGTAACCAATCGCCTCCAAGCGGCCGACGCCTCAGCCCGCCGCCTGTTCGAATTGCTCGACCTGCCGGCCGAGGAGCAGAACGGCGCGGCCGCGGTTCACGGTGGCACACCCGCGACACGAGCCGACCTGCCCCCCTTCCGCCACGCCATCGAGTTCCGCAACCTGTGTTTCGCCTACGCGGGCAACACTCGGCCGGTGCTGCAAGACATCAACTTGACTGTCAGCAAAGGCGAGTGCGTCGCGCTGGTCGGCCCGAACGGCTCCGGCAAGACCACATTGGTCTCCCTGCTAATGCGTTTCTTTGAACCCACCAGCGGCCAAATCTTCATCGACGGCCGCGACATCGCCGAATTTTCCCTACATTCGCTGCGCCGCCAGATCGGCCTGGTAACTCAGGACGCCGTCATCTTCACCGGCACGCTGCGCGAGAATCTCTCGTACGGAACAGCGAACGTCAGCGAAGAGCGTTTGCTGGCCGCGGCGCGCCTGGCGCACGTCGACGAGTTCGCCCGCAACCTGCGCATCGAAGACGACGGCCGGATCACCACCGGTTACGACGCCCACATCTCAGCCCGCACACTCTCCGGCGGTCAGCGCCAACGAATCGCATTGGCCCGGGCGGTGCTGCCCGATCCGCCCATCCTGATCCTGGACGAAGCGACCAGCCAGGTGGATAGCGAATCCGAACGCCGCATTCAGGAGGCCCTCGACGACGTGACGCGCGGCCGCACAACTTTCATCATCGCCCACCGCTTCAGTACCATCGCCCGCGCCAACCGCATCGTGGTCCTGAACGAAGGCCGTATCATCGGCTGCGGCACGCACGACGAACTTTTGCAATCCTGCCCGTTCTATGTGTCGCTCTGCCAAACCCAATTTACGCACGGGTTTGAACCGGCAGCGGTCGGCGCGTCAGCGGCGGATTCCGCATAGCGGCGAACTCGGGAGCTACGATAGGTCGGGGATTTTTAAGACGAAGCGGTCTGCGAAGACAAATAGGCTGCTTCCTCGCCCGTTTCCGGACGACACGTCGCGGCTCTGCTCCAGGTCCTTCGGCGCCGCACTCGCTCGCTGGCGCATTCCGGGGCGACAAGCCCCGGCTCTGCTCTCAGGCCGGGACGGCACGCCCCGGCTGTGCTCTATTGCAGGTCCTTCTCTGCCGCCAAGCCCTTCCAGCCCGGACTGTAGATCCGCATATTCATGAAGCCGTGGCCCCCCAGGTATTCGCTCACCATATGGGCCGAGCCGCAGCCCGGCCCGGAGCAGTAGAGGATGATCAGCTCTCCCGGATCGATGCTGGCACGGATCTGCTCTAGGTGAAGATCCATCTGTTCCGCCGGTCCGGCCGGCAGGTTCAGCGCCCCGCGGAGATGGCCGCGAGCGAAGACTTCGGCCGGGCGTACGTCAATCAGGACGCCGGTTGCGTGCAGGACGCACTCGCGGACTTGCGCGAGCGTGGCCTCATGGAGCGGGTCCGGCGCCGAATCGACGCGGTAGCCCACGAGCGCGCCATCGGAGTCGTGAACGGCAGCCCCTTGCGCCTGGACACTTTCGACGTCTGTCCCGTCGCGCTGCGGCTGATTCTTGAAACCTACTTGGCGACTCCTGACTTCCGGCTCGTGACTTCTGACTTCCGTCTGACCGTTACGTGCAGCGCATCCTGCACACACCAGCACTGCGGCAAGTGTAATGCCACTGAGTGCACGCGGCGTATCAAGCCTCTGTCTCACGCTGAATCCCTCCCAGCTTGGCGCCCATTGCCAGTTCCCCGATCATTCGGGCCAGTCTCCGTCGCCAGGTCCTGGCGGGCGCCAGGACCTGGCTCAGAGGACATCTAGCTTAGTCCGAGGCGACAAGCGAACCGACCGGTGCCGCCGGCGCCTGACTCACTACGCCCTGGTTAAGGTCGCAGACCACCCGTTTCCACACCATTTTTCCGTCGCACACTTTGATCGTTTTCTGGACTTCCGCGTATTCCGCAGGAATGCACACCTTTCGCGTCGTGGCCGGGGCGACGAGTTTCTGTCTGCGAATGGTCTGGTATTCAGCCGGCACACACTCCCTTTCCACCTGCGCCGGCTTCGCTAGGCACTGCGTTTGCAGCGTCTGGTGAACGGCAGCGTGATTCACCAGACAAAACACGTCGCGCGCCGGCTGATTGGTATCCGCCACGCAGGTCGGGTTCTTGTTGACCTCCCACACCGTCTCCGCCGGCCGGACCTGGAGGTTCACCTCGCGCGTCGCGAATTCCGCCGGCATCGCGCGCAACTGCTCCGAAGCGTCTTTAACGCACACCCGCTCCTCGACCCACTCATACTGCGCCGGAATAATCTCCATCTCCTCGTACGCCGCGCGCACCATCACGCGCTCCGTGACCGTCTTATACTCCGGCGGCACGTAAAACTTGGCGTAGCACTCGCCCGGCTTGGCGTTGGGCGGCAATGCCTCGGCGTCTGCAGCCGCAGCTTTACACGCCGGCTTACACGATGGTTTTGCTTTGTTCTTGCACGGTGAACACTTGGTGTCGGCGGGCGGCGCACCCATTCCCAAACACCCCAACAAAGACAGGGCACACATGGCTCTCATAGCATTCGCAAACATGACCTTTCCTTCCTCTTGGCGTTGTCACAGCCGCCTGGCCGGCTCGCACTCGGTGCTTAACGGCTATGTTGCCGATCCACAAATTAATGTACACCGCGGCTGTAACATGAGAATAAATTCAGAATGAATTGGAAGTTAGAAGTGCGATCGGAAATTAGTACGAGGTCAGTACGCACAGTCTAGAACGGGCAACACACGTCGCCTCCTAAGCCCTGCGTCCGCATTCTCTGTACCTATTGACTCTCTTGTGTCCTGTTACTTGTGCAAGGGGGCCAGCCAGTGCACGAACAGAGTGAGTCAGATGCGCACGCTCACTTCACGTTCACTGCGTGAGCAGAACAGCGAGATTATCGGCACACTAGGACTCATCCCCGCATTGGTCCATTTGCATGAAGGCAGTGCATTGAAGCCTGCGCGCCCCCAATTACGACTTGGGTTGCCGCCGGAATTGCGGCTATTGGTGATCGCCTGCCGCGAACGGCAGGCCGCCCGGCTCGCTATTGGACGTTCAGACGCCCAAATCCTCACCGCTATCGCAGCTTACCTGTTTCCACACCAGCTTCCCCTCGCTGACCTTGACGGTCCTCTCGACCTCCGTGTACTCGGCCGTGCGCGTCGTGTGAGCCGGCACAAGCCTCTGCCTGCCAACTGTGCGGTAATCCGTCGACATGCTCATCTGCGCAGCACGCGGCGACTTCCAAGGGAAATGAATTTGAAGCGTCTGAGGCGGCCGGCGGTCCTGCGCCAGAAGGAATTCCGACGCCGGCTGGCCACCCTCCCTCTCTTCGACCCACTCATACTCGAACGGCACCACTGCGAACGTTTCGGTCGCGTACTCAGGCGGCACGTAAACCAGCGCGTAGCACTCGCCCGGCTTGGCGTTGAGCGGCACGTCTTCGGCGAGCGGCCCAGAATCCGCGACGCCGCCAGGCTGGCACGGCGTCAGCGTTCCCATACCAGCACACAAAGACAGCGCGACTTTTACGAAACTCACAGTGGCTAACATGCACTTACTTCCTTGCGCCTGCCATCGGCCGGTCTACAAGCACTCGTATTGCGTGGCAGACAAATCGGCTCGCGCTGCTCGCAGATCACACCCGTAACTTACACGTGCGTCATGACGTGGGGCTAAATTCGCACTGAACGAGGTGTAAGAAGGACCGGCCAGAACGCGGGCAGCGGACGATGACTCGGAATTCAGGCCACTCAAGGGTAGAGGTTCTGCCCCCAAATTCGCGAGCTGAGCCGAAATGCGCCTTCGTCGTGGTTTCCGAAACGACGGCGAGCAGCGAGGCGAAACCTCGCTGCTCGCTTGCTTTTTCGCACTTTAGAGACCGGCCGGACACCGGTCCTGCACAGGCAACGATCCCCTTACGGGTTCGTGCCACCCGCCACGGCGGGCGTAGGCTCTTGGGCCATGCTTCCGTCCCCGCCCAGCGAAGTCCCAGCCGCATCCAGCGGAGCGAGACCGGGGATGACCGGCGCAGGCGCTTCGCCGAGCTGCTGGAGAATCGGAATCGGCTCGATCGGCTGGCCCGTGTAGCGGAGCTTGAGGTCCTTGTAGGACTTGAAGCCCGTGCCGGCCGGGATCAGGCGGCCGAGGATGACGTTTTCCTTCAGCCCGACCAGGCGGTCCTCGGCGCCGGCCAGCGCGGCCTGCGTAAGTACCTTGGTGGTCTCCTGGAAGGAGGCGGCCGAGATGAAAGATTCGCTCTGCAGGCTGGCCTTGGTGATGCCGAGGAGCAGGGTTTTGGCGGTGGCGGGCTTGGGCTTGCGGCCCTTGGCCGGCGTGCCGCCTTCCATTTCGACCTGCTCGTTCTTGGCGGCGAAGTCGTCGCGCAGGACGACCTGGCCGACCCGGAAGTCGGTATCGCCGGGGTCGGCAACCTTGACGCTGCGGGCCAGGCGGGCGTTCTCCTGGCGGAAGCGGAACTTGTCGACCACCTCGTTCGGCAGCAGGGCCGAGTCGCCCTCGTTCTCGATTTTCACCTTGCGCAGCATCTGCGTGAGGATGATTTCAATGTGCTTGTCGTTGATGCCGACGTTCTGCTGACGGTAGACGGCCTGAATCTCTTTCAGCAGGTAGCGCTGCAGGTCTTCCTCGCCGTTGATCCGCAGAATGTCGTGCGGGATCAGCGGGCCGGAGGTGAGCTGCGTGCCGGCCTCGATGAAGTCGCCGGCGTGCACCAGGAGCTGCTTGTCCTGCGGCACGTGGTGCTCCTTTTCCATGCCGGATTCGGAGCGGACCACGATGGTCATCTTGCCGCGGCGCTTGTCGGTGTGCAGCTCGACCGTGCCCGAGATTTCGGCCATGACCGAAGGCTCTTTCGGCTTGCGAGCCTCGAAGATTTCGGTCACACGCGGCAGCCCGCCGGTGATGTCCTGGGTACCGGCGATTTCTCGCGGCTGGCGAGCGAGCAGCGCGCCGGCCGCCACCGCCTGACCTTCCTGCACCTCGATACGGGCCTTGGCAGGCAGGTGGTGGAAGTCGAGGATGGTGCCGTTGGCGTCTTCGACCATGATGCGCGGGTGCTTGTCGCCCTTGTGCTCGACGACGATGCGCTTGCTGTCGTGGCGGCCTTCCTGCTCGGGGCGGACGGTCTCGCCCTCGACAATGTCCTGGAAGCGGACGAAGCCGGCCGCTTCGGCGAGGATGGGCGTAAAGTGCGGGTCCCAGCGGACGATGACGGTGCGCGGAGGCACGGTCTGCCCGTTGCCGGCGAGCACCGCGGCGCCGTAAGGCACCTTGTAGCGTTCGAGTTCACGGCCCTTTTCATCGTTGACCGCGATTTCGCCGTTGCGCTTCAGCACACGGAAGAACGCCTGCTTGGTCTCCGGATCGGTCATCTCGATCGCGTTGAGGTCGACGAACTTGATCGTGCCGCCGGCGGCAGTGGCGATTTCGTTCTCAACCACGGCGCGGCTGGCGACGCCGCCGGTATGGAAAGTACGCATCGTGAGCTGCGTGCCGGGCTCGCCGATGGACTGAGCGGCGATGATGCCGACCGCCAGGCCTTCCTCGACGAGCATGCCGGTGGACAGGTCAGCCCCATAGCAGCGGGCGCAGATGCCCTGCGGGCTTTCGCAAGTGAGCGGGCTGCGGACGCGGATGCTGTCGAGGCCAAGGCCGCCGTCATCGGGCTTGGCTTCCAGGCGGCGGGCGATTTCCGGCGTGATCAGCTCATTCTCGCGGACGATGATCTCGTCCGTGACGGGGTTGCGGATGGTGTCGCGGGCGACGCGGCCGATGATCAGCTCGGACAGCTTCACGTCGACTTCCTCGCCGCGGTAGATGGTACTCTTGCTGACGGATTCGATGGTGCCGCAGTCGAGCTCGTTGATGATCACGTTCTGGGCCACGTCGGCCAGCTTGCGGGTCAGGTAGCCTGAGTCGGCGGTCTTGAGGGCCGTATCGGCCAGGCCCTTGCGGGCGCCGTGGGTCGAGCTGAAGTACTCGAGCACGGACAGACCCTCGCGGAAGTTGGCCTTGATGGGGGCCTCGATGATTTCGCCGGACGGCTTGGCCATCAGGCCGCGCATCCCGGCGAGCTGGCGGATCTGGTCGACCGAACCACGCGCGCCGGAGTCGGTCATGAGGTAGATCGGGTTTAGATAAGGCTTGGCCTTCGGGGCATCCTTCTTGGCCTCGGCGCCGCCTTCGGTGCGCCAGTCTTCGGCCAGGGTCTTCATCATTTCCTGCGTCACGCGTTCGCGGGCGTGGACCCAGATATCGATGAGCTGGTTGTGACGCTCCATCGGCGTGATGTTGCCGGCCTGGAAGTTCTTTTCGACGCGATCGACCAGCTTCTGGGCGGCCTCGACCAGCTTGGCCTTAACCTCCGGAATGCGCAGGTCGGTCAGTGCGAAGGAGAGGCCGGCCAGCGTGCTCCAGCGGAAACCCAGTTCCTTGATCCGGTCGAGCAACTTGATCGTCTCGGCCCGGCCCAACTGGTGATGGCAATCATCGATAACCCGCGAGATGGCCTTGCCCAGAGGATAATTGTACATGGGCATCTCGGGCGGCAGGATGTCGTTGAAGACGCAGCGGCCGACCGTGGTGCGCACCAGACCGTTCTTGGGCGCCGCAACGGCGGGCTTGGCCCGGCCCTCGATCACCCGCGTTCGCGCAACACGGACGCGGATCGGGGTGTGCATGCCGATCTGCCGCAGGTGCAGGGCCATGAGAGCCTCGCTTACCGAGGAAAAGGCACGCTCCTGGCCCACGGGCCTCTCGCCGGGCTCGCCGGCGTGCTCGCAGGTCAGGTAGTAGATGCCCATGACGATGTCCTGGGAAGCGGACATGATCGGGGCGCCGTTGGCCGGGCTAAAGATGTTATTGGTGCTCATCATCAGCACGTGCGACTCGGCCTGGGCCTCGATCGACAGCGGCAGGTGTACGGCCATCTGGTCGCCGTCGAAGTCGGCGTTGAAGCCGCGGCAGACCAGGGGGTGAATGCGAATGGCGTTGCCTTCGACCAGCACGGGCTCAAAGGCCTGGATACCCATGCGGTGCAGCGTCGGGGCGCGGTTGAGCAGGACCGGATGCTGGTAAATGACCTCTTCGAGGATATCCCAGATGGGCTGCTCGCGGCGCTCGAGCATCTTCTTGGCGCTCTTGATCGTGTCCGCCAGGCCGCGCTCGCGCAGCTTGCGGATGATGAAGGGCTGGTAGAGCTCGAGCGCGATCTTCTTCGGCAGACCGCACTGCCACAGCTTCAGCTCGGGGCCGACCACGACCACGCTGCGGGCGGAGTAATCGACGCGCTTGCCCAGCAGGTTCTCGCGGAAGCGGCCCTGCTTGCCCTTGATCATGTCGGTCAGCGACTTGAGCGGGCGATTGCTGCTGCCCAGCACCGGGCGGCGGCAGCGGCCGTTGTCGAAGAGGGCGTCGACGGCCTGCTGCAGCATCCGCTTTTCGTTGCGGATAATCACCTCGGGGGCGTTGAGATCGATCAGCTTCTTGAGGCGGTTGTTGCGGTTGATAATGCGGCGGTAGAGGTCGTTCAGGTCGCTGCTGGCGAAGTTGCCGCTATCCAGCAGGACTAACGGACGCAGGTCAGGCGGGATGACCGGAATAACTTCCAGCACCATCCATTCCGCCTGGTTATTGCTTTGGCGAATGGCCTCAACCAGCTTAAGCCGCTGCGACAGCTCCTTGATCTTCTGCTTGCTGCCGGTCTTGCGCAGCCCGTCCAGAAGTTCGGCCGAAAGCGCGCTTAGATCGATTTGCGTGAGCAGCTCGCGGATTGCCTCGGCGCCCATGAGCGCGCGGAAGCCGGTGTCGCCGTATTCGTCGATCGCCCGGCGGTACTCTTCCTCCGTCAGGAGCTGCTTGCGTTCAAGCTTGGAGGCGCCCGGATCGACCACCACGTAATCCTGGAAGTAGATGATCTTTTCCAGGTCGGAGGTCTTCATGTCGAGCAGCGTGCCCAGACGGCTCGGCATGGCTTTGAAGAACCATATGTGCACCACCGGCGCGGCCAGGTTGATGTGCCCCATGCGCTTGCGGCGCACGCGGCTGTGCGTCACCTTCACGCCGCAACGGTCGCAGATCATCCCCTTGTGCTTGGTGCCTTTGAACTTGCCGCAGAAGCATTCCCAGTCGCGTTCCGGACCGAAAATGCGCTCACAGAACAGCCCGTCTTTCTCTGCTCGATACGTCCGGTAGTTGATCGTCTCCGGCTTCTTCACCTCGCCAAAGCTCCAGGCCCGAATGTCATTCGGGCTGGCCAGCGAGATGCGGACTGCCGTGAAGTCGTTGATCCGGTCGTAAACAGTCTCGGCCATCGGCTGTACTACCTCTCTATTGAAAACTCACTCGGCGGGCGACCGCCGATTAGTCGTTTCGTGCTCCATTCGACGACACCGCCTGTCCGGCCGCGCGCGACGATCCGGCTGGTGCGGTGCTGCCTGGCCACTGGTCGGCCCGCATCGTCATGCCCACCAGCCCACCCTGCTTCTGGAAACCCAGTTCCTCCAGGAAATCCACCTCGGTGCCCCAAGCCACTACGTCCACCCGCCGAATGCCGTCGGTGAACAGCTTGCTCAACACGCGACGAGCCATTTCCAGTGCAATGCCATTGGTGTCATGTTCGATGCGGCCGTCCGTCTTTGTCACCGCCGCCGGACCCTGGTAGGCGGGATCCAGCTTGCACTCGGTCAGGTAGCCGCGTAGCCCGTCGCACACGCCACGGGCGATGCCGATCAGCTTCCCGTCCAAGCGCGCGGTGACAAAAGTAGCGCTGTTGGCCAGCATCTTCTCAATCTGTTGCGGTTGGGCGGCGATGTTGTGCTGAACCCGGGTATAGAATTCGGCCAGCTCGGCCGGCGTTACATCGGTTCCGGTCCCGTAGACCACTTCGGACATCAACCCGCCTCCTCGGGAATTACGAATGCGTTTTTGTGCATTCACTTATCCCAACCGGCTCTTTTCGAGCTGGATGTTCAACCCCAGCCCGCGAATCTCATTGCAGAGCACGTCGAACGAAACCGGCGTACCGGCATCGAGCGTGTGCGTGCCCTTGACCATGCTCTCGTAAATCTTGGTGCGCCCTTCGACGTCGTCGCTCTTGACGGTCAGCAGCTCTTGCAGCACGTAAGCCGCGCCGTAGGCCTCCAAGCCCCAGACTTCCATCTCGCCGAAGCGCTGGCCGCCGGTGCGGGCCTTGCCACCCAGCGGCTGCTGGGTGATCAGGCTGTACGGGCCGGTCGAGCGGGCGTGAATCTTGTCATCCACCAGGTGGTGCAGCTTGAGCAGATACATGTAACCGACGGTCACCGGCTGATCGAACGGCTCGCCCGTGCGACCGTCGTACAGTGTTATCTTGCCGCTGCGCGGCATCTCGACCAACAGGTCCCGCGTGCGCCCGGCGTTGCGGACCACGTCCGGCTCCTGCCTGCGCTTGCGAACCAGACCGTTGGCTTCTTCCACGCAGGCCTTGATCTCGGCCTCTTTGGCGCCGTCGAAGACCGGCGTGACGGCCTGGAAGCCCAGCACGGCCGCCGCCCAGCCCAGGTGCGTCTCCAGAATCTGCCCGACGTTCATACGGCTCGGCACACCCAGGGGGTTGAGGCAGATGTCGATCGGCGTGCCATCCGCCAAAAACGGCATGTCCTCTTCGGGCAGGATCTTGGCAATGACGCCCTTGTTCCCGTGCCGCCCGGCCATCTTGTCGCCGATCGACAGGGTGCGCTTGGTCGCCACGTAGACCTTGACCATTTCCAGCACGCCCGAAGGCAGTTCGTCGCCGCGCTTCATGTGCCCCAGGCGGCGCTCGCATTCGCTGGCGATGTCGGCGATCTTGGGCCAGTACTGGTTATAAATGGCCTCTGCCTCATCGCGCTTGCTGGCGGGCTTGACCCACTTGAGCGAGAAGGTATCGATCTGTTCGCGGATGACTTCCGGGTTCTCGCTGCGCCCCACCTTCTGGCGCGTATTCGGGTCGATCAACACCTGTTCGGTCGCGGCCTCGATGGCGCTCACCATCTGGCGGAACAGTTTGATCCGCCGCGCATCGCAGTCGGCCTGGAAGGCCTTCATCTGTCGTTCGAGTTCCCGCTTCTGCTCTTCAGACAGGTGCGTGCGCCGGCTGAAGTGCCGCGTGCCGATCACAATGCCTTCCTGCCCGGCCGGCAGTTCGAGCGAGTCGTTCTTCACGTCCTCGCCGGCCCGCCCGAAGATCGCGTGCAGCAGTTTCTCCTCGGGCGACAGCTCGCTCTTGCTCTTCGGCGAAACCTTGCCCACCAGAATGTCGCCCGGCCCGACGCGCGTGCCGATGCGCACGATGCCCTTATCGTCCAGGTTGCGCAGGGCGCGCTCCGAAACGTTGGGAATATCGCGTGTGAATTCCTCGCGGCCCAGCTTGGTCTCGCGAATCTCCACATCGTGCGACTCGATATGAATGCTGGTGAAAGTATCGGTCTTGACCAGCCGCTCGGAGATCAGAATGGCGTCTTCGAAGTTGTAGCCGTCAAATGTCATGAACGCGACCAGCACGTTCCGCCCCAGCGCCAGCTCGCCCTGGTGCGTGGCGGCGCCATCCGCGATCACCTCGCCCGCCTTGACCTGCTGACCGGGCTTGACGATCGGCTTCTGGTTCAAACAGGTGCGCTCGTTGAGGCCCACGAACTTCCGCAGCTCGTACTCATCGGTGTCATTAATAACGATGCGCCGCGCATCGACGAACGTCACCTTCCCGCTCGTGCGGGCCCGAACCACCATGCCGCTGTTCACGGCCACCGCCCGTTCCATGCCCGTCGCGATGATCGGCGGCTCGGTCCGCACCAGCGGCACCGCCTGGCGCTGCATGTTCGAGCCCATCAACGCACGGTTGGCGTCGTCATGCTCGAGGAACGGAATCAGCGCGGCCGATACGCCGACCGTCTGCTTGGGAGAAATGTCAACGTACTCGATTTCCTCGGAGGTCGATTGCTGCAACTCGCCGTGAACCCGCGCCAGTACCGCCCCCTCTTTCAGCTTGCGCGGCTTACGCGCCCCGTCCGAACCGTCACGCGCCCGCCGCAGATACTCGTCACGCGGCACCGTCGGCCGAATCTCGCCCTCCTTGCTTTCGTCCACGACATCGGGCGGACCGAGAACGGTTTTCATTTCCTCGTCGGCCCGCAGGTACACCACTTCGCCGTTGACCTTGCCGCGCTCCACCTTTCGGTACGGCGTAATCAGGAAGCCGTACTCGTCCACGTCGCTGTAAATGCCCAGCGATGCGATCAAGCCGATGTTCACGCCTTCCGGCGTTTCGATCGGGCAGATGCGGCCGTAGTGGCTGATGTGTACGTCGCGGACCTCGAAGCCGGCCCGCTTGCGGTTCAGACCGCCGGGCCCGAGGGCCGACAGACGCCGCTCGTGTGTAAGCTGCGCCAGCGGGTTGGTCTGGTCCACTACTTGCGACAGCTCGCTGCGACCGAAGAAGAAGTCGATCGCGCTTGAAATACTCTTCGTGTTGACCAGTTCGGCAACTTTTCCGATCGACTCGGGGTCCTTCAGGCTCATGCGCTCCTGAACGGTGCGGCGCAGCTTGAGGAAGCCCTTTCGCATCTCGTCGGAGGCCAGCTCATCGATGGTCCGCAGCCGCCGGTTGCCCAGGTGGTCGATGTCGTCCACCTGCCCGTCGCCCGAACGCAGCGCCAGCAGGTACTTCAGTGAGCTGACGAAGTCCTCGGGGCGCAGCACCATCTCGGTTTCGGGAATGCCCTGCTCGAATTTGCGGTTCAGGCGGAAGCGGCCCACTTTGCCCAGACGATAGCGGGTGTCGTCGTAAAACTTCTCTTGGAAGAGCTTGCGCGCCTTTTCGAGCTGCACCGGGTTTCCGGGCCGCAGGCGGGCGTAGATCTTCATCAAGGCTTCTTCATGAGTGTGCGTGTTGTCTTCGGCCAGCGTGTTCAGGATGATCGGGTCGACCATCTTGGCGATCACGTCGGCCTGCTTGATCGAGGATTCACGAATCTTGTTGAGCGCCTCGCCGATTTGCGCTCCGGCCCGCACCAGCTCTTCACCGGTTTCGGGGTCGACGATCGCAGCGGCGGCGTACATCTCGGGCTTGAGGGCCTGCGTGCGAACTGTCTTCGAGGCATAAAAGGTCTTTACTACCGCTTCGTCAGAGCCGTACCGCGCGTCCATCGCCCGCAGGAACGTCGTCGCGGGTATCTTGCTGCTCTGGTCGATCCGAACCGCCAGCACGTCCTTGCGCGTAACGTTAATCTCGATCCACGAGCCGCGCTCCGGGATGATGCGGCACGCGTGCAAGGCGCGGTCGCCTTCGGCCGATTCCTTCACGAAGTCCACGCCGGGCGAGCGGTGAAGCTGCGAGACGATGACGCGCTCCGAGCCGTTAACGATGAACTCCCCGCCGCCCATCATGATCGGAATCTCGCCCAGGTAAATCGCCTCTTCCTTGACCTCCTCGACGTCTTTGCGGTGCAGGCGCACGCGGACCCGGAAGGGACGGCCGTACGTCAGTCCCAGCTCGCGCGCTTCGTCGGGCGTATAGCGCGGCGGGTCTAGTTGGTAATCGACGTACTCCAGCCGCATGTTCCCGTCGTAGCTCTCGATCGGGAACACCTCGCGCAGCAGGGCCTCAAGGCCGATCGGCTGGCGCTTGGAAGGGTCAACCTTCACCTGGAGGAATCGGTCGTACGATTCCGTCTGAATTTCGATCAGGTTCGGAACCGGCACCGCGTCGCCGTGGCGACTAAAATCCCGAACGTAATTAATCAGCATGCTGAGTCACCCTCGTGGCCAAGCCCTTGCCCAACTTAGTTCAACGGCCCCCGATTGAGGGGAGATGGCATAATGGCTCCCACATCGGCCGAGTATCGGACCTGTTGGTCCATTGAGGCACTACAACCCTTCGGCCGTCAAATGAGACGAACCGTGCTGAAGCTAGAACCAAAGCCATCACCGCGTAGCCTCGTAACTATAGCGAAGTTGTTGACCTTTGCAAGCGCCAATTTTTGAAAATTCATCGCCCTGGCAACAAAATTGCATAGGCGGGATACCGGACCTTGGCTGCCGCACATGGCCCCCGCCCCGGTCGGGTACCGCGGGCACCGAACATGGGTGGCGCCGCACGCGGGTCGGGACCGAACGTGGGTTGGCACCGCATGTCGGTGCCATGCCCAAGCTGTAAGCGCGGGCATGCCCCTGCCAACAAAACCCGGCTCGCCCGTTGGGCGGTTGGCGCCGCTGGCCGGACAGTGTCTTCACGGCCATGCCCCCTAGCACAGGAACGTGCCTGATGCCCCGCTGGATGGGCGTAGATTACGGTTCCCGCCGAATCGGAGTGGCAATAAGCGACTTCGGTGGCTCTATCGCCTCCCCGGCGGCCGTCTTGCAGGGTTCCGGAAGTCTGCCCGGCGACGCCCGCCAAATCCTCGCCTGGGCACGCAAGAACGAAGTTTCGGCCATCGTGGTCGGGTTGCCCCTGAACATGGATGGCACGGCTGGCCCGCAAGCCGAGATTTCATCCAAACTGGCGGCCGAACTCGCCCAAGCCGCACCCGAATGGCCCGTTGAGCTGTGGGACGAGCGGCTGAGCAGCTTCGAAGCCGACGCGAACCTCGCCGCGGCCGGGGCGCGCCCCAGCCGCCGGCGCGAGCTGCGCGACGCCATGGCGGCCCAGGTCATCCTGCAATCTTTTCTAGATTCAAAGAGAGCCGGCAAATAGCTCAGAGATTCGGGAAGTAGCTAGATAAACTGCACGGCCGGCCAGCCTTGCCGGGCGGTTTACCTTACGTATTCCTGGGCAAAGAACGTGGCTGACAGCGGCGCGCCCGTCGCCCGGCGCGTCAGCTCGTTCCACGAGTACAAATTGCCCGGCGCGAAAACTCGTTCGCGCAACCAGGCCCCTACCGCGGGTTGGTTAATAAAGCTCGCCCGTACCGGATCCGCCCCGCGGAGCACGTCTTTGGCAATTTGTGCTCTGATCTGGGCCGCGAACAACTCGCCCATCAGGTAGTTATGGTAATAGATCGGCGTCGTAACGATGTGCGCCTTCGCTGCATAGTCAGGCCGGCCCGTGTCCGCGGGCGGGTTCAGGAGCTGGTATTTGCGTTTGAGGTCCCACCATAGCTTGCCCAGATCCTGCTCCGGGTCGGCATACATGCCCTGCTCGAAGCGCACCATCACCTGTGCCCACCGGCTGAAAATCAGCTTCTCAGCCTGCAGCGCCTCGCGCGCCGCAGCGCCTGCGCGTGCGGCTTCCGCCGCTTCCAATCCCAGAAATTCCTTCAGCCACTGCTCATTCTTCGACATCGCCCCATACATCAGGGCGACGCCTTCCGTCGTGATGCCGTGCGACGCGGTGCGCAGCAGAAAGGGCAAGCTGGAGTCAATGTACACGTCATAAACAGCGTGCCCGAGCTCGTGCAGGATCGTGTCGGCCCAATAGGCGTTTGGCTGCAGGTTCAGCAGGATGCGAACGTCGCCGGCGCGGTCGATGTCCGTCGCAAATGCGTGCGGCGTCTTGCCGGGCTGCTCGTACAGGCTGCTCCGCGCCAGAATGTCGGCCACCTGCATACCCAGGCCGTCGAAATAACGCGTCGCAATTTCAACTAAGTCAGCATTCTTGAAAAGGTTATCGAGACCCGACTCCTCGGCCGGCGGCGCTTCCTGGAAGAACAGATCGCCATAGCTCCACGGCCGCAGCTCCGCAACCCCAATTCCGAACCACACCGCGCGCCGTGCATCGAGCTTGGCCTTGAACTCGGCGAAAGGCGCGGCCGTCAGCGCGTCCAGTTCGTCGAACAGCTTCATCAGCTCATCAGGATCGATCTCCTGCGTTTTGAGGCGCAGCGCTTGATAGTTGTCGAAGCCAAGCTGCCGGGCCATTTCGTTGCGCAATTTGACGAGCTCCCGCAGCTTCGGCTCGACGCGCCGGCCGACTTCCATGTAGGCCTTCCAGGCCGCCTCGGCCGCGGCTGGGTCCTTAGTCGTGGCAATGATTTCGCGCACGTCGTTTTCGGTGAGCGTCTTGCCGTCCACGGTGGCGCGGAAAGTGTTGAACGTCTGCTCGACCTCGCTCTCCAGCGCGACGATGCGTTTCTGCAACTCGGGGTCGGCCTGCCCCGGCAGGAACGCCCGGTACATAACGTCAAGCTGCCGCGCCAATATCGGGTCGGTGACCTGCCCACTCTCCTTGAGCTGCTTCAGCTCGGCGAAAACCGCGCGGTCGCTGCGCAGCTCGATCAGCGCCTGCTCGGCCGCATTTTTGCGGGCGAAGTCGGCATCGCTGCCACTGATGTTCGCCGCCCAGTCGGCCCTTTCGCGCTCAATGTGAAGCGGTTGGAGCCGGGCCACATAGGTTTCCAACAGCTTGCGAAACCGAACCTCGGCCTCGCCGCCGCTATCCGGCTGCGGCGAGCCCGCGCCGGCCAACTGCCATCCGCCCATTCCCAGCACCGTCACGAGAAAGCACAAAACACCGCGCATGCATCCGTCTCCGAGAAGCTCCAAATCGCGAATATAGCACTATAGCAGGGCCTGTGCGTCCCTTCCCGCCGTAGGCTGTTGGGTGTTGGGTCCCATGCCCAAGCCCGCGTTGCGGGCGCGGGCATGTGAACGTGCAGGGATACAGGCATGCCGGCCCGCAAACATTCAAATATGCGCATACGAGGCATCCAGGCATTTCGACACGCAGGCATGCCCCTTCGTTGAACTAAAGCGTTGTAGCAAGCGGCTCAGCGGCGTATCCTGCCCGTTCCGATGCGCCGCGAAGGCCGGCGCTGTCGGCGTGAGGAGGAGAACCCGGCATGACGAGCGTCTTCCGCGTAGGCGTCGATAGCTATAGCCTGGGCCCCCTGCGACTTAACCCGTTGGCACTGCTGGATTGGGCCAAGGCCCATGGGGCCGACGGAACGCATTTCACTGATATCTACCTCGAGCCCGGACAGACGCTACACGACGAGCTGCTGACCCAGGTGGGCCGGCGGGCTGCGGGGCTCGGCTTGTACGTCGAATGGGGCGGCGGACAGCACATCCCGTTCGACACGAACACCTGGCAGCCCAAGGACCTTCGGCCGATCAACGAAGCAGCGGCGCGACAGGCGCGCCTGACAGGGGCGCGCGTGGTGCGCTCGTGCTCGGGCGGGCTGATGCGCTGGTCTGACCAGGCGCCGCCGACAGAAACCCTGCTGCGCGAGACGGCGCGGGCGTTGCGGGCCCAGAAGGCAATGCTGACCGAACTGGGCATCGTGCTGGCAATCGAGTTGCACTTCGAATTCACAACCTTCGAACTGTTGCGGCTGTTCGACATGTGCGACGCGGAGCCCGGCGGATGCCTGGGCATCTGTCTGGACACGATGAACCTGCTCACGATGCTCGAAGACCCTCTGGCGGGGACCGAACGGATTCTGCCGTGGGTCGTCGCGACGCACGCCAAGGACGGCGCGCTGCGCCTGACCGACGCCGGGTTGGAGTCGTTCACCACTGAGATTGGCAACGGAGTTGTTGATTTCCCGCGAGTTTTGTCGCGACTGGCAACGCTCAACCGGCCGATCCACCTGTCGATCGAGGATCACGGCGGCTCCTTCGCCCTGCCCATCTATGACCCAACCTTCCTGTCGCGCTTCCCCGACCTGACCGCGACCGAGTTGGCGCGACTGGTACAACTGGCCCATCGCACCGCCCCCACCACTACCCCGCTGGAGCGTGCCGAGTGGCCCAAGCAATGTGCATCACGCGTGTCGCGGGACATCGCAAACTTGAAGGCCATCGTGGAGCGTTGGAGTTCGTCAGCCGGGCGAACTGTGTAGAGGGTCGTCAGAAGTGGCAGCATCAAAGCATGAACGATTCCGGCTTGTCGACCCTGCGGCGCTGGCGGCCTGCGCCGCGCGGCTTGGCGTCAGCATCCCCTACTCCGAGGATGTTCGCGTCCTCCTTTCGCCGCTCGAACTCGCGGGCCGGCGCTTGCCCAACCGTTTCGCCGTTCAACCAATGGAGGGCTGCGACGCAGAGCCCAACGGCGCGCCGGGGCCGCTGACGCTGCGCCGCTATCAGCGTTACGCGGCGGGCAGTAGCGGGCTGATCTGGTTCGAAGCTACGGCCGTAACGCAGGAAGGCCGCGCGAATCCGCGCCAACTTTTGATCACCGCGGATAACGTCGACGCCTTTCGAACGCTGGTGAACGAAACGAAGGCGGCCGCCCGGGACTGTTGGGCAGCTGCACACGACCCGCTGCTCATCCTCCAACTGACACATTCCGGGCGTTACTCCCGGCCCGACGGCTCGCCGCGCCCCGTCATCGCACAGCACAACCCTGTCCTCGATCAGCGGCTAGGAATCGAGCCGGATTATCCGCTGGTCACCGACACCGAACTCGACCGCCTTCAGGACGCATTTGTCAGCGCGGCCGAATTGGCGGCCGCCGCGGGCTTCGATGGCGTCGATATCAAAGCATGCCACGGTTACCTGGTTTCAGAACTGCTGGGGGCGTTCACGCGACCAGACAGCCGCTACGGCGGACCGTTCGAGAACCGGGCCCGCTTTTTGCTGGAGGTCGCGCAACGCATTAGGGCGCAAGTACCCGCAGTTTTCGTCACCAGCCGGTTCAACGCACACGACGGCCTGCCATATCCGCAGGGATTTGGCAACGACGAAGAGGCGCTGACCGAAGCGTGTGACCTGGCGCGGCGTCTGCGCGCTTTGGATTGTCCGGTGCTGAACGTCTCGCTGGGAAATCCGTACTACAACCCGCACGTCGGCCGGCCGTATGATTCGCCCGTCGCCGGGGCGGCGGTTCCAGACGAGCATCCGCTGGTCGGCGTAGCGCGCCTGCTGCGGGCCGCTGCGACCGTTCAACGCGCGGTGCCCGACGTTCCCGTGATCGGCGCCGGATATAGCTGGCTGCGGCATCTGTTTCCACACGTGGCCGCCGCGGTCGTCTCCACCGGCGACGCCGCGCTGGTTGGCTTGGGTCGCATGGCGCTGGCGTATCCCGATTTCGTGAGGGACTTGGCGCAAAACGGCGCCCTTGATCCCAAAAAGACTTGCACAGCTTGCTCAGGCTGCAGTCAGATCATGCGCGACGGCGGGCGCGCCGGCTGTCGCGTGCGCGATCCTGAGATTTACGCGAAGGAGTACCGCGAGGGCCGCGCCAGGGCCGCCGACCGGTCGAAAACCGGCCCCACACAGTCGAGCGGGCCAGCGACAGCGGAGGCCTCGCGGCCATGACCAGCTTGCCGGCGGACGTTTTCGCGGCCGGGGCGAAGTTGCCCCTGTATAACGCAAACACGCTGATCGTCGGCTCTGGGGCGGCCGGACTGAATGCGGCGCTGCAACTCGCCGCACATGGGCAACGCGATGTTATCCTGGTGACGGAACGCTGGGGCGCCGGGGCGTCCAATGAGGCCGGTTCCGACAAGCAGACCTATTACAAGCTGGCGCTGGCCCACGCGGCGCTCGATTCGCCGCGGCAGATGGCCGAGGACCTGTTTGCCGGCGGCAGCATGCACGGCGACATCGCACTCTGCGAGGCCCAGCATTCGGCCCAGGCCTTCTACCACCTCGTCGCCCGCGGCGTGCCGTTCCCGCATGACCGGTACGGGGCGTATGTCGGTTATCGCACGGACCACGACCAGCGCGGCCGGGCGACATCCGCCGGACCTTTGACCTCGCACCTGATGTGCGAATGCCTGGGCCGGGCGGTGCGCGAGGCGGGCATGAAGGTCCTCGACCAGCACCACGTTGTGGCGCTGCTGACGTACGAGGCCGGCTCCGAGAAGCACGTGTGCGGAGCCGTCGCCCTGGATATGAACAATCTGGAAAGTCCACACCACCGGCTGGTTGTGTTCAACGCGGTGAACGTGGTTCTCGCCACTGGCGGTCCCGGCGGCATGTATCGCACATCGGTATACCCGCACAGCCAGGTTGGCTCGACCGGTATGGCATTGGCGATCGGCGCCGCGGCGAACAACTTGACCGAATCGCAATTCGGCCTGGCATCGACGAAGTTCCGTTGGAACTTGTCCGGCACTTATCAACAGGTAATTCCGCGCTACGTCTCGACCGACGCCAACGGCGGCGATGCGCGCGAGTTCCTCAACGAGGCCTTCCCCGACCTGCGCTCGCTGGCCGGCGCGATCTTCCGCAAAGGCTACGAGTGGCCGTTCGACTGCGCTAAGGTGCGCGGGCACGGCTCATCGCTGATCGACCTGCTCGTTTACCAGGAAACTGTCCGCCGCGGCCGGCGGGCATTCCTCGATTTCACGCAGAATCCGACCGATCCGGCCGGGCGCGAGCCGTTCACGCTGGACTGTCTGGATGAAGAGGCGCGCACGTATCTGCAACGGTCAGGCGCCACCGCGGCGACACCCATCGAACGCCTGCGGCAGATGAACGAGCCGGCCTATCAACTGTACCGTTCTCACGACATTGACCTGGTCCGGGAGCCGCTCGAAATCGCGGTCTGCGCCCAGCACAACAATGGCGGCCTGGCCGGCAATATCTGGTGGGAATCCAACATCCGCCACCTGTTCCCCATCGGCGAAGTGAACGGCACGCACGGCGTCCGCCGTCCAGGTGGAGCGGCTCTGAACGCGGGCCAGGTCGGCGGACTACGGGCTGCGGTCTTCATCGCCCGCCGGTACGGCGCAGCGCCGCCCGCTGCCAACGACTTCGTGAGGCGCGTCGAGGCGCAACTCGCTGACACTCTGGAATTCGCTCGTAGCGTGACTGCGCGACCAAGCGGGGGACTGAAACCGGAGCAGGTTATCGCTGAAATCCAGGAGCGCATGTCGAGCTGCGCGGCGATCGTGCGGGAAGTCGGCGCGGTCCGGGCCGCGGCCGAGGCGGCATGGCGCCTGTGTAAGCGCGTACGGCGCGAGTCGTCCAGTTCCTCGGTACCGCTTGCCTTCCGCGCTCGGGACATGTGCCTCACTCACGCCCTTTACCTGGAAGCGCTGCGTGAATATCTCGAGCGTGGCGGCCAGTCGCGCGGTTCGTATCTGGTTCTGGACGCCCGAGGCGCCCCGCTCGATGCCAAACTGGACGAGAAATGGCGTTTCGGCCTGGCGCATCCGGCGGATTTCGTGAGTCAGAACATTCTGGAAATCGAACTGGCCGCTGATCAGCAGGCGGATGTCGCCGCTGAGCAGCATGTCCAGAAGCGCTGGGTCCCAATCCGGCCGATCCCAAAGCCGGACGGCTGGTTCGAGAACGTATGGAATGAGTATCGCCACGACCAAATCGTGCAGTGAGTCCGGCCGCGGAGTTGCGCGCGGGTGCCATGCCCAAGCTGTAAGCGCGGGCATGCCCCCGGTAACCGCGCCGGATGTGGGGATGCTGGTGAAGGCATGCCCGCGCCGCTGCGCGGCTTGGGCATGGCACCCGTGCTTGGGCATGGCACCCGGCGCCGGCGGCCCGCTTGAAAAATTGATCCTTTCGGAGCGGAACGTAAAATGAGCAATCGTCCCGTGGCTTTCCTGACCGGCGCCAGTCGCGGAATCGGGCGCGGCATCGCCCTGGCGCTGGCGGCCAGCGGCTTTGACGTGGTCGGCAACGCCCGGACCTACGACCCAAAGGACCGACACACGGGACTGGCCGAAGTGCAGGACCGCGTGCGCGAACTCGGGGTCGATTTTGAACCGGTTGCCGGAGACATCGCCAACCTCGAGGCGCACCCGAAACTCCTCCAGACCGCCCTGCAGCGCTTCGGCCGCGTTGACGTGCTGGTCAACAACGCCGGCATCGCACCGCCAAAAAGGCTCGACGTACTCGAAACCACCCCAGAGAGCTTCGACCGCCTGCTGGCCGTAAACGCGCGCGGCCCCTTCTTTCTGACGCAATGCTTCGCCCGCCACATGCTCAGCCAGCCGCGCGGCCCGCTTACCCCGGCGATCATTTTCGTCTCGTCGATTTCCGCCGAGGTATCTTCTCCCTCGCGCGCGGAATACTGCATTTCCAAAGCAGCCCTGAGTCAGGCCGCCACCGTTTTCGCCGATCGCCTGGCCGAAGCCGGCATCAACGTTTACGAGGTCCGGCCGGGAATAATCGCCACCGACATGACGGCGCCGGTGAAAGCGCAGTACGATGCGCGCATTGCCGCCGGGCTGGTCCCGCTGCGACGGTGGGGCCAGCCGGAAGACGTCGGCCGGGCCGTGGCGGCGCTGGCCCGCGGCGACCTCGGCTACGCCACCGGCCAAGTGATTGAGCTGAGCGGCGGCATGAACATTCGGCACTTGTAAGCCGGAGAGAGAGGAGAGGCGGGGTGAGCGTCTCGGAGTCACTTTGGGAGAAGCTTAGGCACTACCGGCTCACGGCGCTGCTCGCGCCGCAAAGCCCCGAAGCGTGCGTGGCCGCGTATGAGCTGTTCGAGCCGTTGGGGATAGTGCTGGAAATCGCGCTGCGAACCAGCGCCGCTTTAGACGGCATCGCTGCGGTCCGTGGGCGCCACCCGGACGCGCTCCTGCTAGCCGGCACCGTGCTGACGGCCAGCCAGGCCGAGCAGGCCATCGCGGCCGGGGCGGCGGGAATCGTTTCGCCCGATTATCTGCCGCCGGTGGTGCAGGTGTGCGTGGCGCGCGACGTGATGTGCGTTCCCGGGGGCTTGGGCGACGTCGGCAAACAGCTTGCGCAGAAGGCGGAAAGCTACGACTGCACGTTGGCGGAGCTGCGAAAGCATCATCCGTATCAGTGGGTGCACAAACTCTTTCCGGTTACAGCGGGCGGCGCGCTCTTGGTAGACGTGGCCGCCGCCTGGCAAGCAGTCTATCCCGAGTTGACGGTGGTGTACACCGGGGGGGTGACGTTCGAACGCCTGGCTGAAATTGTGCGGCGCGACCCGCGCGCCATCATTTGCGGCTCGGCCCTGACACGCCACATTGAGGACGCCCAGGCCACTGCGGCCGAGGCACAGCGCTGGCTTGACGTTATCCACGGCCGCGCGTCGGGCACGCCCCAACGTGCGCCGCGTGCGATCACCGCATCCCGGTCGGCCGCCCATGCGGGGCCGGCCGCAGGCGCGGTGGTCACGTTTGGCGAGATCATGCTGCGGCTGACCCCGCCGGCCGGGCGCCGCTTCAGCCAGTCCGGCAGTCTGGACGCCTCATTCGGCGGAGCGGAGGCGAACGTCGCGGTGGCACTGGCGCAGTGGGGCGTTCCGTCGCGCTTCGTAACCGCCGTGCCGGATCAAGCGCTCGGCCAGGCGGCAATTGAAGCGCTGCGGGCCCACGGCGTCGACACTGCGCACGTGCTGCGCCACGGCACACGCCTGGGTCTGTATTACCTTGAACAAGGCGCGGCCCAGCGCCCGTCGCGGGTCATCTACGATCGAATGAATTCGGCCATTGCGGAGCTGGCGCCCGGTCAGATCGACTGGAATGCGGCTCTACAAAACGCCGGCTGGCTGCATTGCACCGGGATCACGCCCGCACTGAGCGCTTCTGCAGCGGAGCTGACGCGTCAGGCTCTGGAAAGCGCAAAAAACGCGGACTTGACGGTAAGCTTCGACCTGAACTACCGTGCCAAACTCTGGCCGCCGCAGCGGGCGCGCGAAATCCTCACGCCGCTGATGCAGCACGTGGACGTCCTGATCTGTAACGAGGAGGACGCCGCACAAGTTTTTGGCATTCACGCCGGCAACTCAGACGTCGCGGCCGGAAAGCTCGACGCGGAAGCTTACCGAAACGTCGCCGAGCAATTGCTTTCTCGCTTTGGCTTTAGGGCGGTGGCGATCACGCTGCGCGAGAACCTCTCGGCCTCTGACAACCGTTGGTCAGCTTGCCTGCACGACGGCAAGGAATTTAACATCAGCCGCTGCTACCCGATTCACGTTGTGGACCGGGTGGGCGCCGGCGACGCGTTCGCCGCCGGCCTGATATACGCCTGGCGCGCCGGGCGCGAGCCGCGACAGACGCTCGAGTTCGCCGTCGCGGCGTCATGCCTGAAGCACACCATCGCCGGAGATTTCAACCTCGTGAGCGTGGCGGAAGTTGAGGCCTTGGCGGCCGGCGCGGCGGCCGGGCGAATCCAGAGATGAAAGTCTAGAGGTCGGAGCCGGGCGAGGCGGCGTGGAAACAGAACCGAGACAGTTTGTACGCCAGACACTGGAGTTCCGTAAACCGCCGCGCCTGCCACGCCAGCTCTGGCTGCTGCCGTGGGCCAACCTGCACTTCCCGCGCGAGGCGACTGCGCTCGTAAACCGCTTTCCGGACGATATCCTGCACTGTCCGGCCTTCCTGCGGCGACCCTGCCGCACGCAGGGGGTGCGCTACCTGCCTGGCACATACGTCGACGAGTGGGGCTGCACCTTCACGAGTCTGCAGGCGGGCATTATCGGCCAGGTCAAGACGCCGCTTATCACGGATTGGAGCGAGGTCGAGTACGTGCGTCCACCCGTCGAGGCGCTGGACCTGGACGTGGAGCGCATCAACGGTTTCTGCCGCCAGACGGATCGTTTCGTGCTCGGCGGCTGCTGCCCGCGGCCGTTTGAGCGGCTGCAATTCCTATGCGGCGCGGAGCGTGTCTACGTCGGGCTGGCGAGGCGCGTACCGGAGCTGCTTGGGCTGTTGAGGACGCTGCACGATTTCTACACGCGGGAGCTGGAGGCCTGGGCGCGCACTGACGTGGACGGGCTGATGATCATGGACGATTGGGGCGGCCAGCACGGCATGCTGGTCTCGCCCGCCGTGTGGCGCACGCTATTCAAACGGTTGTACGCCGACTACATCGACATTGCCCACCGGCACGGCAAATCGCTCTGGATGCACTCGGATGGGCATATTCTGGATATTCTGCCAGACCTGGTGGAGCTCGGCCTGGACGCCATCAATTGCCAGGTGGCCTGCATGGGGGTTGCCGCGCTGGGCGAGCGTTTCCGCGGCCGGATTACTTTCTGGGGCGAGTTGGACCGCCAGCACCTGCTGCCGCACGGGACGCGCGCGGAAGTAATCGCCGCGGTGCGTAAGATGAAAGCCGCCCTGTACCAAAACGGCGGGCTGATCGCACAGTGCGAATTCGGCCCAGGCGCCCAGCCCGACAATGTCGCGGCGGTTTTCGAGGCCTTCAGCGACGCGTAAAGGAGAGAGTGTTGCACATATATGGCCTGCACGTCCTCGACCTGGCAATCGTGGTCCTATACGTGGCCGCCATCGTCTGGATCGGCAAGCGCGTCGCGCGGCGCACCAAAAGCACTGATGATTTTTACGTCGCCGGCCGCAAGCTGGGCGGCTTTTACCAGTTCTTTCTGAATTTCGGCACTTCGACCAGCGCCGATCAGGCCGTGGCCGTGGCGCGCGAAACGTACCGCCAAGGCATCGGCGGCATGTGGATACAGTTCCTGGTCCTGTTCCTGACGCCCTTCTATTGGTTCACCACGCTGCTGTTCCGGCGCTGCCGCTTGATCACTATCGGCGACTTTTTCGCGGAGCGCTATGGCAGCCGCTTCCTGGCCGCCGCCTTCGCCGTATTCACGCTGACTATGGCTTTCATCGGCGGCGGCGTGAGCTACATGGTGGCAGGCAAGATGGTGCTGGCCCTGACGCCCAAACCCGAAAGCGCCTACACCGAAAGCGAGCGCATCGCAGTCGCGCAGTTCAATGAATACCAGCAGCTTAAGGCCCAACTGGCGCAGGGGCTTAGCCCCACCCAGCAGGCCCGTTACCAGGAGCTGAACGAGCGCGCCAAGCGCGGCGAGTTGCTGTCGTTTGTCTCTTACCTCGACCGGCGCTGGATCTACGTTGTGTACGCAATTGTAGTCGCCACATATATCGGATTAGGCGGCTTCTCCGCAGCGGCCATCGCGGACGCGCTGCAAGGCTTTCTCATCCTGATCTTCTCCATCGCCCTGATCCCGCTGGGCCTGAGCCGTATCGGCGGCTTCGCCGGACTGCACGCCTCCGTGCCGGACTACATGTTTCGCGTCTTCGGCTCGGCCGCGACCAGCGAGTACGCTTGGTACACGATCGTCGCCATGTCGCTCGCGAATTTGGTGTCGATCATCGCCGGGGCGCCCATGATGGCCACCGCCGGCTCGGCCAAGAACGAAATGACCGCCCGCGTCGGCATGCTCGGCGGAATGTTCTGCAAGCGCATCATCATGCTCTTCTGGGCCCTGGCCGGCCTGCTGGCGATCGGCCTGTATGCCGGACGCGTACACGATGCCGACCTTATCTGGGGCTACATGACGCGCGATCTGCTGTTCCCCGGCGGCGTCGGCCTCATGCTCACGGGCGTGTTGGCGGCCAGCATGTCGGCCCTGGGCGCGCAGGCGGTGACCAACTCCGCGCTTTTCGTCCGCAATCTATATCAGCCGCTGGCGCCGAACCGCTCAGAGGCCCACTACATCCGCGTGGGACGTTTTGTCATTATCGCAGTTCTGCTCGGCGGCATCATCACTGCACTGTACGCCGACAACCTGCTGAACCTCTTCAAATACTTCATCTCTGTGCCGGCAGTGTTTGGTGCGGCGATCTGGCTCGGCTTCATTTGGCGGCGTGTGACGAAATGGGCCGTCATATTGCAGGTGCTCTTCTGCTTCGCCCTCTACGCCATCATCCCCAACGTTTTCCCCCTGCTGGATTGCGTGCGGCACAACCCGGCGTTCTTGCGCGAAACGCAGCCGCGGACCATCACTCTGGCAACTGCCGCGCTGGCCGAAGACGTCGCCGCCGGGCGCGCCGCGAATGTGGGTCAGACCATAAATAAGCCGCACGTGATGGAACCGGCCGGCGTGTTCTTCGAAAAGGTGGTGCGCATCGACCCAGCCGACCCGCACTCGCCGAAAATCGGACAGGGCCGCTTTCAGGCTGAAATTTGGCTGTTGAGCTGGTTCGGGCTTGACTTCTCGGCCTGCAGCAAAGCGCAACTGGTGGCCATCCGTTTCCTGGTTGACGCCCTGTTGCCTTTCGTGCTGCTGTTCTTACTGAGCGTCGTCACTCGTCCGGTGCCCAAGCTGCACCTGGATCTCTTCTTCGCGCGACTGCACACCCCTGTGCAGCCGACACCGGAGGCTGAGGTCGCGGCTCTCTCCCAGGCCGCCTCACAGCCCGACATGTATGACCGCGGGAAACTGTTGCCGCGTTCGAACTGGGAAGTGATGAAGCCGACGTGGCTCGACCTGGCCGGCTTCGGCGGAAGTTGGATACTCGTAGGCGTCGTGCTGCTGCTCCTGTGGTTAATGGTAACGATCGGCAGGTGATCTCATGTACGTAAGAATAGTGTTTTGTGCCATTGTAGTCTTCGTAGCGGCATTCCCGGCCCGAGCCGAGGCGCCCGCAACGCCGCGCCAGGCGTACTTGAGCCTGGCGGAGTCCGCCTATCAACAAGGCCTGGAAACGTGTCCGGCCGACGTCGAGCGCTGGCTGAAGGAATGGAAGCCCACGGTCGAGTGGGGCTACGCGCCGCCCGCCAGTCCCATCTACCTGGCCGGTTTGGCCGGCTCGCTGTACGACCTCACGAAAAATGAGGATTACGCAGAGGTGGCCGCGCATTGGCTGGCCAACCAGCACCGCTTCAAGGAGTCCTGTCCCGAACACGTGATCAAGTACCGCCCTGAGTATGGCGATGGCTTGCCAACCATGACGGACTTTTTTCACCTGCCGGTCTTCGCCCAGGCGTATCTGCACATTAAGGACAGTCCGGCCGTAACGGCGGAGCGGCGGGCCCACATTGAAGCCAGCATCGCTGACAGCGCTGATTACATCCGCAACTTCCCCGAGTGGGGCCCGATGAACCGCACCATGCTGCGCGCCCAGGGCCTGGTGCTGGCGGCCAAGGCCCTGCCGGATCATCCGCATGCGGCCTTCTGGCGCAAACTGGGCGACATCCTGGCGCGCGACAGTTGGGGACAATGGGAAGAGGAGGATGCCCAGATTTACCATCCCATCTGGTTCTTGGCGCTCATGCACTATGCCGATGCGGTCGGAGATCCCAGTTTGTACGCCCAGCACCAGGTGCGCTACTACTGCGATTATTTCGTCCATTTACTATCCCCGGCCGGCATGGTTCCGGATTTCGGCGATGCGCGCTGGAATGAGAACTGGGCCGGCTATTTGACCTGCCTCGAACGCGGGGCGCGCGAATACCGCAGTCCACAACTCAAATGGGGTGCGCAGCGGATTTTCGACGCCATGACCGAGCAGTACGGCTCAAAGATCGGCCTGGCCGCCGGCCTGACGCTGACCTATGCCTACCGCTGGGCGGATGACAGCATCACGCCCGCAGCGCCACCGGCCCGCAGCGAAGAAGTTCTGGAGGAGCTGATCGGCAAGAAAATCGTCTTCCGGAACGGTTGGGGCCCCGAATCGACGTACCTGCTGCTCAATTATCGCGATGAAGGCCCATTCGCCCGCGTGGCGCGCGATTTCCTGCGGCTCACCATCCCGGCCGAGGAAGAGCGCATGCACCACGCCCATTCAGACGAGAACAGCATCTGCCTCTTCATGAACCAGGGCAGTGTGCTACTGCACGACGCCGGCTATCGCGACACCATGCCGTCCGGACCGTACGGGGCGTACCGCGCCGACTACTTCCACAACCGGCTCGTGGCCCGCAATGACAAGCGCGACCGCGAGCAACCGCTGTACGAATTCCTGCGCAACTCCGGCGCCTATCGTTCCACCCAGACGGAGAAAATCGACTTCCTGACTGCACCCGGCGCCGAGATGAGCCGCACCCGCCTGACCGACCAGCGCACCGGCTACGTCGCGGACCGCGTCATCGTCCGCCTCACGAAGGACGACATTTTCCTGGTGTTCGACATCGCGAAGGTGCTGCGCCCGGAATACTACACCTTCGCCACATTGTGGCACGGGACAACGGTGCTCGGGCAGGGACCGCAGCATTATATCACCGCGGTCGACGCCATCGGCAAATACAGTCCTCCGCAGACCCGCGCCCTATTGATTCAGTTCCTCCAGTCCGGCGTGCGCACCGACGGCACGTTCCCGATCAAACGCTACTGGCAGGATGAGACCGCCGTCTACCAGGCCATCTCCAGCCACTATCGCGCCGGCCAAGTGGAGACATTTGTGACTGCGCTAGTCCCACACGCGCGCGGCGCCGACGTGCAGCCGCTGCTCGACTCCATAAAACTGCTGCATGTCGATAAACCGCGCGATGGTCTGGGAGTGCAGGTGCAGTGCGGCGCTGAAGTACACTACATTTGTGTCAAGACCGACCTGGATATGGACATCCTGCCGGACAACGTGCGCCCGCGCTACTCATTCGACTCCGGCCGCGTGAAATACGGCCCGCTCGAAACGGACGCCAGCTTCGCCTACGCCCGGCGTTCGGGTAACTCGCTCACGTATGCGGCCGCCAACATGGTCAAGGTCATCTTCGACGACCGCACCGTGTTCGCCGGCCGCACCGCAACCTTCGCGCTCCAGCCGGATGATCTCTCGACCGGTTACGGCCCGCCCAAGTGGCGCTACTGGGAAGATACCGTGGACCTCAGCCAACCCGAGCCCGCAGCGGAGGCGGCGTCACGCTGGCCCTAGCGGCATACAATCAGCAACGTGTGGGCCACTGCATGAAGCGCAGCTTTAAGCAGTGCCCGAATGCCGCAACGCACCGGCTGAGAGCCTCGAATTCGCGCACCGCCAGTAGTTCAAGGAGCACGGCATGGCAGATGATCCGAAACGCCCGGTCGTCCTGACGACCGTACCGACGGAAGAACAAGCCGCCCTGATCGTCTCGGCCCTGGACGCCCAGGGCATCGAGGCGCAAGCGGTCGGCCAGCTTACGAGCGGATTCAGGGCGGAAGCCCCCGGCGGAGTAAGCGTTCTGGTCCGGCACTCGGACCTCGCTCGTGCACAGACCATCCTTCAAGCCGCAAAAGCCGGCGAGCATTCCAGCGACGATTACTAGCTCTGCGCTATTCCGTCACCGGACAAACACCCCCGGGGAAATACTCGTAGCCGCGCAGGTCAACGCACCGCCCCGCGCGCGCCCAATCCAGCCCCAACTCGCTCGGCAACGCGCCGGCCTCATAGCACGCGCGCAACGCTTCCGCGAGCCCCGGCACCCACGTCAGGCGCTTTGGCGCCGCACCATCCACGCGCTTCAGCGCCGGCGGGAAATCAACCGGCGCACCGGCCGACTCCTGTGCACCGTTCGCACATATCGTCTGCGCCCGGGCGGCTTCCAATCCGCACGGAATCGTCGCCGTCCCACTTAGGCTCGCCAGGCAAGTCCAGAGCTTGGTAACTTGCGGCTCGTCATTCGGCCCCCCATACGTGCGCTGCTCGCCGCTACGAAACCGCGCCACGATCGCCTTACGGTTCGTCACATACGTCACCGTCGCCCCTTCAAACTCAAAGCAGAACTCGGGGCCCCAGTCCTCCGCAATGGCATGCGACCCATAGAACAGAACTTCGGCGCCGCTAGCGGTGCGGACGCGCAACGCGGCGGTATCGAAATTCTCAATGTCATTGGCACGGTATAGTTCGGCGACGATCTCGACCGGCTGCGCGCTGCGATCAATGCTCGGCCCCAGCAGATAAAGCATATTGTGCAAGTCGTGCGCCATGGCATTGTTGACCGGACTGTCGAGAATCCAGGACCCGTCTGCCGCACGCTGCCGCCCGGCCCAGTCATTACGCGTGTAGTAGACTTCATCGCGCGGCCACAAACACACACTACGCAGCCGCCGCGGCGCCCCAAACTCTCCGGCCAGGATGTCGCGCTTCAACCGCTGAATCGGGGTTGAGAATGACCACTGGTAGCCGATCGCCACTGATTTCCCGGCCTCGTCGCGCGCCCGGATCATGCGGTCGACGTCCTGAACCGTGGCCGCGGCCGGCTTCTCGCACAGCACATGGCTGCCATGCGTCAGCGCCAGGCACGTCTGCCGGCAATGCTGGTGAATCGGCGAGGACAACACTGCCAGGTCCGCCCTGCCGACACGGTAGAACTCTTCCAGTGACGGGTAAACAGGCACGCGCCGCGCTTCGAGATCGGCCAGCCTCTTACAGTTCTGCGGAGCCGGGTCAACGCCGGCCACCAGGCGAAACCGGCCGTCGTCCGGCTGATCCAGAAGCCCTTCCAGATAACACAGTCCGTAGCCGCCGAGTCCTGAGAGCACAATGGAAACTGGTCCGGGCATTGTCATAAACCTCTTACTTCTCGAGCAAATCGACTTCTCTCACGGCCCCGGTTCTGCCATTGACTCGCAGCGACTTGATCTCGAAAGGCACGAATGCCAGCTTGGCCTGGACGCCCGCCGCAGGCAGTGACAGACGCGTAGTGCGCTTTCGCCCCGTCGGCTCGAAAAGGCGAATAATCAAATCGTTGTTGTGCTCGGCCAGTTTCATGGCGCTCATCTGGATAACGTCGTCGCTGAGGACGACACCAGGACGGGGCGCCGCCCGTTCCGGCACACCAGGAGACACGCAGAGCGCGTAGGGCTGCTCATTGTGCCACAACGCCTCACGATCGACGTGCGCCAGGCGCTCTTGTGCCGCTCCGGCATTCAGCCAGAACCGAAAAACGTGCTCGCCCTGATCTATGCGCGGCGTGAAGCGGTCCTGTTTCGTGATCGGCCGCCCGTTGCCGAGCGGATGCCCCGCGTGTGCGGGTGAACGCAGCAGCGACAGCCGCACTTCACCGTCCGCGCAGTCGGCCCCGTGTATGCGGTCGTTGATGATGGTCAAAGCCATATCGCTGTCTTTCGAAGTGACCGCGAGCCATTTCTGCATCACCTGCTCATCGCCATCGGCGCGGAGCTCCGCGACGCCGAAGGCCGTCTGACCGGCAAATGCGGGGCTTGGAACGAGCGTGGGGATAGACAGCTTGAGCATACGGTCTTTCTCGTACCAGTGGACGCGTGCCTCGACCTCGAGCTCTGTCCCCACTTTCGGCAATTTATAGCGGTGACAAATGCAGGAATCTGCATATTCGAGCAGCACCTCCACCACACTGCGTACTGGCCCGTCCTCGATTACCCGCACGCACGGCAGATGCTCGTCGCCCACGGCCGAAAAGCGCGCCCCGCGGACCCGCGACATCAAGCGAAAACGCCCGGCCGGCGTGCGAAAACGCCGCACCCTCATGCCCCACGGATCGGCGTCGTCCTGCATTACCAGTGGTTGGAACGCGCCGCGCGCCAGGTAGTCGCATCCTCCGACGCGATAGCGGTCGAGCAGCCCGGTGCGCGCGTTAATCACAACTTCCATGGACGCCGTCTTGAACCGAATCACCCCGCGGCTTTCCTTGAGGCCAAAGGCCGGACGCTTGGGCTGCAGTACGACGCGGCAGTCGAAACGATTCATTTGGCTCGGCGCCAGTTCAGCCACAAACACGACCCGCTTGCGATAATCCTCATTAATGTTGGCGTGTTCTTTCTCGGCCTGCGCAGGCAACAGACGACGCCCCTGCCGCACCTGCGGAACGCCAAATCGCCCAGTCCTGTGCGGCCAAGGCGTTTGCATTTCGCATTCGACCAATGTGCGCACTGGATACGGGTGCGGGTTGTACACAAGTACCGGGAATTCGTCCGGCCGCGCTGCCGGCTGACCGGCCGCCAGCGTCAGGAAGGCCCGCATCTTGATACGCGACACAATTTCCAAACCATGGTCCAGCCGCTGAATTACCGCGTCCTCCACCGGCTCAATCACAGTTCCCGCCAGTGAGTCGTGAAACTCGCTCGCCAGCAGGTCGCACGTGGCCTCGTAAAAGTCCGTCCGCGGATAGCGCGTCAGGCCCTGTATGGCAGCCGTGGCGGCCATCTTCTCCGTCGCATACAGCTCGTTTTCCAGCTTGCGGTGCTTCTGCTTGACGCGCGCCATGGACGTATAGGCGCCCACGGCCCAGGGGTTCAGATCGCCCCTAAGCTGCGGCAACTCACTTCGCCGGCGCCGCAGGTCTGCGAAATACTGCTCAGGCGTCGAATGCCGGATGTCCACATCGGGCATCTCCCGCATCAATGCGTTCAGTTCAGAGACGTCCTTGCGCGACGGCCCCCCGCCGTGATTGCCGACACCCCACGGCACGATTCCGCAGGCCTGATCCCCATTTGCGCCTATCCAATCCACCACCTTCTGGCGAGCGCCGCCCGGCGCCGAGTTGTAGTGCGAGTCCGCCAGCGTCGCCAGCACCTGCGAACCGTCGTAGCCGACCCAGACGAACTGCGTAGCCGGCAAGTCCGCATCCCGCCGCGGAGGCCGGCAGAAAAGGTATGAGTCGTATCCGCTGCGCGCCAGTATCTGCACCAACCCGCGACTGTGCCCGAACGAATCCAGGTTCGCCGCCGTCTTGACGTCCACGCCAAAGACGCGTTTGAAGTAACGCTTCCCTACCAGGATCTGCCGTACAAACGATTCGCCCGCCGGTATATTGCAGTCCGGCTGCAAATACCATCCGCCCATAATGTGCCACGCCCCGCTTTTCACCAGCTTGCGAATGCGCTGAAATAGCGCCGGGTCGTACTCGGCGATCCACTCGTGGAACATCGCCTCGTTGCGATTGAAAACCAGGCCGGGGAACTTCTCGCAGATGTCAGCGACCGTGCGGGCCAGCGCCAGCGCCTCGGCCGCACCTTCCTGCCACTCCCAAAGCCAGGCCGCATCAACATGCGAATTGCACAGCAGATGCACGCTCCTCTTCAGCGCCGCTCGTTCGGCCGATTTCATTTGCGAAGCTCGCCGCATGTCTAGTACTCGCACAACCTGTGGTATTCGTCCAACATCGCCATGTAATTGTCATAGTGCGTGCCGACGGCAATCGAATGGCTCGCGCCCAGTATGAAACGCCCGCCCGGCTTGCCGCAGGCCATAGCGCGCCGCACATCGGCGCGCACGTCTTCCGGAGTCCCGGAAATCAGGTGTTCGACAGCCACCCCGCCCCAGAGCGTCATTTTGACCCCGATTTCCCTCTTCAACGTGGCGAGATCCATGCCGGCGCTGGCCTGAATCGACTGATACGCGTCGTAGCCTATCTCCAGGAAGCAGTCTTGCAACGCCCGGATGTTGCCGCAGCAGTGCTTCAGAACCTTCTTGCCGAAAACCTCGTGCAGTCGCGCCACGCGCTGCCGATTAGCCGCCAGGAATAACTCGCGAAACACGGCCGGACTGATGAACGGTCCGGCATTATATGCAAAGTCCTGATCCCAGAGCACGCCATCGCAGTCGGCGTGTACAAGTTGCTCGTCCACAAGATTCTGCTCCGCCAGCATCCGGCGGGTCGCCGCGCGCACCACCTCCGGCTGCCGCGCCAAGCGCCTGCAGCCGCGCGTCAGCCCTCCCAGCAGAACAATGCCGATCTCTCCGCCCGACGGCCCGCAAATGAACTTCTCATCTTTGAAGCGCTGGATCACCGTATCGAGTATGTGCCACGACCGTGCGTCAATTGCCGGCGGCTGAGGCGGGCCCTCGAAATCTGCCACGGAGAACGTCTCGGCGTCCGCCACCGGATCGTGGATACAAGTAATGTCTTCGGACGCCGCAGAATAGCGGTAAACGCGCCCGTACTTGTCTTCCCACGTGTCCGGGCTCGTGCGGCGCGGCGGCGCATCATCCGTTTCAGGCGGAATGCGCCAGGTCGCGGCCGGAAAGGTCACAATGTCCAGATCGAGTTTCTCATGCAGCGCGATGTGGTCTTTGATATAGCTTTCGGCCACTTCCGCATGCCGCCCTTCCCAAAACGCGATCTGCGATTTCGCCTTGGCGCGCAAATAGGTCTCGCGCCCCAGCAGACGCTCGACCGTATCAAAGTCCACCGCGAATTCGCCGATAGGAACGCGATCCGGCAGCTCGCCCGCCAGTGTCGCCAGCACGCGCTGCTTCGAATTCATTCCGGCGTCACCACGAGTACACTCAAATCCGAACTCGGCAAGGGCAAACGCACGCCGCCGGGCACATACGAATAGACTCTGTCACCCACAAAAACGCCGGTCGTTTCCCCGCCGCGCGGTCGCCGCACAGTCAAATGCAGATCGTGCTCGCGCAGCCGCAGTCGAGCTTCAACCGAGTCCAATCCGCTCAATAGCCGCGGCCGCAGGACGATTTCCGCCAGTCCCGGCCGAACACCGAGCAAATGGTGTACAAAAAAGTACGCCAGCTCGGCCCAGGTCCAAGGAATAATGCCGACCTGCGGGTACGGCGGGATCGGCCGCGGCCCGTAGAACTCAAACCACGACCCGGCCCGCGCACCGGGCGCGCTCCCCAGCCAGTTGAGAACACGCCAGACCTTCTCATCCTCGCCCGCCTCCAGGTACGCCCGGGCGACAAACAACGAAGCAAACGGCCACGGCCCCGGCGAATCCGGCTCGGAACTGACGTGGTAGCGCCCGTAACCGCCGCCATCCCAGCGCTGGTTCCAAAGTTGCTCCATCTCGGCCAACGTATTCCGCGCCAGCTCCCCGCGTGGATCGACGAACTCCAGCGCAATCGGCAATGCCGCGCAAGTATCCGGATTCAGGTAATGCGCACCTTCGCCAAACAGCGGCACACCGGCCGGCAGCCCCGCGTTCGCGGCCGGAGTGATCGTCTCCTGCACCGCCCCGCTGACCTCACGCCGTTTGATGAAGCGGCCGTTCTCAACCAAACCGAAGCGCGCATCCGTGAGCATGGCCTCGCGAATCCGCTGGGCCTCACGCGCCCACCGCTCGGCCTGCTCCGGTTGACTGACCATGTGAGCCAGACGCGCGGCGGCCGCCAGCCCCAGCGCGGCAAAGAGCTGGTGCGTCAGCTCCATCCCGTCGCGAATCCCGTGAACTACATGCCGTTCCCAGTACTCCCGCCGGTTATACAGCAGGCCGGAAGGCGCGTGCCGGAAAACCTCGCGCAGCGGAAACTCCGCCAAGGCCGCGACGCGCGCCCAGTGCTGACGGACTATATCCAGGTCGCCGGTCCAGTTGACATACGATTCCACCGCCACCAGCAGCTCGCCGTTCTGGTCGAGTTCAACCTCCTCAAGCGGCCGCCGCCGTCCGGAATCAACGCAATCACCCTCTTCGCTGACAAGCTGCGTCAGCAGCCGCTCGATCATGGTGCGCGCCGTGTCGACCGCGCCCAGTGCGGCCAGACTGGCGGCAATAATCGACTGATCGCGTACCCATTCCAGGCCGTATTGCCAAAAGCTCGCATCCACCATGCCGCTCGTGGCCACCACCGCCGGCAATTGGTTACGCGCAGCACGGAAAAGGTGCTCCAGCGACTCCGACGAGCAGGTCAAGGCCGCGCAACGACGCCAGTATGCGGCGCTCTCATCATGCTCGGGCGCCTGCCGCGACCACTGAACATCCACCCGCCACTCATCGCCGCTCTTACTCAACTCGTAACACAGCGCCGCCTCTGCGTAGCCCCCGTCCGCCAATTCGACCGGCAACTCCAACGGCTCTGCCTCCGGCCCGGTTTGCAGCACCGCACTCAAACCCTGCGCAGACGTAGTTCGAACTCGTATGACACGAACCAGCCGCGAGCTCCGCCGGTCCGGACAGTAGAAGACCTCCTCGACACACAGACCGTCGCCTTGCCACTCGACGCGCACCGCCGGCACACCGTCGATATCCGTCCAGCGTGCGTCCAGCGACTCCCCGCGGACGCTCGACAGTCCATTCCCCGCGCGAACGCGGATCATCGTCGTTGCCAGGCCGTGCTGAGCATCGAAGGTCAGCGCGCGGCGCTTTGGTCCAAGCCGCTCCGGATTCAGCAGCAGCAGGCCCAATGGCGTGCCCTGGCCCGATGTACACACCTGCACCGCGGCCTGGATCAGGCCATTGCCCAGGAAGAAGTAGTCCACGCCGTCCAGCGTGGTCTTCGCATCCGGCGGCCCCTGCGCAGGGTCATCCGTATAAAAATGCTCGGCAACTTCCATGCGCTCCTCCTCACGATGGCGTTCAGCCGCCGTGTCTCCCCACTATTGTCGCAACGCCAAACTCTTCGCGACTTCCGCCCCGGTGGCGGCGTCCTTTCCGTACCCATTGGCGCCGATCTTGTCCGCGTATTCCTGCGTCACCGGCGCGCCGCCCACGAGGATGGCCGGCGCCGGTTGCAGCTCCGCCCGCAGCTTCTTAATGGACTCCTCCATCATCGGCATGGTCGTGGTCAACAGCGCGCTCATCGCCACCACGTCCACCCGGCGCTGCCGGCAGGCCGCCACGAACTGCTCCGGCGCGACGTCCACGCCCAGGTCCACCACCTCGAAGCCGGCCCCCTCCAGCATCGTCGCCACCAGGTTCTTGCCGATGTCGTGCAGGTCGCCGCGCACTGTGCCGATGACCGCCGTCGCCTCAGGTTTCACGCCGGCCGCGACCAGGTGCGGCTTGAGCGCGTTTGACCCGGCCTTCATGGCCTCGGCGGCAATCAGCACCTCGGGGATGAAATACTCACCCTCGCGAAAGCGCCGCCCGACCTCGGTCATCCCCTTAAGCAGGCCCTCGTTAAGAATGGCCCGCGCCGGCGTCTGCGCCGCAAGGGCCTGCTCGACAAGTTGTGGCGCGTGTGCCTCGTCGCCGTCGATAACTGCCTGCGCGATCTCGTCCAGTACCGCCATGTTTTGCTCCAAGGGGCATGCCCGCGCTTAGCGCTTGGGCATGGCACCCAAGGGCTTACCGCTTGGGCATGACACCCCAGGCGGGTTTGCGAAGGCAGACGGCCAGTATAGCGCCCCGTGCAGCAGAGGCAACTGAGCCGCACCGGTTGCTACGCCACGCGGCGCAGGCGCGCGGCGGCGCGGCGCAGGCGCGCGCCGGAGTCGGTGCATGGCGGCGCGGCGCAATACGGCGCGGGCGCGGGTATGATGTGCCAACGTCCAAAGCGGCCGCGGAGGAGTGATAGTGGCACAGCCGGCAGCAGCACAGGTCCCCACGGTGACACCCGTCGAGGCCGCGCTCCATTTCCGCGTCCTTCACCTTGACCGCGTCGATCTCGACCGCGAGTTGATCCACAAGCTGGCCCACATTCAGCCCGACCGCCCCACGCACGCCCGTTGGGTCGAGCAGGTCGAGCAGCTTATCCAGGAGCTGCGCCCCCTCACTCGCCCGCGCGCACTCTTCCGCATCGACCCCATCGTCTCGCTCGAAGATCGCCGCGTGGTTCTAGCATCCGGCGCGGCATTCGAGGGCGCCGTCGGGACGTTTCTCAAAAGTGCGACCTTGATCGCCACGTTCGTAGTGACCATCGGCTCCGCAGTCGAGCGCCTCAGCCGAATCTGGCTCAGGGCAGGTAAAGTCATGCAGGGCACGATCGCGGATGCGATCGCCTCGCAATGCGTCGAGGCCGCCTGCCAAACGCTCTGCCACCACGTGCGCCTCTGGGCCCAGGAGCGCGGCTGCGAAACGACGCCCCCGTACAGCCCCGGCTATTGCGGCATGAGCGTGCGTCAGCAAATCCCGCTGTTTGCCAGCCTGCCGACGAAGCGCATCAACGTCCACCGGACGCCAAGCTGCCTCATGCTGCCGGTAAAGTCTATCTCAGGCCTGATCGGCATCGGCCCGCCTGACAAGATCAACCCGCATAAGCATCCGTGCGAAGCCTGCGCACACCCGCACTGCACGCAGCGCCGCGCACCCTGTAACCACGAACTGACCGCCAACGAAACCACCCAAGCAACAGGTGATTAGAATGCCCGACCCAACACCAGTCGTCGCAGTTTTGCTTCTTTCGGCCACGATGACGAATCGCGATGGCGCCCCTACGTCGCCGGCCCCAAAGCAGCCCGGCCCGCCGCAACATCTTCGCTGCGAGTACCTGACCGACCCGCTGGGCATCGATCGCACCAGCCCACGCCTATCGTGGGAGATGGTGGATTCCCGCCGCGGGGCGATGCAGACTGCTTACCAGATACTCGTCGCCGATGCGCCGGAAGTGCTCGCCGCCGATCGCGGCAACCTCTGGGACAGCGGCCAGGTCCACTCGGACCAGTCAGTTCATGTCAGTTATGCCGGCCTGCCGCTTGAGTCACGCATGCAGGCCTGGTGGAAGGTGCGCGTATGGGACAAGGACGGACAGCCGTCACCCTGGAGCGAGCCGGCCCGCTGGTCCATGGGGCTGCTTAACCCCACAGACTGGCATGCGAGTTGGATCGGTGACAGCGCCCCCCTGCCGTCGTCCGAACCGCCGGACCCGCACCCCGCGCTGATGCTCCGCAAGACCTTCCAAGTCCCCGCGCCGCAGCAACAACCCGCCCCTACGCCCGTTAAGCGCGCTACAATCTACGCCACGGCGCTGGGCCTTTACGAACTGCGTCTGAACGGCCAGCGCGTCGGCGACCATGTCCTCGCACCCGAGTGGACCGACTACCACAAACGCGTGCAATACCAGACCTACGATGTCACTCACCTCGTCCGCCCCGGGGAAAACGCGCTCGCCGCCCTGCTCGGCGACGGCTGGTATTGCGGACGCATCGGTCTGGCCTTCGCCGTCCCCGGCGGACAAACCCGCGCGTTCTACGGCCGGCTGCCCTGGCTGCTGGCGCAACTGGAGATCGAACTCGCCGACGGCCGCACCGTCACGGTCGTTTCCAATGACGAGTGGCGCGTCACGAACGAAGGCCCCATTCGCGCCAGCGACATCTTGGACGGCGAGGTTTACGACGCTCGCCGCGAACTGCCGGGCTGGGATGCGCCGGGCTTCGATGATTCCGCCTGGCGGCCCGCGAAAGTTTGCAGCCTTGCTACGCCGCAAGATTTGGGACTGACCACGACGCAGCCCGCCCGCCCAAAGCTGGTGGCTCAGCCCAACGAGCCAATTCGCGTCATTCGCGAGATCAAACCCATTGCGCTGACCGAGCCGCAGCGCGGCGTTTACGTATACGACCTGGGCCAGAACCTGGCCGGTTGGTGTCGAATGAAGCTGAGCGGCCCAGCCGGCGCAACCGTCACCCTGCGCCATGCCGAAGTGCTGAACCCCGACGGCACAATCTACACCGCCAACTTGCGCGGGGCTCCGCAGACAGACCAGTACACGTTGCGCGGCCCACAGGGCGACGGGCGCGAAGTCGAAGTCTTCGAGCCGCACTTCACCTATCACGGCTTCCGCTACGTCGAAGTAATCGGCCTGCCCGAGAAGCCCGCCCCGGACGCACTGGTGGCGCGCGTAATCTCTTCCGCGGCCCCTGTCTGCGGCCGCTTCGAATGCTCGAACCCACTGCTTAACAAGCTGATGGAAAACATCGTCTGGACGCAGCGGGCCAACATGCCCAGCGTGCCGACCGACTGCCCGCAACGCGATGAACGCCTCGGCTGGATGGGCGACATCCTCGCATTTTCTCAGGCCGGAATGTTCAACCTCGACATGGCCGCCTTCTTTACTAAGTGGCTGCCCGACGTGCGCGACGCTCAGGCCGACGATGGCCGCTACCCGGATTTTGCACCTCACCCGTTCGACCCCAACGTGCGCTTCTCGGCCGCGCCGGCCTGGGGTGACGCCGGTGTGTTCGTGCCTTGGCGGGCGTACGTCAACTACGCCGACCAGCGCCTGCTCGCCGAGCATTACGAGTCCGCCTGCCGCTGGATCGACTGGGTCCAAGCCAACAACCCCGACCTGCTCTGGAAGAACAAACGCGGCAATGACTACGGCGACTGGCTCAACGCGGACACGCTCAAACTGGAGGGCTGGCCGGCCACGGGGGCCGCAGTGCCGAAAGAAATCTTCGCCACCATGTTCTTCGCACGCTCCACCCAGCTCGTCTCGCAAATAGCAGCCGTACTTGGCCGCGACGACGACGCCCGCCGCTATGCCCGACTGGCGGCCGACATTCGCGCCGCCTTCCTGAAGGCGTACGTCGGCCCCGACGGCCGCATGCCCGGCGACACCCAGGCCGGCTACGCCATCGCGCTGCACTTCGACCTCCTGCCGGAAGACCTGCGGCCCGCGGCCGTGCAGCACATGCTCGCCGGCTTTGAAAAATACAATGGCCACATCTCCACCGGTTTCCACAGCACCATATGCATGATGAATGAACTGAATCGCCTCGGCCTGGTGGATGAAGCCTACCGGCTGCTGATGAACCGCGGCATGCCCTCCTGGCTGTACCCGGTTGAGCACGGCGCGACCACCATCTGGGAGCGTTGGGACGCCTACGTCGATGGCCGCGGCTTCCAGGACCCCGGCATGAACTCCTTTTCGCACTACGCTTTCGGCTGCGTCGGCGAGTGGATGTACCGCACTATCCTCGGTATCAATCCGGACGACCCGACCGGAGCCGAGCCAGGCCGCACCGAAATGCCGCCAACTGCCGAAGCGTGGCGCCCAGGCTACAAGCATTTCACGCTGCGCCCGCGACCCGGCGGCGGCCTGACCTGGGCCGGCGGCGAGTACCACTCGATCCACGGCAAAATCGTGAGCCACTGGCGCATCGAAAACGGCCGGCTTGCGTACGAATGCACGATCCCGGCCAATACCACTGCGACGGTCTACGTCCCGACTTCGGACCCCGCGTCAGTACGCGAGGAGATCGACCCCGAGGCACTACCGCCAGGCTCTGCGACGCGAACGGAAGCGGGCGCTGCGGTATTCGAACTCGGCGCGGGTAGTTATCGTTTCACTTGCCCGTACTCACTATGATGTTTGCGTGCTTTGTGGTGGCCTTGTAGCTAAATGCCGCGTGCTGTGCCTTTGGTGCAGAGAATCCAATGGAACCAGTAAACACACCGTCAGTCGACTTCACGCAACTGAACCTCGACGTGGTCTTCGGCCGCGCCGGCGGCCGTATAATTTGGCAGCCGCGCATCCTCGCCTGGCTGACTGACAAGCAGTTCGCGGGCGAGCCCGTGCCGGCCCCCTACACCGACATGACGCCGCCGCAGCTCTATCGCGCGCTGGGCTGCTCCAACCGCATCTATGATTTCAATGCGTGCTTCGTTTCACACGAGGACCCGCGCGTCCGCCTGACCCGCACGGAACTGAACGCGACCGACTACGAGCTCGTTTGGGAAACGCCGGTCGGCCGGCAGCGCGCCGTCTATCGCCGCTCGCCCAACACGCCCGCGGAACTCCCGGTCAAATGGCCCGTGAGCGACGAAGAGGAACTTAAAGTCGCCACCTGGCGCGAGCTGCACCGCACCTGGTCCTGGGACCAAGCCGCCTACGAGCGCCTCACTCGCGAGTGGGCCGGCCTCGGCGCCCCGACCATGTACATCTGCCGCACCACGCTGCAGAAGCTCATCATCGAAGACATGGGCATGACCGGCACCGTGATGGCCATGCGGCGCTTCCCCGCCACGTGCGAAGCTTACTTCGAAGCCCTGGCCGTGACGCAGGAGCGCCTCATCGCCGTGATCAATGCCAGCCCGATCCAGATCGTCAATTTCGGCGACAACATCCACGCCATGTTCCTCTCCCCACGCTGGTTCCGGCAATACATCCTGCCGGTCTACCAAAGGCGCTGCGAACTGCTGCACGCGGCCGGCAAATTCGTCCACGCCCACTGGGACGGGCACTGTAAGCCCCTCTTGCCGATGGCCCGCGAAACCGGACTGGACGGCATCGAAGCCATCACGCCCCGCCCGCAGGGCGACGTAACGCTCGAGGAAATCAAGGCCGCCTTGGGCGACATGTTCCTGCTCGACGGCATCCCGGCGGTCTACTTCGATCACACTTACAGCGAACAGGAACTGCTGGACTGCACGCGCAAGTGCATCGACCTTTTCGCCCCGCGCCTGGTGCTGGGCATCAGCGACGAAATCTCCTCCCACGGCGACATTGAACGCATCCGCGCCGTCGGCCGGGTCGTCGACAAGTACAACGCCGGCTGCGCGTAACATTTAGGCTATCTTTTAGCTTGCCTCACCGCGGCCTTTCAGGCAGCGGAAAGCGCACCGCCACCGCCGTGCCGATGACGGGGTAAGGCAGCCGAAGGCGGTACACGTGGAATTGCGAGCCGTCCCAGCACAGTTTCTCGCATACATAGTGCAGAAGCCGCTCGTAGTTCGGCACCTCCGAGGTCTGCACGCCGGCCAGGCCCTGCCCCAGGAATTGAACCTGCTCCGCACACGGCAGCAGGTCAGCCTGGCTCACATCTCCCCCCGTTTCCCACGGCGCCGACCAGAGGTCGCTCAGCACCAGGCATTCCGGCGACAGCGGCCCGTACAGATTGCGGTGCACGAGCACGTCCAGCACCAGAGCCTCCACCGCTGTGCGAATGTGCAAGCCGAACTGCGCGTACTTGTTGCGAGCGTCGCAATAGCGGAACGGCAGCTCGCGCATGACCTCGCCCGAGTAGAACGTCACCGCGGCCTGGTCGCCGACCGCCCCCTTCGTCCACACATCGTCGATCGCATTCCCGGGACCAGGAACGCGCTGAATGTCCGGCGGAGGATCCGAACAGAATGGCCGCAGCAGCGGAAAGCCATTCGCCAGCGCAAGCTCCGGCGCGATCGGCTCGGAAACGGGGACGCGATGTGCCGCGCCATCCTCCGTCATCATGTAACGACGGGCCAGAACCCACCGGGCCTCCGGACGCACCCGGCGTAAGTTGTAGTAGCCATGCACGTGCGCGATATGCACACAGTCGTCGCGCGATCCCGGATACAGCAGCGCCGTACGAATGTGCGTCTGAACCTGGATTCCCCACGTATGGCTCGCGCAGCGGAACCCCTCCTTGCGATACGGCAGATCCGCCTCGGCGCGCCCACTGCGTGCCAGGCCGGCCATCATCAATTCAAGCGAGCGGCGGTTTCCGGCGTGGTCCCGCACGAGTTTTTTGAACTGCGCTACAGCAGAGCGAGCGCGCTGCAACGCTTCCAGCGGAGCGCCGTGGGCCTGCGCGGCCCCCAGAAAGGTCTCCACCGCCGACTCGCCGGGTACGTAGCGCACGGCCGCAAACGGGTCACCCCCGTCCGCAACCTGCACGATGCGCCAGGCTAACGTCTGGCTGATTCCGAGCTCGCGACAGATTTCACTCGCCCGCCGCGGCCGCGCCGGTATCGAGTCGAGAACGGACAGAAACGCCGCGCGCACCAGGGGGAGCACCCGCTGGGCTTCGTCTTCGAGTGATTTTGGCAGGCTCATACTAGCTTCTCTGGGGCTAATACCGGCTTCGTTGGGCTTCTATTCGGCCTTTTGGGCTCCAATGAGCGTCTCCGGAACCGCTTCCGGGCCGTGGCGCCTGTTGCTCTTTGTAAACATTAGTCATTACACCCATACTCTTGAAAAGATTCAAGCGCAATTTCATGAATTTTTTCAAGAAAGCTCTTGCATGGCAAATGTGATATCGGTAATATGCGTTTGGAGTGAGGCGCCACCTGCGCGTTTATCTAGAGCTTTCCCATTCTGGGAATCTCGAACTTGGGGAGCGCCGTGTTTTCGGACCCTAAGGCTGAGGAACACATAGGAGATGCGCAAATGCAACGAAAGAGGCAAATTATTGGACTTGGCATCGTTTTCCTGTGCACCGGCCTGATCGCCACCAGCGCTGCACTGGCGCAATCGCGCGACGTGCCGGCCAACGACCTTTGTGAGAACGCGTTCGCCGTGACCGGCCCATATCCCGTCACGGTCTGCGGCACGAACGTGGACGCGACGATCGACTGCCCCGGTTTCCTTGACTGGGACGCCGTGTGGTATGAGGTCGAGCTGCCGTACGCGTTCAACGATCTCGTGACCGACTACTGCCCCGGCCCGATCGACATGTCGGCGGATACGGTCGGAATCGTCTACTACAACGACTGTACCGATTGCGAAGCCGCAGTCGTCGGCGCCTACCAGTGGAACGACTGTGGGGACGGCAGGTGGCACCCGAAGATCTGGTGGCTTCAGTTGCCCGGTCCGGCCACGGTGCGGATTCCGGTCTACATCGCTCCGGCGCACGAATTCTGTATCGAGTTCAACGTCACGGAGAGCTTCCCGTGCGACCTCGACTGCCCGCCGGAAGCGGTGCCGGAAAGCGAAAGCTGCGGCGAGCTGACTAACGATGGCTGCAACCTGCCTGTGCCGCAGTTTGAGCCGCTGACCTGCGGCGAGACGATTTGCGGCACGACTTTCGCGTATGCCGGAATGCGCGACACCGACTGGTTCGAGATCACAGTCGAAGAGCCGACCACCATGACGTTCACCGTCGAGGCCGAGTTCATCGTCGGCATGTTCACCGGCCTTTTCGAGCAGCGCACGCCCGGCGTGGCCGCCTGCGATCAGATAACCGGGTTGCTCATTCCGTACGCGATAGCCGCCGACTGCGAATCGGTCAGCCTGGTTTACAACGCACTGCCGGGCACGTACTGGTGGCTTGTAACGCCCAACGATTACCAGAGCGTCCCCTGTCACGGCTTCAACCAGTACATCGCCACGATGACTTGCGAGCCGTGGGAACTCCGCGGCGCCTGCTGTGATGACGACACCAGCCTTTGCGCGGACAGCGTGCTGTTTCAGGATTGCCTCGAACCGCTGCGCTTCACCGCGGAAACGTTGTGCGCGGACATCAGTCCGCCTTGCGGCGGTTGCCCCGAAAGCATGATCGAAATCGAGATCAGGACCGACCGCTACCCGACTGAAACGACGTGGACCATCACGGATCACGATACCGGCGAGGTGCTCTACTCCGGCGGTCCGTACAGCGACGACTTCGCGACCTACTTCGCGTATTACTGCATTGGCGCCGACGATTGCGTCGACTTCACCATCTATGACCTCTGCGGCGACGGCATCTGGCCCCCTTACGGGGGGTATGCCGTCCGCCTCAACGGCGTCACTCTTTACGACACGATTGGCATCGGCTGGACCGGTCTCGAGCGCCACGACAGCAACATCGGCACCGGCTGTGACCTTGGCCGTTGCTGCTACGAGCCCTGGCCGAGCTGCGCCGAAACCACGCTGTTCGACTGCGTCCGCCTTTACGGCGGCATATGGAACGAGGGGGTGAACTGCACAGATGACCCGTGTCCGGATCCCAGCGCCTGCGACTTCGAAGTCGTCGCCCCGTATACGTCGCCGCAGCGCACCACCTGCGGCGGGCTCAATCGCTGCCAACCGCCGGACCACTACTTCGACACGCCCGAGCACGTGTACTGCGTCACGCTTCCGCATGACGGCATCTGGAGCTTCAACACCTGCCTGGATACCACCAACCCCACCTGGCTGGCCGTCGGCACGGAGATGTGCGGCCAGGACATCGGCTGGGCCTCCTATAACTGTATGGGAGCTTCCGCTGAGATCGTCGCCTACCTGAACGCCGGCGAATATTTCGTCGACGTCGAGGGATTTCAGCTGTGCGGCACGTACGTGCTCGATATCCACGAGGTGATTCCCTGCGACGTGAATTGCCCGGAAGAAGCCGTGGCTGAGTCCGAGCCCTGCGGCGACACCATTAACGACGGCTGCTGGATGTACCCATATGCGTTCGAGCGGATCGTCCCCAATGTGCCCGTTTGTGGCACTATCTGGGCGGCCGATGGCGGCTACGACACCGACTGGTTCGAGTTCGTGGCGCCGGCCGACGACATCATGACCTTCTCGGTGCGGTCGAACTTCACCGCATTGATGGGCCAGGCGCAGCAGTATGTGCCTGGTCAGCCCGGTTGTCATAACATTACCGGCGTGATCGAACCGTTCGCGGAGGTGTCGGATTGCGAGGAACTGAGCGTGTCCTTCCCGGTCGTGGCCGGTGGCACCTATTACCTGTACATAGGACACCGCTCGTCCTACAACAGCCCGTGCGGGACGACCAATGACTACGTCGCACTGCTCCGCGGATCAAGCCCCGTGTGCGGCGACCTGAACTGCGACGGCGCGACTAACGGGTTCGATATCGATCCATTTGTGCTGGCCTTGGTCGACCCGGCCGGGTACGCAGCCGCGCACCCCGATTGCGATTACATGCGGGCGGACCTTGACGGCGACGGCGCTGTGAACGTCTTCGACATCGACCCGTTCGTGCTCTGCCTGACGACTGGCGGTTGACCGGACCGCCCTTAAGTCCGGGCGGTTGGGACTGAAATCAAATGCCCAATACCGCCCTCGCACACTACGGCCGCGGTGCGGGCTGCGACTGCTGAGGCTCCTCCGGCCGCACGAAACCCGGCAGTTGAAATGGCTGCCCGCCCGCGATGTGTTCGATCATAGTGAAGACGCCCGGCCGCGACAGCTCCTCGAGGCGCGCGGCCGGGTAACCCGCAGCCGCGAAATCCAGCAGGCCGCCCGCGGCCGTGTGACAGTCCGTGCAGTGCAGCTTTTGGGGGCGGTGATTCGCGTGTATTGCCGCCCACAATTCGGGCCGGCCAGCGACGTCGCCGCTTGCCGATTCGCGCAGGTACGCCCGGATGGCCGGTTCGGCACCGGGACTCTCCAGCACCGGCTGCTGCGAACTCGTATCCAACAGCGTTAGCTTGGCCCCGTATTCGCCGCGGAAGTGCCGCGGCAGTGTAACGCGCGCCGTCTCCACCAACTGCTGAAAGGCCGGGCTGCTGTAGTGTACGGCCGCCACGTGTTCGGCCAGTTGCGTCAGTGCGGGCACGTCGCCGGACTGGCGGGCGGCGCCGCGCAGCAATTCCACCAGCCGCTGCTGGGTCTCGGGCGTGGGATCGGCCAATTCCTGTCGGCCGATGTCGGACGTCAGCCAACCGTAGGCCGCCAGCACGTCGGGCGCGGAACGTGCCCCGCCGGTGCCGAGGTCGTACCACACCGTCAGCAATGGCTGCTGCTCCGCTTTCAGGTGACAGATGGCACAATGCAGGGCGGTGGCGTGCATGTTCAGAAACGCGCGAACCTCCTTGCGTCGCGCGTGCGGCAGCGGGCTGTGACAGCCGCTCTGCGTGCATGAATCGAAGCGGTCCGGCTGTATCCACTGGTCGAGGCGATGGTAGCGCGCCAGAGGGGCGCGCGGGCGATCCGTGCTGACCACACCCGGCCATTCCGTCAGCCGCGACTCCAGCATGGCCTCGGTCAGCCGCTTGGGGATTCCAGTGATCTGGGCCGGCGTCGGCGTGGGAAACATCAGCGTGACGACCAGGTAGCGAATGGCCAGAAAGCTGAGCCACAGCACCAGCACGATCAACGCGGCGGCATAGGCTCGCTTGGCCAGGCTGACGATGCTGCGCCAGATCGTCCGGAGCGAGGGCATGACCAGCCGGCGACGTCTAGCCACGGGACACGTCCTCTGGCCCCCTGATCCCCAGATCGCGTGCCACGTCCTGAACAAACTCGCTATGCGCGTCAGCCAGTTCGGTCACGGGGGTGGCGCCGGTGATCGTGGCCATGGACAACGGGAACACGTGCGGCGAGAAGACCACATTCACGATATGCAGAATGCCGACGTGGATGATCGCCAGGAACGCCTCATACGTATGGGCAATGAGGGCAATGTTCAGCACGCGCCCGCTGAAGTAATGTGAAAAGAACTGCTGACCCCACAGCAGCAGCCCGGTCACACCCAGCAGCGTCGTACCCCAGAATACGCCGATGTACTCGAACTTCTCCTTCACGCTGAAACGCCCGAATGTGGGCGGCTCGCGCCGCAATCCCACCAGGTAGGCCAATTGCTGTATTGCCTTCGGCAGCTCCCAGGGCGCAATCACCATCGGCAGTTGCCACACGCCACGCAACAGTCCGACCCGCCCGCCGCCGGGAGCCGGCCGCCGCGCGATGCGCAGCAGCGCCGGAAAGGCGTAGACTAGGTGCGCCAAAAAGCCCAGCATCAGCGCCACGCCCGCCCAATGGTGGATCGTGCGCGTCACGTGCAAGCCGCCCAACGAATCTACCAAGCTGCGCGCCCAGGTGCGGTCGGCGAACTTCATCGGAAAGCCGGTTATCGCCAGCGTCACGAACAGCAGCACCAGAATCCAATGTTGATACCGCTGGCTTACCGTGATGCGCACCAGTCGCCGCCGCCCTGCCGGATGGGCCAGCACCGCCCCGACCAGCGCCTGCGCTTCGCGCCGCCCTTCGTGATGCCGGCCGATCACGATCTGAAAAAGCTCCAGCACGCACAGCAGCAAAGATGGCCCGAACGTCCCGATCGTCAGCAGGATGAACGCGGCCGCGATCAGGAACTCCAAGGTGCCGCGCGCCGTAGGCAAATCCAGGTGCACGCTGGCCGCCGCAAGCTGCGGATCAGCGCCGGGATGACACGCCGTGCTGCGGCAGGCGCTGGCCACGTTCGCCGGATTCACTGAGGAGCGCGGGTCGGCCCGCCCCAGCATCAAGTGCGCGTTCTCGCCTGCGGCCACGTGGCAGTCCAGGCAGTTGGCCGTGCTGTGGTCCCCCAGCAGCGCGGCCTTGCCGTGGAAGCTGCGCAAAAAGCTGGCGACGGCGTCCGTCAGATCGTGAGTGCGGCGCACCTCCGGATCGCTGTGACAGACCGCGCAAACCTGCGTTTGCGCCAGCGGCGGCCGCGCCGGCTGCAAGCGCGAAGCCACGTGCCGCAAGTAGTACTCCGCGTCGACCGGAATCTGCGCCCGGTGACACACGTCACAGCGGTCGAACGCCCGCGACCCCAGCGCCGGCAGCGCCGGGAAGACGTTCGCGGGGTCGCGAAACACCGGCTCGTCGTGACAGTACAGGCAGACAGACTGCTGCGGTTCCAGCAACGGCCCGCCGGCAAACTGGATTTGGGACAACATCTCCCGCGTGTGGACGCTCGCGTCCAACATCGCCGCCACGTTGCTGTGGCTGAAGCGCCGCTCCTGCCGGCCGGGCTCGCTCAGGTGACACACTTGCGTGCAATTCACGCGCGATACGGGAAAGTGCGGGACTACCGCAACCTCCTCGCGCGGATGGCAGGCGGTGCAATCCAGGCGCGCGTGGGGGCCGGCCAAATCGTGAAAGTAGTCGGGATCGACGAAATAAACGTGTACCCCGCCGGCCTCGCGGTCATAGCGGCTCAGGCCCCGAAACTCGTGGCAGAACAGGCAGTTGTCCGGGTCAGCCGCCAAGCTGGCAGCCGGCGTCAGCGTAGCGAGCCCGGCCAGAATCAGCGCTGCCGCACGCACCGCCGTCAGCGTCGCCCGCCAACCAAGCCGCTCGTTCTTTCCGTGCCTTTCCTGCCCGTTGCCCATGCACCTTTCCCGCGTGTTCTTCAGCGCCGTTCCTGCACGCTGCTTGCGCACCTTTCCTGCAAGCGGCAATCGCCCTGCTGCAGAACTTCGGCCCGCGGCGAATTGTAGCGGCAATCCGGCCGTCACGCAGGGTGCCATACCCAAGCAGTAAGCACGTGGGTGCCATGCCCAAGCTGTAAGCGCGGGCATGTCCCTACCAATACCCCTAACCTTGCCGGACAACCTGCCACGCCTCCGCTCGCTCGCCGCGCCCTCCTCGCTTCGTTCCAGTGCCGCCACTCCGCCACGGTTTTTATCAGACATGTCCAGTCACGCAGCCTGGTCATCGCTCGGGATACAACTACACCGCCCAAGATAAGCCGCCAAAAAAGACGTTGACTTTGAAGGTGGATGCCGTACGCTGTCACCCACGTTTTCGAGGTTACGAACGCGCTGACGGGCCATGCGCTGTCGTCACCTCTTTCCTGTGCATCGAAGTTGTCTTGAGGAGAGAAGACAATCATGTCGCGCAGAACAATAACCCGAGCCGGATTAGCAGCGTTCCTGGGCTGTGTAGTACTTCTGTTTGGCTGCCCGCAACTGGAGCCGGATGACACCCCCGGAAACAGTGGCCTTACGGGCAAGTACGTGGGTTCGGAAACCTGCTCATTGTGTCACAAGAATGTCCATGATGATTGGGCGGCCACTTTGCACGCCAAGGCCCTGGACAACCTGGAAGCGTTTGACCAGGGCAGTAACCCGGCCTGCCTGCTGTGCCATACTACCGGCTTTGGGCAGGAAGGCGGTTTCGCCAATCGCAAGACCACAAACGCACTGGCCGGCGTCGGATGCGAGACTTGCCACGGGCCGTCGCGCGACCATGTGGAAAACGTGGCCGACGCAGCCCTACGGCCGCCGGTGAACATCTCCTCCGACATCTGCTCCCAGTGCCACAATCCGTTCCATCACGCGCTCTTCGGAGAGTGGCAGGCCACCCTGCACGCGGTAGTGACTGAGCACGTGGCGGAAGAACTCGTTGCCGGCGAGGCCGCCACCAGTTGCGGCACATGCCACTCAGGCGATGTGCGGCAGCGGAGGTTCGTTCAGAACGAAGCCGTTCCCGACAACATGCTCGAGGGCAGGGATATTGCCCAATTGAACGCAATCGAGTGCGCGACTTGTCATGATCCCCACGCGCGAACCAACCGCGCCTTCCTGCCGCCCGAAGGACACGACTTCCAACTGCGTTATGCCGAAGTGGTCCCGTTCCCGACCGCCTCGAATGTCGTTTCCGAAACAACCGATCCGGCCCGCTTCAACCTGTGCGGCCAATGCCACCACGACCGCGGCACCACCTGGGTATCCGGCAGCCGCCCGTCACACCATAGCATTCAGTCGAACTTCTACGTGGGCGAGATGCCGCTGCCGCCGGATGGGTCCGTGCTGGTCCCCAATCAGCGCACCGTGCACGCGTTCGCGCCCAAGCAGTGCGTAACTTGCCATATGCAGCGCGAGGTCGAGGAGGACGTGGTCTCGGCCATCCATGCCAACCACGGTTTCGCCGTGCAGGACTTCACCGGCTGCAGCTCGATCGGTTGCCACCCCACGCCTGAGGGCGCGCAAGCCGACATGGCGGCCCTACAAGCCGAGGTGCAGGCGGGCCTGGATGCCATTGCGGCGCGTCTCGGCGACCCGGCCACGTGGGAGTACACCTCGGCAGGCGGCCCGGACGCCGCGGGTCAAGCGGCCATCCCCGACGTGGTGAAGCAAGTGCGCTTCATGTATTACTGGGTTTTGAATGACGGCAGCCTGGGCGTTCACAACCCGGAGTATGCCCGCTCGATACTCACACAGGCTGGCATCCTGCTGACAAGCACCGGCAAGTAGCCGGGCGCGACAACGCGGGAAACCTCGCCGAGCGGCCGCGGAAGGCCGTCAGGGAGTGCGGTCTTTCAGGACCCCTCCGTCGAACTTCGTGTGCATGTCAGCCGCGATCTCGCTGGCGATATCCAGGCCGAGCGGGAATGCGCTGTTAGGCGTGGCCGCGTCATTGTGGCAGCGCATGCACACGAAGCCCAGTGGAACGGCCGCGCGTCCCTGCTCATCCTTCTCCACACGCGTCTGATCGGCCGTGAACAGCGCGGTGTACGGCACCGGGTTCACATTTATGCGGAAGATATGCGTGCGGGTGTCCGCCATACGCCCCGCCTCGCCCACAATGGCCGCGGTCGCCACTGAAGCGGTCAGGGTAGCGAAGGGCATGTGGCAGCTTTGGCATGTAACCGGTTCGCTGTAATCGCCGCGGGTGAAAGTCACTCCCGCGTGGGCCGCCAGACCGCGATCCGGATGGCAAACGGTACAGGCATTGCGAATCCCGCGCGCGGCATCGTAGGTACTCGAGGCGTGCGGGTCGTGGCAAACGGTGCACGCGAAATTGGCGTGCCCGCCGCTGGCGCGCAGCTCGGCAAACTGCGTGTTCGCAACGATAAATCCGCCAGCCGCAAGAATGACTTCGGGATCGTCGCCCTCGGTGTGGCAGCGGCCGCAGGCTTGGGCCGACGAGTCGACGAACAGGTCCCGTGCTGACGGTCGCGGAACGTGGTTGGAGCCGGGCCCATGGCAAGCTTCGCAGCGCACACCCGGCTCGGCCCACGTTCCGAGAATCCCAGGCCGATTGTCCTGCGACAGGGGCGAGGCGGCGGTTTGTGGCTGCGGCCCGACGGTATGGCAACGGAAGCAGTCAAACGCGTATGGCAGCGGTTCCGCTTGGCCGGGCATGAACGGGACGAACCCGGCCTGCGTTCCGTTGGCCGGAAACGCGAGATTCCACTGCGTCGGGACGCCCTCGGTACCGTCCGTCATTAGGAAGCCATCGGTCCGGACAAAGAGCGCATAGTGGGTGTAGCCGCCGATTACATAACTCACGTCATCGAAAGTCTTCTCGGCCGGCGGATCCGGAGCACCGGCCCGCTCCGCCTGAACTGGATACTCTGGCGGCGCACCCGCGATCGGATTCAGCATGAAACTGTGGCCGTGCAAGCTGCTCAGCTCGGCGATATCGGCATGGCAGGCGCTGCAGGCGGCCGAGCCGATGAAGCTGGCGCCGCCGTTGGTCGGATCCGTAGTGTTGTTGAACACCGGGCCCGGGGCGGGCTGGGCCGGCGGGCAGCCGGCAACCAGCGCAAAACCCGCTAGGGCGAGTGCAGTTGCCAACAGCGCGGCTCGCCGGGAGCCGCGTCCTCCCGTCAGGTGCGTTGCACCAAGTTGGCCTAACGTTGGTGGCATTCGGAACATAGGTCAATCCAGTCTGTACGAAGCGCGCTGGCGCGATCCAGTCGATCGGCGGCCAGCGCTCCCAGCTCACTGCCGGACGGAAACAGGCCGGCATAGTGCGGATTGTGGCACGTGTAGCAGGTGACGATTTCCGTCCCGCCCCGTTCCTGTCCCAATGGTAATCGCGCGGGCGGACGGCCCATCGCGCGCGCCATCCGCCCCAGTTCCCGCACGTCCGCGTCAGTCTTTACGTGCAGTTCCCGCATCAGCATCCACTGTCGAATTTTCGGCGACACCGGCCGGTCAACGTGCCCCAGCGGCGACAGATCCCAATGCCGCGTGTGGCAGTTCACGCACAGCTCTGAGGTCTCAACTCGCAGATATGGCTGGAAAGTACGCCGTCCATCGGGCGGAATCTCGGGATGGCGTGTATGGCAAAAGAGACACGCATCTTCACGCACACGGCCTGTGGCATCGCGCTGACGGTGCGGGCTGAAGCGCCCAACGTCGACCTTATGGCAATTGCCGCAATATTCCAGCGGCCGCTGCGGATCCCAATTGCGCAGCAGCACGGAGTTGACTGCCGGACGTCTGGCGGCCTCGTGGCAGTGCCGCAAAATGTCGTGGCACGTGAGACACCCGATCATGCCACCGAACGTTGGCCAGTCGTCCGGCGTGTCCACCAACTCGGTGTCGGCTTTTCGACCGATAGGGTGCGGCTCAGCGGGTGCTCTGACGCCGTCGTGGCAGGACAAGCACAGGGCATCCGTCTTCTCCGGCGGAATCGGCATGAGCTGCCCGCCCGCCACAGTGTGGCAAGTCGTGCAGCGTTGCGGGTCCCAGTGCGGATTGATTGCCGCGGAGCCCGGAAAGCTCGGTTGCCAAGTCAGGGCCTCGCCCGGCGGGAGTGGACCGGCCGCGGGTTCCATAGCGCCAGCGAGCCAGGCATAGACTCGTATTCCGGGCTGATTCAGTTGTTCGGCCACGAGCACGTAGTAAGCCGGCGAAACGTCCGCCGGCAAGGCTACATCCGCCGGCAACGGCCTCTGGGAAATCACGATTCCAGCAGGCAGGGTCAAGGCGCCAATTCCCGAGCCCGGTTCGCCAAACGCCAGCAGCGGCTGACCGTCGGACGTAAAAACGTGCACGCGCTGCAAGAACGCATCCGTAACGAACACCGCACCGTCCGGGCCAACCGCCACGTGCTTGGGGCGGCCGAATTCGCCAACCGAATCACCAGGCCGGCCAATGCTGCGCAGCCACTGCCCGGCGGGGCTGAAGACTTGAACGCGGTTTTTCAGCGCGTCGACCACGCACACGTTGCCGTCCGGCATACGCCCCAAGGCTGTCGGCCATGCCAGTTGCGTCTCCGGCTGATCCGCGCCGAAAACGGACTGCAGATGCTGGCAGGAATCGGCTTCAAAGATTTCGATGCAGTGTCCGACGACGTTCGTGACCCACACACGGCCGTCGACGCTCAACACCCCGCCCGGCCTGAATGGGTCGTGCGGCGGCCGGTATGTGCCGGTGACGCGCCCGCCGCGTGCGACGCGGTGAACGCCCTCGCGGTCGCAAACGAGCCAGTCGCCGCCTGGAGTGACATCGATGGCGAACGGATACGGCAGCGGCGGCTTGAAATCCTGCACCGAGAACTGAGCCGTATTGAGATCCCATTGCAGAAGCGCACCGAGTACGCCGTCGCAAATCAACATCGAATCTCGATCGACCGCCAGGCCCAGCGGGTTGGCGATGGTCAGCGGCGGCGAGGGCGGCGCGCCGAAAAGAAAAATCGCCCAGTCCACTTCCGCCGGCGATGGAGGCGGCCCGCCGCGAAAAGTACCTAGTGCAATCACGCGCGGCGGCTGCGGCGCCGGCGGATAGAACCGCTCGATTGCCCGCGGCGCCCCTGCTCGGCCCGCCTGGCACCCGAGGCCAAGAAGCCCCAGCAAACTGCCACAAGCCCCCAGCACAAGCACTATCCGCAGCGCCCGCCATCCACGCCGGCGCTGGCCCGGACAGCGAGGCCGGCCTAGAGGCGATGGCACGTCAGACACAGGCGGCTACCTTGATTCGAATTCCGCAACATGTGGCTGTAGCCATGAGTGTTGTGGGCATCGTGGCACGTCGTGCATTGAATGCGTCCATCAACCAACGGCAAACCGGCCGCCTCTACGGCTTCAGGCGGGTAGTACTTCTCGGCTGTGTCCGGCTGCCGAACCCCCACCGGGTGGCTGCGCAGCCCCGGGGCGCCGAAACGGGCCGCGTTAATCTGGGCCGCAACCGTCGTGGCGTGCGGCGACGAATACACGTCAGACGCCGTAATCCCGTCGTGACAACCGAGGCACAGCAGCGACCAGCCGGTTAAGACCACGTCCCCCGCCTGATAGGGGCGAAGCGGCAAGGCGGTGACGCCACGCCGATCGAGAAGCGGAGGTTCGCTGAAGGCCTGGTGCGGCGTGTGGCACGGCAGGCACAGGTCACGCCCGTAACCCAGGCGTGTGAAGTCATGCGCGCTGCCAATCAGCCCGCTCACCAGCCGCTGGCCGGCCGGATGCACGCTTTCTGCCGGCTGAGTCGTGGCGGGCTCTTGCAGCTCTGTAGAGGATAATTCGGCGTCCGGCTGACTGGCGGGCGCCGGCTGGGCCGCCAGAGCCCGTACCAGCGAGAATCCACTGCCGGCAGCGAGCGCCGCCAATCCGATCGCCACAAGCGGCGGCATTCGACGCAAACACCCGTGGATGGACTTGCCTCTCACGGCTTGGCCCTTTCGTGTGACTGGTGGGACTATACCGGCCGCGGCGGTTAGCCACAACAGACCCGCGATATTGCGGCGCGCGCTGGACAGTCGCTTTGGCGAGGGGTAGCTTGCCAGCGCGCTTGCCCAGCGGTCGGCAGGCGCGACCTGGCCAAAACCGAGAGTATGTCAAACGCACCCGTTCTTCTCGGCGTTTTGCTGGCCGTGGTCGGCTCTCAGGTGGGTGGCGCCGCTGCCCAGCAGCCTGCCACGCGCCCCGCCGGTGTTGAGACCGAACCGGCGCCGCCCGGCACGCAGCCCGCACCGCTGATCGCGCCCGAAACGCCCGAGCAGCCCTACGAAGCGCCGCCTACACCCGAGGTGTGCACCAGCGCTCAGCGGCTCCACTTTGATGAGCTGCTGTTCGACCTCGGTTTTGAAGCCCAAGCCGATCGTCGCAAGGTTCGCTCACGCGTTTACGACCGCTACTTGAAACGCGAGTTTCAGAAGAAAACCACGGCCGGCAGCCTGCAAGAGACGGTGGACGTGAACACCGGCGGCTGGGCGTTCGGCGAGCGCGTCCTGCGATTCGACGTCGGGGCGCGCTGGGGGCTATCGCAGAACCGCTTTTCCGAGGTGAGCCCTGCGCCCGACATTACCAACCGTCCCCACGGCGACGTGCTCGAATACGACCTGAAGTTCAAGCTGTTCCCGCGCGGCGTCGTCTCAGCCACGGCCTTCGCTTCGCAGTTGGACAGCCGCGTGCCGCGTCCGTTCCTGCCCAGCCTTGACCGCACCCAGGAACGCTACGGCACGAGCATCTTCGTCAACAGCCCGACCTTCCCGATGCGTTTCAGCTTCGAGCATTTGTGGGAGAACCTAACCAGCCGCACCCGCGAACTGAACGACGAGCAGCAATACGGCGACGATCACTTCGAATACGAAGGCACCTGGCAGATCAGCGAGCGGCAGTCATTACGCCTGGAATACCGGCACTATGACTACACCGAACGCTATTCCGGGACCAGGACGCAGTTCAACACGTCGGGCAATTACCTCCTGGCCAACCATACGCTGCGCTTCGGACGGGATGACCGCAGCTCGCTCGAGACGCTAGCCCGGCTGCAGGACGAATCCGGCGACCTGGAACAGGACATCGCCGAGGTTTCCAGCCGGCTGCGACTTCAGCACACCGACTCCTTCGCGACCAACTACGCCGTACAATTCCTGCGCAACGCCTTTCACGAATTGCAGACCGAAACTTACCGCGGCGAGGCCGGCCTGACGCACCAGCTTGGCGAATGCCTGACCTCCACGTTGCAGTTCTACGGGCTCAAGCAGGACGCCAACAAGAACGCGGATTTCACCGAGTGGAACTCCCTGGCGAGTCTGGCGTTCTCCAAGCCGAACCGCTTGGGCCGCTTCTCCGCGAATCTCAGTTACAACCACACGGCCACTGATGCCAGCGACAATAACCGGCGCGGAATCGTGATAGCCGAGTCCATCACGTTCCGCGACCCGTTGCCCGCTTTCCTGGCGCAGACCGACGTGGACATAACGACGTTGGTCGTAACGGACTCCACGCGGGCCCGCGTGTTCCTGCCGGTGCGTGATTTCATCGTCCTGAAGCTGGGCCGCTACACCGCCTTGCAGCGTGTTCCGACCGGCATGATTCAGGACCGGCAGACGGTGCTGGTCAGCTATACCTATCGCGTGTCTTCGAACTACGACGTGCGCCGGGACCGCGTCGACTTTCGCATGCAGCAGGAATTCAAGTGCGGCCTGACGCCCTATTACGCGGGTTCCATGCAGAACGAGGACGTAACGCACGCTCGATTCCTGCGGTTCGAACCACGCAACGTGAACCGCCACCGCCTGGGGGCCACTTACCGCCGGCCGCGCTGGTCGGTGGGCGGCGAATACGAATACAACGACGACGCCATCGAGCCGTACCAGGCGCTGCACTTCAACGGCGACATCGTGCTATTGCAAAAGCTGCAGCATCAGCTCGACGGCAAGGCCACGCTGTCGCGGTTCTGGTTTGACGATTCGTACAGCTTCTCGCAGTGGAACGACTCCGGCCTGACGTGGGCCGAGTCCGTCGGCGCCGGCCGCTGGACCAGCACGCTGCTGGACTTGGGCGCGGCCTACCGCTATCTGGTCAGGCGCGACCTGGAGGCCAGTGCCAGCGCGATGTACCGGTATCAGCACAATTCCATTTTCGGCGACACCCACGGCGTCGACTTCTCGGCCGCGCTCGAATGGCGGATCGGCTACTTTTCGCTGCGGTTCGAGGCGGAGTACGACGTGCTCGACCTGCCCGATTCGCTGGACCATGGGGCGTCGTTCTGGATCAAACTGAAGCGCGAGATACCCGTGATTGCGAGGACGCCGCAATGAGGCCGGTGCCTGCCTGTACCATATTCGCCGTACTTGCACTATTTGCGCTGTGTGCCGGATGCCAGAGCCCGCCGAGGCCGATCTTTCCCGCAATCTCGCCTGAAATTGTATGGCCCCTGCCGCCGGATCGCCCACGCATCAAGTACATCGGCGAACTTACGGGCGAAGCGAGTCTCGGTGTCAAGCCGCGCGGCATGCAGGCCCTGCGCCAAGTGCTGACCGGCCCGCCGCCCACGGTCGCGTTTGTTCGTCCGGCGGCGGTAGCTGTCTTGGGCGAACGCATCTTCGTCGCCGATACGGGGCTGGCGCTGGTTCATATGCTCGATCTGAGCGAGCGGCGCTACCGCGCGATCCAGGGCAACCCGGCCGACCCGCTCCGCATTCCAATCGACCTGGCCATCGTGGATGACACCACGCTCGTCGTTGCGGACCGCAGTCGCGCCGCCCTGGACATCTTCGACCGCGATGGGAACTGGCAGGCGACGCGCCGGTTTCCCGAGATCACCGCCCCTGCCGCCATTGCATACGACAGTTTCAGCCGGCGGCTGTGGGTGGCGGATTCCGCGACCCATTGCTGCCTGGCCGTCACCGCCTTGGAACGTGTTACCACCAAGCTCGGCCAACGCGGCAGTGAACCGGGACAGTTCAACTTCCCTACCGCCCTCGCGACGCATCCGGCCGTCGGCCTGGTCGTCGCGGACGCGATGAACTTCCGCGTCCAGGTTTTCAATGCCTCCGCCGAACCGGCCGTAGTCTTCGGGCAGAAAGGCGACGCGGCGGGGGATTTCGCCCGGCCGCGCGACGTGGCGCTCGACTCCGAAGGCCATATCTATGTACTCGACAATCAGTTCGAGAACGTGCAGGTTTTCGATCGCGGCGGCCGGCTGCTGATGGCATTCGGCTCTGAGGGCGCCGGTCCGGGCGAGTTCTCGCTGCCGTCGGGCATCACTATTGATGCGCACGACCGCATTTGGATGGCGGATAGCCTTAACCGCCGGGTGCAGGTGTTCCAGTATCTTGCGGAGGGTGCCTCATGATTGCGTCGTGGTCCGCAAAGCGAATGATAGTGCTGGCGGTTCTGGCGATTGCGGCGCGCGCCGACGACCGCATCGCCAATTCCAAGCATGACCTGTCGGCCATGGGACCGGGACCAACGCGTGCCGTGAATGAGAGCGAAATCTGCATCTTCTGCCATACGCCGCATAACGCCAGCCCCGTCGCGCCGCTCTGGAATCGCTACAACCCCACGACCTACTACCGCATCTATCGCAGCCGTACGCTGCAGGCGCGTGTCGACCAGCCCGGCCCGGCCAGCAAACTGTGCCTGAGTTGTCATGACGGAACCGTCGCGCTGGGCCTGGTCTTCAGCCGCCCCTTCACCGATCCGATCCCGATGAACCACCCGTACATCACCGGACCGGCCGACCTGACGACCGACTTGTCCGACGACCATCCGATCGGCTTCCGCTACGACCAGCAACTGGCCAACGCCGACCCACAAATCCGCGAGCCGGGACTGGTCGACTTCAGAATCAAATTGGGCGAGCGCGGCGAACTCGAATGCACCGCCTGCCACGATCCGCACAACAACGAGCTGGGCAACTTTCTGCGCATCACCGAACGAGAAGGCGCGCTTTGCCGCACCTGCCACGACATGCGCGGCTGGGAGCACTCCGCGCACGCTCTCTCGCCGCGTAACGTCCCGCTGACCGTGACCCAGGGCGAACGTCTGCCCTACAACTCGCTGGCCGAAAACGCTTGCCTGTCCTGCCATGTTTCGCATAGCGCGCCCTGGCGCGAGCAGTTGCTGCGCGACCGCCCCTCGCGGCTGTGCCTGGACTGCCATAACGGCGTGGCCGCCGTCGACATCGCGCCGGTGATCAACCAGCTCTCGGGGCACCGCATGAATCCGGTGTGGGAGAGCCGCGAACGCGGTGAACTGGGCTTCCGCATTTCGCCGTTCACTCAATGCACTGCGTGCCACAATCCACACGCCGTCCGCCTGAACATCCCCGGCGATGCGCTGAGCGTGGCCTTGAACACGCCCTTCGTGCCGCCGGCGATGCGCGACGTGCCGGGCGTAAACCTGGCCGGCGTGCCGGTGCCGGTCGCAACTTTTTACTACGAGGTGTGCTTCCGCTGCCATGCCGACTTTCCCGTTCTGGTGCGTGACCGCATCGTGCGGCAGATCGACACGTTGGGAAACGTGCGCCGGCAGTTCCTGCCGACCGTTGCTTCCGCCCATCCGGTCACTTTCCCCAGCCGGCGCTCCACTGATGTACCCAGTCTGTCGCCGGAATTCCGCACGCGGCTGTTCATCAGTTGCCAGGACTGCCATAACAACCCCAACGCCTACGACGCCGGCGGCGGCTTGGCCAGCGGCCCGCACACTTCGCGCTACAACTTTCTCCTGGTGGCGCAATACGAAACGCAGGACTTCACTATGGAATCTCCACAGGCGTATGCCCTGTGCTACCGCTGCCACGACCGCTCCTCTATCCTTAACAACGAAAGCTTCCCACTGCACCGCGTGCACATTGTGAATGGCCGATCACCGTGCAGCGCCTGCCACACCGCACACGGCGTCGGCGGCAGCACGGCCCAACACGACCACCTGATCAACTTCGACATCTCCATCGTGGGTGGCCAGCGCTTCTACAATGACACCGGCCAATTCAGCGGCACGTGCACCCTGACCTGCCACGGCGTACAGCACGTAAACTTCACTTACGCTCCATAGGCCAAACGCCCAGTCGCCCGCAGGCCAGACGCCGGCCGCAGCCTTGCCCCAGGTGCTCAAGCGGTCTGATAAAAAGGCGTGTAGCTGCGGGCATACGGGGCAGATGATCAGATACTCATGGTTTTTGTGCACT